>MDSV01233055.1_pt1 | contig 11380 bp, 4 predicted proteins | sample 810851 | NCBI WGS metagenome assembly MDSV01 (sample SAMN05326640, study PRJNA326480) | marine metagenome | isolation source: seawater | place: Atlantic Ocean: North East | collected 2012 | reverse complement strand
TTTATCTGTGATGATTGATCAATCAGGCCTTGATATCCTGGAAGCGGAACGGGCGTCACAGATGATGTACCTATTGCATCTGCTGAAACAAAAGTATTTGAATTGGATTGAAGGTAGATAAAAGCCGCATAACTATCATAATTGTCCCTTAGCGTAGGTTGACCATATAAATCATCTCCAAATCCAAGCACTATGTCAGCAGGCATTAATTTTAAAGACCTGTCTAATACTTTTACGGCTCTAACAGTATCTTTTCTCTCAGTTAAAGCATTAGCTAGGGTTAAAAATAATTTTCTATAATCAGAAGTGTGGCGCCTTGCATAGTAATCAGTAATAACTGATGGGTCTGCCATATTTCCGAAGCTGTAGTTTTTCATTAAATTGGTATAGGTCTTTTCAATGTTTAAGTTGGTTCCAGGGAGCGGATTTAATTCATATCCCACCCCTTGTTTTTTCAAATATTTCGCAAGACTTTTGGCAACCTCATTTCCGATACTTGAGAAGTAGATACCTCTTTTCCAGTCAAAATTAGCCAATACATCAAGAATCATTATTTGTTCACGCGTGATGGGTTGATTAATGGAAATGCTCATTTCTTCAGGGCACAAATCAATATCTTCTATAGAAATAATTCCCGCCTTAACGGCATTGTCTTTATTGACCTTCAGTGTAAACGTGTTTGCGGGACAAAGATTGAGCCCCTCAGTCAAGCCACCCTCAGGTGTTTTGGTTCTTATAAAGAAATAGTCTTTTTCCATATAAGACATCATTTTACTCAAGTCCACGCTTCCCCATCCTTTATCGAATTGATCAAAGGAATTATTTAAGTCCGGAAACTTTTTACTCATCTCATAAGCATTGGCAATAGATGCCGATAAGGAGTTGACATCCTTGTTCAAGAAATCGATATACTTGCTGGTGTCTTTGGATGGGACCCTGCTTTTTATAGCATTAACAATTTCATTCTTAAGTATGCCATATTTTGTTTTCGCTACCTGTCTGTTTTTAGGGTTTTCCAGTCGGAGGTCAATTAGTCTTTTAAAGTTTTCAGGTTTCACGTCAGTAGCTAAAAACAAATAGTACAAACCTTCTTGAAAATACATTACATCGGTTGTTCCACCATACATGAGAATTTGGTCTTTTGAAAAACCAATGGGTAGAGGGTCTGATTCATAGGCCTTCATTTTCATTTGGTTGGTATACCAATCTGTTCCCATTAAGGAGAGATTACAAACCCTTACATCCGTTCGATAACCTTCAACCTCTTGCATATACCACAATGGGAAAGTGTCATTATCTCCGAAGGTGAAAAGAATACCGTTTTTTTCACATGAAACGAGGTAGTTTTTAGCGAGATCTCTCGCGGTAGTTTTTCCACTTCTGTCGTGATCATCCCATCCCTGAGTCGCCAAAATTAGAGGTACAGCTAGGCCGAGTGTTCCCGCTACTCCAATATTGATATTGGGGTTCTTTATTTTCACACTTGATTTTAAAAAATCAATTATGGCGTAGACGCCAAAACTGATCCACATACTAAAGAAGTAAAAGGAACCGGCGTAAGCGTAGTCTCTTTCACGAGGCTCAAACGGTTTTTGATTAAGATAGATGACAATTGCAATTCCAGTAAAAATGAATGCCAGGGTTAATACAAAGGCATCTTTAGGCGCTTTTCGATAATGAAAAATAAGACCAATAAGTCCAAATATTAATGGAATGAAATAAAATTTATTGTTTGATTTATTTTGAGAGGTATAGAAAGGAGCGTGCTTTTGGCTACCAAGTCTAGCTTCGTCTATAAAGTCAATTCCTGATATCCAGTTTCCTCTCATGTTATCGCCATGTCCCTGAATGTCGTTTTGACGACCCGCAAAATTCCACATGAAATACCTGAAGTACATCCAATTCATCTGATAACTCATAAAGTATCTAAGATTTTCACGAGTTGTGGGAAGTCTTTTTTCATCTTTACCCTCTGGTGCATCAATATCTGGGTTATTCGCGTCATAACCCGACCAGTATATATAACCTGGGATTTTTTTTGGATCGGCCATATACATTCTTGGGAAAAACACACTTTGTTCTCCTTCATAAGTAGGGATTTGATTTTTCCTTAAATCAGCATTGGTTACAAAATATTTCTCTTCTAATTCCAGTTCACTTTTATTGGATTGTTGATTCATCCATTTTTCGGCGTCTGCTTGTTCTTCAAATCCTTTTAAGTCAACTTCTCCATCTCCAACTACCCATTTTCTGAGATTTATGGGGCTACTGTCGTCCCAGTTGGATGGATCACTGCTGCGGTTCCAACTTTTTTTCCCGTTTACATCTAATATATATTCTCCATTTCGATCTTTTTCAAAATCACCTCCGCTTTCTTTCGAATTCCAATGTGGTCCGCTCACCAGAGGTGATTTACCGTATTGATCTCTTTTAAGATAAGAGTGCAGAGTTACAAGGTTTTCAGGGTCATTTTCATCTAGAGGGGTGTTTGCATTTGATCTGATCACAATAACAGCAAAGGACCCATAGCCAATTAAAAGGAAAACAAGTCCCATGAGTGAATTAGATAGAATGTGCATGTTGTTTTTACGTGCAAACCAAACTCCTAAAACACAAATTGCAACAAGCAATGCAAAGAAAAACATAGAACCCGAATAAAATGGAAGTCCCAAAGAGTTTACGAATGCGATTTCAAAGCTTGAAGCAAGAGAAATAGTTCCGGGAATAATCCCTTCCTGAATGAATCCAAGAATTAAAATTGAGACAATACCGGTTATAAAAAACCCCTTATTAGTGGTTTCTTTAATCCTAAAGTAAATAACGTATCCAATTGCCGGAATTACAAGAATACCGAGGAGGTGTACTCCAATAGCCAGTCCCAATAGAAACAAAATGAGTAAGAGCCAACGGTTTGGACTGACATCATTAGAAAGATTATTGGATTGTAGTTTGGACATTTCTTCGTCCCATTTTAGGATAGCCCAGAAGATAACAGCGGTAAATAAGGAAGCCATGGCATACACCTCTCCTTCTACTGCTGAGAACCAAAATGAATCTGTGAAAGTATAGGCGAGAGCTCCAATCGAGGCAGAAACAAAGATTCCAATTATATCATGGTTTTCAAGTTCTTTTTTACTCGCTAGTATCAGTTTCTTTAACAACAACGTGATCGACCAGAACATAAATAGGATGGTAAACGAACTAGAAAGTGCAGAAAGTGCATTGATGTAGAAAGCCACATTTTCTGGCGCCGCGAAGAATGAAAAAACCCTGCCCAATATCATATACAAAGGGGCTCCTGGAGGGTGGCCAACTTCAAGTTTGTAGGCTGCAGTAATGTATTCTCCGCAATCCCATAAACTGGCCGTGTCTTCTATGGTTAATAGATATACGATTGTTGCGATACTGAAGACGACCCAGCCATTTATTTTATTAATGAAATTGTAATTCATGTTCTTTTTGATTCGTTAAAGAGTTTGCGAATTTACGAATATTAGTGTTGAGTTAAAAGAATTGAAGTGGACAAATTAAGAATGAATAAATAATAAATTTTTCAATTACTGAATGAATAATAAAATTAAGTTCTTAAATTTGCCCGCTGGATTAAATACTTTAATCGCATTTTGACCCATGGTGTAACTGGCAACACATCTGGTTTTGGTCCAGAAGAGTCTAGGTTCGAGCCCTAGTGGGTCAACACAATTCTTAGAGTGAATGCACCTGCATTCACTCTTTTTTTTAAGCAGTAATTATGAGTGAAAACGAGGATAACCAAGAAATAGAATCATTAGGAGAATTCGGACTTATTGACCTCTTGACTAATGATGTAGAGCTAAGAAATGAGTCGAGCTATAAAGGAGTTGGAGATGATGCCGCGGTCATTTCGGTAAATGAAAATACACTCAGCCTTTTATCGGCTGATATGTTGGTCGAAGGCGTTCATTTTAACCTATCTTACATGCCTTTGAAGTCTTTAGGATTTAAGGCTATATCAGTCAATGTATCTGATGTTCTTGCCATGAATGGAGAACCTGAACAGGTTACGGTATCGTTGGGAGTGTCAAGTAAATTTCCAGTTGAGGCACTGAAGGAATTGTATAAGGGGATCCATGCGGCATGTGAGTTTTATCACGTTGATCTTGTTGGAGGAGACACAACCTCGTCCTATTCTGGCTTGATTATTTCGATATCCGTTTTGGGAAAAACAGATCCAGAAAAAATAGCATATAGAAATGGTGCCAAAGAAAACGATTTGCTCCTGGTTACGGGGGATTTAGGGTCGTCATATCTGGGGCTTCAAGTTTTAGAAAGAGAAAAAGGAGTGTTTAATGAAAACCCCAATATTCAGCCAAAACTTGATGGTTACGACGAGCTGATCAAAAAGCAATTGCAACCTATTGCTCGACAAGATATTATTTCTCTTTTTAGTGAGATGTCTTTTGTTCCCACATCCATGATTGATGTTTCGGATGGTTTGGCCTCTGAGGTCATGCATCTTTCCAAGGCAAGTAAATGCTCTTTTTCTGTTTATTCTGATAAACTGCCCATTACAGAAAAAAGCATTTTAACTGCTCAGGAGCTTGGCTTAGACCCTTTTGTTTGTGCTTTAAATGGAGGGGAGGACTATGAGCTATTGTTTACTGCTAGTCAAGAGGACTACGATAAATTAAAAAACAATCCAAATTTCACCATTATTGGATTTGCTTCAGATGCTTCAAATGCAAATTTATTAATCGATAAAAATGATACGGCAGTAACGTTAAATGCGCAGGGCTGGAAGCATTTCTAATTAATCTATGCGAGGAAGGTTAATCAATTCTTCGTGTATGATGCAAATTACAAATTCGCCAAAGATTTCTCGTTTTATTTTTTCTGCTTCAACTCGACTTCTAAAGTCTCCAACCTTAAGATTAAAATGAGGGTTTTCGAAATTCACATAGGTATCAGTTAAGGGGTAAAGTTTTAAATACTTGTCCCTAGCCTCATCAATAATTTCTTTGTCAGAGTCAAGGCAGATTTGTAATCGGTACCCCATTATTTTGTCGGTTCTTTTTTCTATATCAAGAAGATGTCCGACCCTCTGATCACAATGTACCGCAATTTGGTTATCGGTATTTTCCTTTTGGCTATATCCAAAACAGCAAAGTAAAAAACTAGAAATAAACAAGAGGTCATTTAACATTCTTGGCTTTTTTAATCGAGTCGTTATTAGTTATTACGAAAATAATCAAAATAGTTTCATTTTAACCTGAGCTCTTATTTAGAATGGTTTTAAATTAATATCAAACGCTTTCTTTTTGTCATAAAAGTGTCATGATGACAAGGAATCTTCATAATTTTGGGACGTTAAAATATGTGAAAAAGATTTAAATTTAAACTAATTTTTGTTTGAGTTTCATGAAAAAAGCTAATAGTCAATGGGTTAAGGGTAGTTCGTCCATTTTATTTGGACTTGTATTTCTTGCCTTTATTTCATTATCACCTTCCTACTTTTCGCAAGGCGAGGGTCTATTTAAGGCCAAATGTGCTACTTGTCATGCTGTTTTTCAGAATGGAACAGGTCCTAAACTTTATGGCGCTGTTCAACGTTGGGAAGATGCTGGTGAGGGAGATCTCATTTATGAATGGGTAAGAAACAACGCTAGTCTTCGGGCGAGTGGCAAATCCAAAAGAGCAGCTGAGGTATTTGCAGAATACAAAGGTAGTGTCATGACTGTTTTTGCAGACTTAACGGACGATCAAATCAAATCTATTTTTGATTGGGTGGATACTCAAGATCCAGCTGCCGCAGGTGGTGATGGTGGGAATGTGGCCTCAACAGATATAGGAGTGGTCGAGGACGAGGGTGGAATGCCATGGACTTGGATTATTTTGGGTGTAATGTTCGTGATTATCATCATGGCTGTAAGTGGTGTTCGTCGTCAACTGAAAATTGCAACCAAAGAATCAGAGCCTTCTTCAACTTCTTTAACATATATCGACGAGTTCAAAATTTGGGCTTGGAAGTACAGACTTTATGTGGGTTTGACGACATTGGTCTTGGTGTTGTCTTTAATTGTTACGTTATTTCAAACTTTATACAGCGTCAATGTGATGGAAAATTATCAACCATCGCAGCCTATAGCTTTCCCTCATAGTGTTCATGCTGGAATAAATGGAATTGATTGTAAATACTGTCACAATTCAGTGACAAAATCTAAGTCTGCGGGTATTCCTTCAGTGAATGTCTGTATGAATTGTCATAAAAAGATCAATGGAGAAGGAAAAGAATTTCAAGGAGAAATCAATAAGATCTATGCGGCTGCCGGATGGGATCCTAATAAAGGTCCAGCTGGTGAGTACACGGGTGATACAGATCCTATAGTTTGGAATAAAGTTCACAATTTACCCGATCATGTTTACTTTAATCACTCTCAACATGTTGTTGTAGGAGGCTTAGACTGTAAGCAATGTCATGGTGATATGGCAAAATTAGAGGAGACAGCAAAAGTTCAGCCACATGAGGCCTTGAACTTAATTCAAGAAAATATAGATGCACAAGTGAAGTTCACAAAACCAACCTTAACCATGGGATGGTGCATTGAATGTCATGGCCAGTATAGTGTTAATATTACGGATGGGAAAAGTGGTTATTATGAAGAAATCCATAATAGGTTGAAAAAGAACAATTACAGTTTATTGAATAAGTACACCGACGATGGTAAGGTTACTGTAAAAGAGCTTGGTGGATGGGAGTGTTCAAAATGTCATTATTAATAGGCTAAATTGGAATTGTTAAGAAAAAGATTATGACAAACGAAAAGAAATATTGGAAAGGAATTGAAGAGCTCAATCAAACAGCTTCTTTTCAGGAGTCGTTAGAATCTGAATTCCCTCAATCTAACTCAACAGTGGAGGGTCTTTTAACTGACGATCAATTGAACGAGTCTAGTACAGGGAGGAGGGATTTTCTCAAGTTTCTTGGTTTTTCTGTCGCTGCAGCTACGGTAGCCGCTTGTGAGGCACCAGTCATAAAAGCAGTGCCTTACGTGATGAAGCCAGAAAATGTAACACCTGGTATGCCAACCTGGTATGCGTCGACTTATTATGATGGGTCTTCCTATGCAAGTATTCTAGTAAAGACAAGAGAAGCTCGACCTATATTTATTAAAGGTAATGCAGATTTTGGTTTTTCTAAGGGAGTTGTTAATGCTCAAATTATTGCTTCAGTTCTTGGGTTATATGATAGTGAAAGGTTACAACAACCTCTTTTAAAAGGAAAAAAGTCGAAATGGGATGATGTTGACAAAAACATCAAAGCCTCTTTAAAGACAGCTAAAAAAGTAGTTTTAGTTTCTAGTACAATTATTAGTCCTTCTTTGCTGAGTATAATAGATTCATTTAAGGATTCAGGATCCTTTGATTTTGATCATATTCAGTATGATGCAATATCCTATTCGGCCATTCGTAAAGCGAACGACATTAATTTTGGAAAGTCATTGATTCCAAACTATGATTTTTTAAAGGCCAAAACAATTGTGTCTATCAATGCTGATTTCTTGAATAATTGGATTATGCCCACCGAGTTTTCATGTCAGTATGGTCAGGGAAGAAATCCTGATCAGGAATGGATGTCACAGCATTTCCAGTTTGAAGCAGTAATGAGTATGACAGGCTCAAATGCTGATTATCGTGCCATGACCAAACCATCTGAGGAGGAAGCAGTTTTAAAATACATTCTAGCAAGCCTCAAAGGAATGTTGGGAACTTTACCCTCTGGCTTGAAGAAGACAGCAGACCTGGCCGTGAAGGCTCTTAGAAAAAGCAAGAATCAGTCTTTGGTTATCTGTGGCACAAACAATCTTGGTTTGCAGCTATTGGTTAATGAAATCAATGAATTATTAGGTGCTTATGGAACGACTATTGACCTATACAACGAGGTCAATCTGTTTAAATCCGAGGAAGCTAAAATGATGCGTTTTGTAGACGAAATGTCGAGTGGTCAACACAAAGATTCGGTCCTGATGTTTTACAATACAAATCCTGCCTATACTCTGCCTAATGCTGAAGTCTTTAGAAAAGGCTTGAAAAATGTAAAGGCCTCTATTTCTTTGAATTCACATCAGGATGAAACGGGATCCTTAAGTACATATTGTTGTCCAGATCATCATTCTTTAGAGTCTTGGGGAGATCATCACCCAAAATCGAATCATTATGCTTTATCGCAACCTACCATAACACCATTACATGACACGGCATGTGCTATAGAGTCTTTTGGGGTTTGGTCCGGTAAGGTACTTAGGGAAGGCAAAACATCAGAGTTTTCTTATAAAACGATTCAAGAGACTTGTTCTAGCTTGACTGGTGAAGACTTTAATATGGTTGTTCACAATAGCTGTGTTACACTTCCAACGCCAACACTTGAAGATTCATTTTCCTTTAATTCAATTACCCCATACGGATTTCCGTCTTTTAAAAAGGGTCTTGAAGTCATTACCTATTTAAAGGCAGGTATTGGAGATGGTAAGTTTGCAAGCAATCCATGGCTTCAGGAAATGCCTGATCCTATATCTAAGGTAACTTGGGACAATTACATTACTATGAATCCTGTTGAAATGACAAAAAAAGGATTCAAAACAACATACGACCAAGAGAATGGAGTGTCCATGGCTAAAATATCAGCCAATGGCAAACAATTTACTTTGCCGGTATATCCTTCTCCAGGGCAAGCATTAGGAACGGTTGGTGTTGCTTTAGGCTATGGTCGTGGTGGAAACGGTGAAAAAATTGGTAAAGCCGCCTACGAAACTACAGAGTACGGGGGTTACAAGGTAGATGAGAAAGGAAATCCAAAACCCATTGGTGAAAATGCCTTTCCATTTATGTCATTTAAGGGTGAAGAATTTCTTTTAGCCAATAATGCTTCAATGTCAAAGGTAGACGGTGAATATATCATAGCAGCTACTCAAATACATCACACTGTGATGGGACGTCATTCGATTGTTAGAGAAACCACAAAGAGTATATACGACAAGGAAGGAAAAGAAAGTTATAACCCAGCACATACTTTACAGACCATTGACAAAGACCTTCATCATGTTGAGAAGCCGGTGGAAGAATTTGATTTATGGGATGAGCATCCTGTCGAAAATATTGGTCATCGATGGGCAATGACTATTGATTTAAATTCTTGTTTTGGATGTGGATCATGTTTGATAGCTTGTCAAGCTGAAAACAATGTGCCTGTTGTTGGTAAAGATGAGGTCCGGAGGGGTAGAGAAATGCATTGGTTGCGTCTTGATAGATATTATTCTAGTGATGAAGAGGCAGCTATTGGCACCAAAAAAGATAAGAACGACTTTTCTTATTCAGAGGCTGAATTGGCTTCTTTGAATCCCAAGGTTGTTCATATGCCGATGATGTGTCAGCATTGTAATCATGCTCCATGTGAAACGGTTTGTCCAGTTGCTGCAACCACGCATAGTAATGAGGGCTTCAACCAGATGACTTACAATCGTTGTATTGGAACACGATATTGTGCAAATAACTGTCCTTACAAAGTGAGAAGATTCAATTGGTTTAATTATCCTTCTTATAAAAAGTTTACAGAAATTAATCCTGCTCAGGATGATTTAGGAAGAATGGTATTGAACCCGGATGTTACCGTTCGAACTCGAGGGGTAATGGAAAAGTGCTCCATGTGTGTTCAAAATGTTCAGGCTGCAAAACTGCAGGCGAAAAAAGAAAGTAGAGCCGTGGTAGACGGAGATGTGAATTCGATATGTGGTGATTCCTGTCCTGCCGGTGCGATTACCTTTGGGGATTGGAACGACGTTAACTCGAAAGTGAGAAAGAGTTCGGAAGATAAAAGGTCTTATCAAGCTCTAGAAGAAATTGGTGTTAAGCCTAATGTATGGTATAAAGTAAAAGTTCGTAATGAAGAAAATCTGGCGCTGAATAAACTTCAGTCTGAGAAAAAATCTCATCATGAATCGCATAATAACGAACATCATTAAGAAAAAAGAGTATGCAAAAGGAAGCTGAAATAAGAGAACCCCTCATACTTGGTCATAAGACCTATCATGACATTACTGAAGATGTCTGTAGGCCAATTGAAGATAAGGCTCCAAGAATGTGGTACATTCTTTTTGGTATCGCTTTGGTTCTTGGTCTTTATGGTGTGGGTTGTATTTTATACCTACTCGGTACGGGTGTGGGTGTTTGGGGTTTAAATAAGACAATTGGATGGGCATGGGATATCACCAACTTCGTTTGGTGGGTTGGTATCGGTCACGCCGGAACTTTGATATCTGCCGTATTGCTACTCTTTAGACAAAAATGGCGAATGGCCATTAACCGTTCAGCCGAAGCAATGACCATTTTTGCTGTATTTATGGCAGGTCTCTTTCCTTTAATTCACATGGGTCGTTTGTGGGCCGGTTATTGGGTTATGCCGATTCCAAACCAATTTGGTTCTTTGTGGGTGAATTTTAATTCCCCTCTTTTATGGGATGTTTTTGCCATTTCTACGTATTTGTCTGTTGGACTTGTTTTTTGGTATATTGGACTTATTCCAGATTTTGCTACTATTAGAGATAGAGCAAAAAAGCCAATTCCCAAAAAAATGTATACTATCCTTGCTTTCGGGTGGTCAGGAGGAGCGAAACAATGGAATCGTTTTGAATTGGTATCGTTGGTTCTTGCTGGTCTTGCCACACCCTTGGTATTCTCTGTTCACTCGATTGTATCCTTTGACTTTGCCACTTCTGTGATACCAGGTTGGCACACTACTATATTTCCTCCTTACTTTGTTGCTGGGGCTGTATTCTCAGGCTTCGCAATGGTACAGACTTTGATGCTGATTATGAGAAAGGCAATGGCACTAGAAGCCTACATCCATACAAAGCATGTTGAATATATGAATATCGTAATTATGGTTACAGGATCTATAGTTGGTACTGCCTACATCACTGAATTATTTATTGCTTGGTACTCTGGTGTTGAATATGAGGCCTATGCATTTTTGAATAGGGCTACGGGTCCTTATTGGTGGGCCTATTTCTGCATGATGACTTGTAACGTAGTTTCTCCACAGCTCATGTGGTTTAGAAAACTCAGAAGAAGTTTATTATTTACATTCTTTATATCCATTGTTGTGAATATAGGTATGTGGTTTGAGCGATATGTTATTATCGTCACCTCAATTCACAGGGATTATCTACCTTCTTCATGGAGTATGCATTATCCGAGTCCTATTGATATTGGAGTATATATTGGAACCATAGGCTTGTTTTTTGTCTTCTTCTTGCTTTTCGCAAGGTTCTTCCCTGTACTGGCATTGAATGAAGTGAAATCTATTTTGAAAAGTTCTGGGCAATCATATAAAGAGTCACCGGATTAT
>MDSV01220543.1_pt1 | contig 11380 bp, 11 predicted proteins | sample 810851 | NCBI WGS metagenome assembly MDSV01 (sample SAMN05326640, study PRJNA326480) | marine metagenome | isolation source: seawater | place: Atlantic Ocean: North East | collected 2012 | reverse complement strand
TACTGTATGGTTTTGTTGCAGTTACTACAGCTCTTCTTTCTCAATCTAGGTGGGTGGTACTAATTGTTTTTATTTTTATATTTATAATTTTTATAAATTTTTATAAAACTTTTCAAAAACAAGTAATATCTCTATTTTTATTTTCCATTCTTATCATTCAATTCATCCCAGTATTTGAAAGAAATGAACCTTTTTTTGTTTACAGTGAAGAGAAGGAGTCAGTTGATGAAATTAAGAATACCCAAAAAGATGATTCGGATTTTTCTCTAGGGATTATTGAACCTTTGACGGACAGGCTTAATAGAACATACCCATGGAAAATGTTTGCATCAGGTTATACACCAAATACTTTGTCACTTTCTTTAGGTCATGGCCCAGCTTCGTATTTAAACATTGTCAAAAATTCGAAAACTGACATAACCTCTGGACCCCATTCGAGCTTATTATTAATACTAAATAAGTTTGGCGTACTTGGAATTCTTTTAAGCTTTCTAATAGTATTTAGTTTCCTAAAAAACTCATTACGCCATTTAAATCTTAAAAACTTTAGCTACTGCCTTGTTATTTCCGGTCTATTAATAAGTGTTGAGCTTAAAACAGACTCTTTGTTATTACCAGATGGTGTTGTGATGTTTTTCTTAAATCTGTTTTTAATAATTATATTTCAAAAAATCCTTATTGAAAATCAAGTAAGTAACAAAAGTAGCTCTTAATGCCTATTTATAAACGTATAGGTAAATAATATTCTTGTCTTTGTATATCTCATTAATTTTAAAGTTATTTTTATTGAATACTTCTAAATAATCAGTAAAGTCTCTATCTTCAATATAGAAACCTGCAAATTTAAAATACTCTAGATTGGTGTCCTTAAAATAATTGTCAATTAATTCTGTGCAATCAACACGCTTTGTTTGAGGAAAGTCAAAACAAATTTGTATAAACTTATCATCTAAGAAGATTGGTGCTGGAGTAGAAAAACCGCCTGAACCAAGAATTCTCTTATCTTTAGGAAATAAAGTAACCATTTCCATCACAACTTCTGAGGGATAATACAAGTTCATAAACCAATGTGAACCATGGTGGATTAACAACTTAGTGTCATCACTTTTTATATCATTTAAAACCAAATTAGCTGTATTTGTGTTTATTAATTTTGTTGTTTTTCCATAACTAATTGAATTATTTGAAAGATTGAAAAAAATAATAAATGTTACAAACACAATCATCACCAAAAGTTCATTTGAAGTTAAAAATTTTAATATCTGCGAAGCTCCGTACGCTATACATATTGATATAACTCCATATAAGTAGATATTTGTTCTTGTGCCACCAAATGGATAGATTTCGAAAAATGACAGTAATAACGAAATTGAAAAAAGGGACACTACAAAACTAAACAATTTTTTACTACCCTTAAACACAACGAATAATGATCCCAAAAAAAGAGGAATTGAAAAATATGTAGGTAAGTTAGAAAATCCATAATTTGTTGGGTTTGACTCACTGAATAAACTAAGTGTAGAAAAATATAACCATCTCAAAACAAGATAAATGCCGCCCTCGACTGGCATGAAATATGAATTCCACCATTCATTCAGTGTTTCATCTCTAATAGCACTATTAAGATAGAAAATAATTAATGGAAAGATGGAAAATATTAAAACTCCTATTTTAGAGAATTCAATTTTTTCATTTTTAAATATGAAATCAAAAGATATAAGTAAAAAACAGCAAGTAATAGTTATTACAGATACAAATGAAAAAGCTGTAAAAAAAGAAAGTAAAACAAAGTCTTTTAATACAATACGTTTTGTTTTTACAGCCTTAAAGTATAAATTTAAAATAAGCAACAATATCAGTGCATCATAAACATAAGGTTTTGTTCTAATTGAATAATTTAGATACATTGGAGAGGAAATCAAGAAAATTATCATAATTGATTTTTGCAATTGTGTTATGGGTAAATATTTTAAGAATAAAAGACTTAGTGGTAAAAGCTGACCAATTAAAAAAAGTATATTTAAAAAATTTTGATCTGATCCGGCAACCGAATAGATCTCTTGAAAATATAAAGATGACAGTGGATGAGATATGCTACAACATATTAATTTCTCATATAATGTTGAATATTGACTTCCTGCAAGAACCCACAAATCATCAGTAAATAAATAATTTATATTTGTATTATTAGAAAAATATTGGAAGATATTTACAGCTAATACAGATAAAATCGCAAAACTGTATTTTAAATTTTCCTTTATAAAAGCACTAAATTTTTTATTTATTAAAAATGTTTTCATCTAAATTATCTTGTAGACAACTTACTCAATACTCCGTTGTCAAGAATAATGCTAGAACCATGTAAAATATTTGCATGCTTCATTGTCAAATCAATAATAAAGCTTGCCACCTCATTTGTTGTAAGTATTTTTTTTGAAGGTAAGTCATCTTTTAAATTTTTTATTTCATTCTGGTTGTAACTATTTAGTAACATGGGTGAGTCCATTGCTCCCAGTACTAGTTCAAAAATGGACATGTTATCCTTTTTTTCTAAAGTAAGACCATGCAACACTCCTTTAAGAGCTGCTTTGCTTGATGCGTAAAGTGTATTATTTTCAGTTGTTGCATTACTATGCACAGAAGAAATCAAACATAAGCTAGAAGGTTTTTGAAAATAAGCCTCCAATAATTCCACCAACATATATATAGATTTAACATTTACACCAAAAACCTCATCAAAAGTTTCGGTTAAACTTTCAAAATTTTTATCTGGATTTTTTTGAACAGCTGCACAGTGTATGATTGACTTTATTTTACAAACACCTAACTTTGATTGAATTTCTTTAACATGCTCTTTGGACAAATTCGATAAGTCAAATTTTAAATCAGTGTACTCACCATCTACAACATCGATTCCAAGAGTTTTAAAACCCTTATCCTTGAGATTCTTAACTAAATTTTCTCCAAGACCTGAGTTAGAGCCAGTTACAATAAAATAGTCTTTATCTTTCATGATTAATCCATTTTAATAAAATTTCAGTTACTTGGTGGTTCACAGCGTTATTTGCTTCAATTGTGTTTGAAGCATTATGTGATGATAGTATGACATTTTCAAAATTTTTAAGTTTGCTATTTTGTTCTAAAGGTTCTATTTCGAATACATCTAGTGCACAGCCTGATATTAATTGATTTTCTAATGCATCAATTAGATCACTTTCATTAATTATTTTACCTCTAGAAACATTGATTATTATTGGAGATTTTTTTAAAGAACTAAAAAAACTTTTATTTATCAATCGATAAGTTTGTTTATTTAGAGATGACGAAATTATTATTATCTCACAGTATTTCTGTATATATTCGAGATCTTGCTTTTCAGTATTTACAGTATTTACAGTATTTACGTCAGGATCATAAAAATATATATTAGTATCAAATGAATTTAATAATTTTGTTACTTGTTTTCCTATCATTCCATAACCAATGATTCCAATATTTTTTCCCGCAAGCCTCTTACCAATTGGCTTGGACCAAATACCAGGTGTTCGCATGTTGTAGTCAATAATTGGAATTTTCTTATAAAGAGAGCCAATTAAAAAAATAATATGCTCTGCAACATCGATATAAATATCAGCTGGGCTATTTAAAATTGTAAGGTTTGGGTAAATTTCTTTATTTTTAATTTCTATGTTATCAATACCTACTCCCCATTTAATAATTAGACTCAGTTCAGTGCAATCTGACAAAATATCATCATTTATTTGATCATCTCCAATTATTGCAATATTTGCCCCAAAAAGATTTTTTTTCATTTCATCAGCACTAAAGCCTTGATCTTCTGGTGTGAAATAGTCGATTTTATATTTATCAGAAATTTCTGATTTCAGTACTTCAATTTCTGAAAAATAACGAGGGCAAGTAACGATAATATTCATTTTTGATTACTTAAAATAATTTCAGCAAGTTTAAAATCATCTTTATTATCTATATCAATGTTTTCAGGAAAAGTCGTTTCAAAAAATTGTGAATTTGGTGTAATTCTATTTAAATTTATTTTAAAATTATCTTTTGTAAATAAATAAAAACCTGAATTTTCAACAAATACTGGTTCTAGATCTTGTGTTTGTATTAAATCGTTTGGATTGTGATTGATGGGATTGTTCGTACTGCTATAAATTCTTTCTTGCAGTTTTGTTACAGAAAATAAATCAACTTCATTTTTCATGTGTTTTTCTATTGCTTGATTAATTGTACTTAATTTAAGAAGAGGATTAGTTGTATGTGTTTGAATGATTGAATGATTTTTACATGAATCAAGAGTAGATTCAATAATTTTATTCATAGATACTTCATTTCCTTTAAGATGTTGTGGTCTATAGTAAAATTTTACAGAATCAAAAAGTTCACTTACTTTCTCTTCTACAAATTCAGTATCACAATTAATTATTATTTCATTTACATATTTAGAAGATAGCAGTGTTTCGATTATCCATGCAAATAATGGTTTTCCATTTATATGTCTAAAGTTTTTATTATCTACTCTTTGAGACTCTTCTTTAATAGGCAGTATCGCAGAAATCATATCTTTGGTGGATAAAAATATAAGTCTGTCATTTTATTTTTATTCATGTCGTTTTTATATCCCCTATAGGTTCCCAAATATTGATTAAACCTATATCTTAATATACTAATAATGTCACTATTTGGTTGAAGACTTACTTTAGAAGTTTTTATATCATATTTAACTCCCCTCAGAAATCCTTTAAAACAATAAAAAAAAGTATTTTTAATTACCTCCCCATCAGATTTGAAATCTTTGTTTATATTTTTCATTGCTTCAGATTCTCTTCTATATCTATTTAAAATTGTCTTGTAATTTTCCCTATGTAAGTGCTCGACATCTGCTTCCGCACAATAAAATATTTCCCAGCCGTTTATTTTTGCTTTTCTTCCTAATTCAATATCTTCTAGTCCAGTAAGCTTTTCATCAAACTTGTTTTCTTTCCAGACTTTTTTTCTATAAGCAGCATTACCATTATTTAGAAAAACATTTGAAATAATTTTAGATTTACCGTCGAACCATGTTTTCTGAACTGAAGATTCTGAATGCATTGTATCAGGGTGGGGGGACTGGCAACCATAAACAATTCCAATATCTTGATTAGCAAATGAATTTATAATATTTTTTAACCACTCATTATTTTTTGGGAAACAGTGTGCACTTAAAGAAATGATAAATTCTCCTGAAGTTTCAGCAAAGCCTATATTGAGTGATTTTCCAAAAGTAAATTCATTCTTATCAATATGATATAAATAAATATTATTATATTGTTTTATATAGTATGAAATAGTTTCAAGCGTCCCATCATCGCTCCCTGAATCGACAAACACTATTTCAAAATTTTTTACTGTTTGATTTAATATAAGGGGTATTAAAACTTTAAGATTCTCATTTTCATTTAAACATCTAATAACTATTGAAACTTGCTTGCTCAACTTACCTCAATTGTATACCATGTTTTATAATCTGTTGAATTAGGCAAATAAATCATATTCTTATCTGATGCTTCTTTCAAATCTTTTATGCCTGAATTGCATGGCTCAATAACATTTACATTAAAATTATTCCAACCACCCCTAGATTGGAAAATCCAAATATAAGGAAGAGTTGTCACATCATACTCAAGAATAAATTTATTGTTATTTTCATTTGTGACTTTTACTTTTCCATCTACTCCATAAAAGTAAACAAAATCATTTTTATCTTGATTGGGATTTATTGGGGATAAGAAATCATTTAATTGGTCATTAAGTACTATGTTTCCAAAACTTTCTTCAACCTTTTGAAAATGATCAAATTTAAAACTAACAGTATGGTTATTAACTGGTAGGGCTAAGTGGAGTTTAAACATGAAATAATCTAAATCTATTTTGCTTATATTGTAAGTTACAAAAATCTTATTTTTTTGAATATTAATTTTTTTACTTACTTCTGAATTTGAAAAGTATCCTTTACAAGACAAATCAACGCTAAATTCAGATTCATGGTTTATATCCCACCTTGAAGACCAAAGCTCTCCATGGTCTGGGGCTTGCTTACTATTTAAAGTTTCAATTTTATCATTAGGAAATAGTTCTTCAAAACCTCCAATCCATTGTGAGTCATAATCAGAAAATTGATTAGGTTTAAATTTAAGATATTTTTTTTCATCAAACCAAACCCAATTAACATTATTTTTTTTATCCAAAATTTCCACTATTTTTCCGCCAAATAGTGTGTCAATTTTTATTTTTAAGCATTCATTTTCAAGTTTTAAAAATTTATCCATTTGTTGTTCTTTCATTTAATATGTCAATATTTGAATTTGTAACATTGGATATTTGATAACCTTCTTTTTCTAAGTCATTTATTTGTTTACTAAGATTTAACACATGGCTTTTGTAGTACTTGTCTATATTTCGATCATTAAAAAAGCTGGGATGATTTTTTCTATGTTCATCCAAAGTTTGCAGTGTTTTTTCTGAATATTTCCAAAAATATTTTTCGTTTAACTCTCTTCCGTCAAACCCGCCTAAGTAAATTTTTTTAGAAAACAATGCTGATATCGGAAACATAAATTCTGTAAGTACATTACTTGTATTTGGCGAAGATAAGTTCTTGTTATCTCCAATATTGAAACTTTTTGATGATGGTTGTAATCCGATAATATAACTTTTATCTATTTTCCATTCATTAGCTAAAATTGGGAATGCAGCAATTGGACATATGATATAAAATTTTTTGTTGTTAAATCTTTTAATAACCATATCTTTAAATCGATATGCTTCTGAACTTGTTCCAAAATGAAAAACTGGATCAGCAAAACAAAAAATGTTACATCCAATTTTCCATAGTTCGTCATCATAAATTGCTGAATTACATGAAACTATTTCTAAATTATTTTCTTTATAATAATCTCTTGCTTTATCGTAAGATGGTCCTGTACCCAAAATCGCGATGCTTTTGTCACTTGTCATGTTCTTTAATGTTTTAAAATTGTTAATCGATAAATTAATATAATTTTCTCTTTCAGATGAGCTCGAAAAATCATAGAATTGGAATCTTAGTCGTGTAGATGCTTCGGAGCTCAAAAAAAAGTTTCGATCTATCAACCTTACTTTAGATAACAAAAATAAATATCTGAGAAAAGTAATAAATGTAAATTTTTTTATCAGAATTAATGTATCATCTTCAATTTTTTCGGTAAATTTAACATCTTCTGGAATCAAAAGATTAGAAATATCAGATTCACTAAATTTATGTAAATAAATTTTTTTATATTTTTTTTTATTTCTTAGCTGAAAACCTCTTAACAAAAACCAGAGAAAAGCTTTCAATATATTGATAGGATTTATAAATTTAGTTTGAGTAAAACCAATAGGCAGCATTTTCATATTATAAATTGATTTGATAAGTAAAGATTGCTAATAATTTTTAAAAATAAAATTGTTTGTTTCTTGCATGGAATTTTCAAAATCATTTTCATTGAAAAGTTCCTTTAAACTTTTATTTTTTAAACAAAAAATTTGGTAATTCATATCTTTCAAACAAGAAAATACATATAAATAATCTTGATTATGACGTTTTTCAATTTCTATCAATAGTATTACATCGAAACTTGAGAGCATATTTAAAGCTCCATCTATAACTTTGTTTTCATAGCCTTCAACATCTACTTTTATGAATAATTTTTGTGAGTTGTGTGATTTAACTCCAGACAAAAATGAATCGATAGTTATGCCTTTAACCGTTCGAGTGTCGGAATCTTTAAATTTATTTTCTGCGGATGACTTTCCAAACACCTGTTTTGAATTTATTTTGGGTATATTTAAGTTAATTTCTTTATTTTTGTTTGAAACTGCTTTATTTATAAAAGTTGCATTATTAAACCTATAGCCTGATTTAATATATTCCATACATTCACTTATAGGTTCTAATACAAAAGTGTGATGAGCATTTCTACCAAACAAAAATGTATAAATTCCATAGTTAGCGCCTATATCAAAAAATATATATTGCTTATTTGAGTCTTTTAAAAATTTTCTAATAAACCGTAGTTCTTTTTCTCCAAAATAAAGATTGTAAAAAGCCCTTATAGGACCTGTTATTTTTGGAAATTTTAGTAATAATTTTCTCAATTACTTTCTCTCAAGCTATGAATTTATCAGTAGTCTTAATGCACATACTAGAATGTTATTATGAAAAGATTTGATTATCCAATTCCATACATGAAACATTTAATAACAACTGAAGATAAGGAGCTTGTTATTAAAGCATTGGAAAGTGATTTTATTACGCAAGGCCCATTTGTTGAGTTGGTTGAAAAAGAAATGGCAAAACTTACTTCAAAAAATTTCTCTGTAATGTGCGCTAACGGAACAGCTGCTTTACATTTAGTTGCCGAAATGTTAGATCAAAAAATTAGAAAAAATAATAAAAATATTGTTACAACATCTTTAACTTTTGTAGCAGATGCAAACTTCGGAAGATATATAAATGCAGATATAAAATTTGCTGATATTGATGAAAATACTTGGACAATAAGTCCTGAATCTGTTGAGTCAACTATTGATGAAGATACAGTTGCTGTTGTAGCTCCACATTTTGGCGGATTAATGTGTGATATTGAGAAAATCGCTAAAATTTGCAAAGATAAAAATATTTATTTAGTTGAAGATGCTTGTCATGCTCCTACTGCTTCAAGGAATAATATTATTTCAGGTTCAATTGGAGATGTTTCGACTTTTTCTTTTCATGCTACGAAGCATATTGGATCTGGTGAAGGTGGTGTGATTTGCACAAACTCAATTGAAGAACAAGAAAAATTAAACACATTAAGAAGCCACGGTCTTCCTCATTGGAGTAAAAGAACAGGCTTTGGGTACGATATTGATGAAATGGCATTCAATTATCGTCCAAATGAAATTAGTGCAGCTCTGGCTTATTCACATATACAAAGACTTGAAGAGCTAATAAAGTCTAGATCAAAAATAGCAAAAATTTATGACAGTAATTTAAATTGGAATTATTATTCAAGACAAATAATTCCACAAAACAGCACTCATGTATATCATCTGTACCCTATTCTTGTCCCAAAAAGTGATGATAGAGACCGCTGCCTTCAATTCTTAAAAGATCTCAATATTTTTGCCCAAATTCATTATCCACCAATAAGCAAAATGGCAGGGTTTAAAAATTATTATTCAAATTCATCAATTGCAGAAGAGGTTGGTTCAAGAATAATTTCCATACCTATGTTTCCCCAAATGAAAGATGAGGAAATTGATTTTGTAGTTGAACAGCTAAATAATTTTTCAAATAATTGAAAAAAATTGCTTCTTTCACCCGTTCAAGTTTAGAAATAGGAAATGGACATTTAGTTAGAATGTCTCAATTTATATCTTGTCTAAATACCACTGATATAAATGTTGACTTTTATTGTGAATATGATCAAACTCCTGAATGGTTTTCGAACGTTGAACATACAAAACTAGCAGCAAAAGATTTTTTTGAAAAAGACCTCAGTAATTATGACTTAATTATTTACGATAGCTATTTAGATAGAGAGAAACTAAAACTTATAAAGAATGATATTTTACTCATCGATGATTTTGCTTACCATGGCCAATATGAATTTGTTAAAAACATTCTTGACTATAATTACGGAACTAATAAAGAAAAATATATTAATAAAAATTTATTCTTAGGAACTAAATATTTTCCTATTGGAATAGATACTTATCCTGAATGTATTGAAAGAAAAAATTTTAATATAAATTCAAATAATATATTAATTTCTATTGGTGGAGTGTCCGATCAGAAGTTAATAAACATTGACAATCTTTTAAAACAAATATCAAAATTTGGAAAAATATTTTTAATGGACCCTTTATCAAAACTTAAAGATTACCAATCTTCAAAAATTAAAGTTGTTCAAAACAAGAGTCTTTCATCAATAATGAATAATGAAGATTTTAAATTTGGTATATTTGCAGGGGGGACGTCTAAATATATAGCATCAGCATTCTGCCTTCCCTCTTTCTTCATCGGAAGAAATGAATTAGAACTTTTATTAATAAAACAGTTTGAAAAGGATAATTTAACAATCAATTTAAGAAATCAAATGAAAATTTTTAATTCGAAGAATTTAGAAGAACGGCTTTTCGAATGTCACAAAAACATGAACGAGTTGATTGACGACAATAATAGTAATCGTATAAATGAAGCAATTAAAAATTTATAAATGGTTCTCTATATAATATTTAATTTCATTTACTGACAAATACCAAGAGTTATTGTGTGATTCATATTCAAAATTATCTACAACCTTGTTTCCAGTTTCTCCACTTTTTGAAGTTGTGTAATCTATACTGTCTGAAAAAAATTGAATAGCTGGAGAGATTGCAAAATACTCCTCAAATTCAATTACTCTGTGAGATTCATCGGATGGGCACATAACTTCGTGCATTTTTTCTCCAGGTCTTATTCCTATTTCTTCAAATTTGTAATCAGTGTCTATTGCTTTAAGAACATCCAAAATTTTTACAGATGGAATTTTTGGAACAAATGTTTCTCCACCTTGCATTCTTTCAAATGTACTAGAAACAAAATCAACTGCTTGGTCTAAAGTAATCCAAAATCTTGTCATTCTTTGATCAGTTACTGGATAAACTTTTTTACCTTTCTCTTTGTAATCTAAAAATAAAGGCACAACCGATCCTCTTGACCCAAAAACATTTCCGTACCTTACTACAGAAAATTTGAGATTTTCATTTCCTGATATATTGTTTGCTGCAGTAAATAATTTATCTGATGCTAATTTTGTAGCACCATACAAATTTATTGGATTTGCTGCTTTATCAGTAGACAGAGCTACTACCTTTTCTACCCCATTGCTGATAGATGCATCAATAACATTCTGTGCTCCCAGTATATTAGTTTTAATGCATTCCATAGGGTTATACTCTGCTGCAGGTACTTGCTTTAATGCAGCAGCATGAACTACAAAATTAATATTTTTCATTGCCATATCAAGTCGTTTGTAATCTCTTACATCACCAATGAAGAATCGCAACCTATTATTTTCAACATCTTCTTTATTTGAAATTTTTAGTTGCTCTAAAAGTTGGTACTGTTTTAATTCGTCTCTTGAAAAGACAACAAGTCTTGAACAATCAGTATTATCCAAAATTCTTTTTACAAATCTTGTACCAAATGATCCAGTGCCACCAGTTATAAGTATTGACTTATTTTTAAAATTCATATTATTTAAGTATATTTTTAATCATTTTTTTTGATAGGACTTTATTTTTTATTTATTTTAATAGAATTATGCCCATT
>MDSV01247306.1_pt1 | contig 11382 bp, 1 predicted proteins | sample 810851 | NCBI WGS metagenome assembly MDSV01 (sample SAMN05326640, study PRJNA326480) | marine metagenome | isolation source: seawater | place: Atlantic Ocean: North East | collected 2012 | reverse complement strand
TCCAGTACCTGCCGCGTATGTTGCCTCCGCTGAATACACCTCATTCTCAGAAGCTTTCCAAACTTTATAAACAATGTTGTTTCCATTTTGATATCCAGGAATTTGAAAACCACCAAATGCACAATTATCTACAGACCCAACACCAACAATTTCTAGCTGCTGGCCGGTCCAAACGCCAGCACCCACCAGTAGCTCTCCAGTCTGCGACGAACAGTCACCGGAGTTAAGGATAGCGCTTGTATCAAACAAACCAATCTCATCACCCACCTCTAAATCAAGTGCATCTTGAATAATTACAAGTGAATTAATGCCCGTTCCTGCAGGTAGATTAGTAAAATATTGCAACTCATACTCTGGAGCCTCATTAGCAATGACATAGCCATCTTCTGTTGAAACAGGTAATGGAGACCCATCTGGGTCTGACAAAACAACTCCACTAAACGACAAATTAGTTTCACCAGCACCTAAAATACTATAATCAAATCCAAAAACAGGATCGCTACCTGGTTGAATATTGATTCCAGATAATGAAAAACATAAAATAGTTAGAGTGTTCCCGTTCATTGCAGCCGATAATTGAAAACCTTCTGTCCTAGGTTTTGTATTAATTTCAACGTAATCAAGAATTTCCGTATCAAATGTTAGATTCATTTGAAAACCACCCACCTCATATTCATTATCTAGATACACTTCAATCTCACCAGTATCTCCCTCAACAACGCATTCGGGCTCGCACAATAAACTATCTATGCTAAATGACGCAGCTCCTTGAGGATTAACCGTAACAGCACCTGATGTTGAGAAAGCAGGAAGCTCTGCTCCTAGCGAATCTCCAAAGTAGAATTCAGATACATATAAATCAACAATTTCTGTTTCTACAACAGTATCTGATACGTAAGATAATTCCATGATTGGACCGGTTCCAACCTCAATTGTACCTCCTGTGATATTAAAACCAACAATAATCACTGAACCATCTTCTTGTTCTTGCGCCTGAATATTAAATCCTTCAGACCGTTCGGTTGTTGATGTTGATAGCGACTGAAGAATATCCGGACTATCCACAAGCGTCAATTGAAAACCTGCGACAGGAAATTGATTCGAAGCAGATACTTCAATTACAAATTCTGTCTGTGCTTCAGTCACTGCAGAGCCAATCTCAAGGATTGAAAAATCACTAGGATCAACCACTAAAGCGCAATCTTCATTACTTGGGTTAGATTCTCCATCATCATAAATAGCCTTAACCTTATAACAATAGTCTACTCCAAAAGTAATATCAGAGTCATTATAAAATGTTGTTTCAAGAGGTAATGAAGCTATGAGGATATTATCTCTATATAGATTATAGCCATTCAACCTTGTTTGATCATTATTATCATTATTTTCTTGTTCACTACAGAATGGATCAGGTGAATCCCAAGTAACACCAACAAAGTCGTCTCCATCATTTGCGCTAGCAATTAGATTTGAAGGAGGGCACATTGGCCCTGCGTCAGGAGAAGCACATACAGTTGTGCTTGCTTGAGAGTCACCTTCATCATAACTAGCAACAATATAATAACAGTATTCCGTACCATTCTCTAAGCCTGTATCAGTATACGTATAAACATTAGGACCAAGAGAATCAATCATTGCTCCATCGCGATATATATTAAAGCCTAATAGATCTCTATTATTTTCTAAATCATTTGAATTATAATTTGAATCACCGTCAGCGACAATCCAATCCTCTAGATTAATATCTAAGCTTGATTTTTCTGATTCATAAATTATTGATTCTAAATTATAACTTGGACCTTGAGATAACAAATTAGATAGAGAAACATTGAGTTCATAATTACCGATATTACCACCATATCCATCAACAACAATGTAGTATTCACCTGGTTGCAAGCTAACACCCCAAAGTCCACTTGGAGGATAAGGAGCTATATACTCCGGACAGTTCTCGTAATCATCATCGATATAAAAGCCTGTAGTTGTCTCAATACAATCTTGATCTGCAGTAAATATTTCAAGCTTTGTATCATAATCTGTTGCCATACTACATAAAGTTACATCAACGGTAATTGGATTCGTCACAACTAACAAGTAAGAGTAATCCTCTCCTTGACTTCCTTGAACAAGCCAATTATCACCTGTACCGACATTACTTCCAGTTGTATTAAATGGAAGAGAAGGAATCACTTCATCTGCGCATGTGTTTACACCAGGCTCAGTCCAATCTAACTGTATAAACCCATTACCACCAGCTGCTGACAAACTTAGGGGCGCAGCAAGAACCCACATAGAACAACTTTCATTCGTTGGCAAAGATTCACCAGAAGGGTATGTAGCGGTTACCACATAACAATATTCAACATCATGAACAGCGGATGAATCTTCATAGTTTGTATTGGTTGTAGTATCCAACAACTCTCCATCGCGGTACACATTGTAAAGCTCAACATTACCTGCACCTCCATTCCATTCAAGTAAAATAGAGCCCGACTCTCCGTACGCAAAAAGATCAGTAGGCGGCAATCCAGGTTCAGGAGTAGCACAAACATCCGCTGTTGGCTCTGCAGATTCACCTTCATCATATACTGATGTCATACTATAGCAATACGTCTCTAAGTTAACCACATCATAATCATCATACATAAAGGTACCCGCTTCTACTGATGTTAAAAACTCTCCATCTCTGTATATATTAAAAGCTATTAAATCTCTAGACTGGTTTTGATCTTGTGCTGTAAAATCTACAAGTGCATCTAGCTGGTTTTCACTGCGATAAGTATATTCATCACTATTGTTAACATTTATATATTCTGGGCAATCTCCGCCATCCCAGCTAAACTCATCGCAATTAAGAAATATACCAAACGAGCCATCATCACATATCCCGTCTCCTATCCAGCTGTTCACAGTCTGCTCAGCAGCACACTGACCACTGCAATCTACAATTCCTGGAATTTCATTATAATAGTAATCAAAGCCAATACATGCGTCTCCTATTCCAGGCGTACCCCCATCAGGAGGACTAGTCCACTCTAAATGCACATAACCGTCTAAACCTTCAGCAGTTAGTTCATCTGGCGCTAATATTTGCCACATCGCGCATTCCTGGTCTGTTGAGTCTGAGTTACCCAAATCATATACTGTTACAATATCGTAACAATATTCAGTGTCATACTCAGCCGTTTCATCATTATAAAAGTTCTCTGTTGTAAACGCTAAAAACTCTCCATCGCGATTGATGTTATAACCCTGAAACACATCGTTTGCATCAGCATCAATCCAAGAAAGCTCTACTCTACCATTTGTTCCAGAAGCAACAAAATCTGTAGCGGGTATTAATATCCACTCGGCACAAGATTGATTTGAATCTATAGAATTGCCATCAGTAAATACAGACCTCACTGAATAACAATATTCAGTGTTGTGCGCAGCAGTGTCATCTATGTGAATAAAAGTATTAGGGTCAGTCTCAGCAAGCAAGCTACCATTTCTAAAAACCTCATAACCTAACAACTCTCTATTTATCGAATTTTGATTATTTTCCAAATATTCGAATGTATTATCTGCAAAGTAGAGATTTGAATTTTCTAAATTATTTGAAATTTTATCTGAATCAGAATAATCAATAGCATCCACTGGATAAACTTGCTCTGCAAAATCTTGCAATCTTAAGTTAATATCGCAAAAAGCTTGCGTGCCAGTATCAAGAGTGCATGAAGCAGCTAAATTACCGCTTTGATCATATAAACTCCAAACATTCCCATTCCATCCATCTCCAAATGTATCCGTCATATTAAGAGTATAGCTGCCATATAACAATGGGACCTCATCTTGAGAAAAGGGAGCACCACCAGCAAGCAATACCTCAGAATTTACATCTAATAATTCCCAGGCCACTTCTTCTTGCCACGATCCACCATCACAACTTACAGAATAGTAGATAAAAGAACCTGGCTCATTCCAAGTTACAGTTATGATTTGATCTTCATTACTTTCTTCAGCAACAACCCCCACAGGAGGATCTAAAACATAAATAGCGCAGGCAGTATTAGTCGAAAATGTTTCGCCAGACACATACTCTGCATTAATAAAATAGCAGTATTCAACTCCTGCAATTATTTCAGATTCATCAATAAATGAGGTATCTGTAGTTGAGCTAAGAACCTCACCATCTCTATAGATAATGTAATTCAAAACATCGTTACTTGGAGAAGCTATCCAATCAAGACCTATACTACCCTGTAAATCAGTAGCAACTAACTCAGATGCTGGAGGACCGGGGTTAGGAGTTTCACATGCGGGGTCAGAAAACTCAGACAATCCTTCATCATAAACTGATCTTAAAGTATAGCAATACTCATTCATATTAACTAAAGGCTCATCCCTATAATCATAAGTATCTCCATCAACAGTTGCAATCAGTTCACCATCTCTAAAAATTTCAAAATTTAAAAGTTCTCGGCTACCTAAATTGCTATACCAAGGATGACTTTCCGCACTTACTACATTAGAATTATTATTAGCAATAGAATTAACAATGCGATCATCAATACTTACTAAAGGGTTGCTTATATTAGGATTAGATGAGGATACCGACTGAATATCTCCATAAGCGAATACTTGAGCTGCCATCATATAGTCTCCACCGTAACTTAAATAATCTCCAGTACTCCACACTCCGTAATAATATGTATACATATTTTCTGGATTATCTACTGCCGCATCTACACCAAAACCTTCCGGATTTGCCCAATTAGATTCATGCGAAGCTATAACATAGAAAGAGCCAGATAGACCAGTTATGTTTGGGTATACTGTCGCCCAACCATCTTGCGCTACAGTATATTCATCATGCAGTAATTCTCCAGGAAATCCATTTTGATCATCAAATACCATTACTCTAACGGGTCCATGTGTACCATCTGGCCATGGCCAAAATGCATCTTGCTCTGACAATATCTTGACAGATGCAGCCATAACGTCAAAATCAGTACCTACATCAAACCTCATTCCATGAGCCATACCTTCTTCATAAGATTGGAAGAAGTAAAAAGCATTTGCTAAAACACCGTCTCCAAATTCTAAATAAGCTTCCTCACCTCCAATCGGTGATTCCCATGTAAGATCAACATAACCGTCTCCATCTTCGGTCTGTATAGCTGAAGGAGGGTATACTTCCCATGAATTACATGACTCATTCGTAGATGGAGACTCTCCAATGTTATCATAAAATGCTTTCACATAGTAGCAGTATTCAACTGATATTTCAGTAGTTTGATCTTCATAATAGGCTTCAGTAGAAGAAGCTAAAAATTCGCCATCTCTATAAATATTATACCCATCTTGATCATTAGATAGTGATGGAGTCCACGCCAAAGTAAGAAAGTCCCCAGTTCCAGAAACAGATAATCCTGATGGACCATTTAATTGTGGAGTAGCGCATGCCGTATCTGAAAATCCAGAGCTCCCCTCATCATACACAGCTACAACATTATAACAAAAATCTTCAAGATACTCTAAGTTTTCAGTATCTAAAAATTCAGTTTCTGTAGTGTAGTCAATCATTGAGTTGTCTCTGTATATTTCATAACCTAAAAGATCTCTCAAACCTACATATGTAACATTTACTATTTCTTTTTCTACAGTATTAGGGTTTGGAGGAGAAACAGAGTTTTCTCCACCACATTCCTCTATACACGCTTCACTATTTGTGCCTGTTCCAACACAATCACAACCATCACAATCCCACTCAGGGCAAGTAAGCACAACCCCGTAAGATCCATCATCACAAAATCCATCTCCCACCCAGCTAACAAGTGCCTCTTGGAAGCAAAATCCTATACAGTCTATATATCCGGGTTGACCATAATAATCCACACAATTATCTCCAATCCCAATTGCACTGGGTGGCGTTTCCCAATCTAATAACACCTCCAAACCATTTTCTTGCGCTGTTAAATTTTGAGGCTCTTCAAGATAAAGTGTTGTTGTGGTTGCGCAAGATTCATTTGAAAATGTTGATTCAGAAAACTCATCATAAGCAGATACTTGATAGCAATATTCAACATTGTCATCTAATCCAGTATCTACATAATTTTGAGAATTTGAATCGCCAACAAACTGCCCTCCTCTATAAATATTATATCCAAGAACATTCGCGCCATCTGGGTGTTCCCAAGACAAATTCACACTTTGATAGTTTCCAACTGATGATAAATTTTCTGGGGCAAAAATATCTGGAGGGGTTTCACCATCAACAGTCACATATCCTAATTCTGACTCATATTCTATAGCTTGTCCAGAAATATCTGATAGAATTGTACCTGTAAATGACAATTCAATCTCTGAGTCATATACACCTGTAGAGGTGTAAGCGGTGCCTAAAATTGCCCCTCCTCCTGGCTCAATTGGAGTTTGCGTCAGGCTAAATCCAACAATCCTCAAAGTACCATCGGGCTGTATATTTGCAGAAACCGTCATATCTCCACATCTATCCGTAGCCAATACATCACTAGAAAAGTCTCCATAATTAGGCCAATCTTGTATATCCATTTGAAAGCCATAAACTGGATCTACATTAAACAACCCTATTTCAATAGAGGCGGACTCACCAGCATTGATGCTTGCACTAGATAAAGTTAAAGTGTTATTCTCAAAGCAGTTGTTTAAATCTGATTCTCCTCCATTACAAACACCACACACATCAAGCTCAGCGGTACCTTCACAAATTCCTGAACAGTCAATTTCAGCATCTCCATTGCATAGACCAGTACAATCCATATCTTGATTGAAACCATCACAAACACCGCAATCATCGATAACGGCATCCCCTCCACATTCTCCCGAACAATCTGTTTCATAAGCGCAAGAGGCATCATCTTCTGTCGCGTTTGAATTATAATTACAAGCAGAAGGATCTGTACAGCCAAAAGTTGCTGAGAAGCAATCTCCTATTTCAAAATCTAAGGCTGTACCTTCTGAACTCGACATTACAAGTCCATCTAAACAAATTGAATCAATAAATCCATCAAATGATACAGATACTAGCGTACCTTGTCCCTGAGGAATAGTTGCACCCGTAAACGAAAACCCTAAAATTGTTGTTTCACTGTTAGAAATTGTGAACCCTGCATCTTGAGCAGAACCACCAGATGCACCTGTAACATCAATACCCAATAACGCAAACTGAAAGCCTCCTACAGCATCTGTATTTTCCATATATATATCTAGTGTTCCAGCACCAGAATTTACATTTTCTATTGATAAAGTATTTTGCGGAAATAAAAAAGTAAGAATTGAATATAAAAATAGTATTCTAGAAAGTCTCATAAATTGCCTCCTCTTGACATATTTATTAAATAATTGAGTAACAATTTAAATATAACTTATAGAATATAAAAGTAACGAATTGTTATTTAACTACTGTCGGTAAAAATTTAGATGCTACCTTAACACCCTTTTGTCCAGCAATTATTGATTGGATATTAAACTCGCAAGGGATATTAGTATTTTTTCTAACTTTAATAGAGAACAACGATATATTGCCATCTTTATACTCATTAATCAGATTGCCTTTCATTGAAAATGCTAAAATAACTCCTTTATTATTACCCAAATGAAAATCCAAGCCATTGGCTTCAGCTCGACCACCGCTCACCTCTAATACTGTAAATAGCTCGTGGTCAAATTTATTATTTTTATTAACATCTTTATATGGCTCACCAAAATCCCATTGATTGTTTAGCTTATCAGTAAATGGCTCACCTTCATCCCAGGATGAATTTGTATTAACATCTCTAAATGGCTCATTCCTATCCCACTTTCCATTTTTCTGATCAGTAAATGGCTCACCTAAAATATCAAATTGAATACCAGCTATTGGAACATCATTCTTTGCATAAATATCAATTAAATACTCACTATTGCCTAATTTTTTAACATTACTAACACCTATTTCTATAACATTTTCAGAGCAGATTATTAGGCTAGCAGTACACGATATAAACAAATAAAAAGGTTTTAAATTCATAATACTCCTTAATTAACAATTAAATCTACGATATTTAAAACATCTAAAATATCAATAATTCCATCTTGATTTAAATCAGATGCCCAGCCTTGATAGTCTGTTGTAGAAGACTCGTTAATAATTGTATTAACAATCATTAAAATATCTAGAACATCAATCAGTGCATCGCAGTTAACATCTCCTAACAATGGAGATGGGCATTCCGACTCAACCAACTCATAGTAACCAGTCTTACGTTCATTGGAACGATCTTGACTCCAATAACTTTCAATACTACCACCCTCCATAATATCGATTGTCACCAATGCGCCTGCAGAACCGACAATTAATTCCAAATCACCATCTTGATCTAAATCTACAATCAGCGGTGCGCTCGTAAATGAAAATTCATACGATAACGGGAAATTAGTATACATAGTTCCATCCATGTGGTACGCATACAATTGACCAGAGACTCCAACAATAGCCTCTGGAGACCCGTCCCCATCTAAGTCTGCAAACGACACAGAGTTGTCAATGCTTTCTCCAATATTTTGGGGCCATCCGCTTAAATCGTCTCCATTTAAATCAACCGCATAAAGCATTCCATTGTCAGATCCAAAGAATGCGTAAGCAATGCCATTTAAATTAACAAATGAAGCAGAAGAGTTAACATGGTCTCCTGTTTCAATTTCAAACAGTACCTCTCCATTCGGAGAAACTCCATGCATACTGTCGTCATATGACCCTGCCATAATTACATAATCACTACCCGATTTAATGATTGAAGGAGAGCTTTTAAACTTGTCATCAGCTATTAATAGCGTTTCTGTTGTTCCATCATCATAAATCAAAGAAATTAAATCATCTCCATCTGTTGAAACAACAATATCATCCAACCCATTGCCATTAAAGTCATGAAGGGCAACACCTTTCCATATTTTTTCATTAATCTGAACCGGAAACCCAATTACATCTGTCCCATCTGGATTAACCGCAAACACATCTCCAGAAGAAGTATATCCACCAATAACAACCTCTAGGTCATCATCTGCATCAATATTGCCAATTGCAGGAGTTCCAATGAGAAACTGATCAGCATCATAGTCAAACTTTAGGCCATTTTGATCAAATCCGTACAAGTGCTTATTTTTAGAGGCAATAACAAAATCAATCAAACCGTCATTATCTATATCTGCAGCTGCTGGAGATGACCATATCTGATTACCTGTGTCATAAGGAAATACATCGCTATTCCATGGACTTCCATCAGACGACAATACATGAACCAAACCCGCATAGTCTCCAAAAATTACCTCTAAAGACCCATCTCCATCTAAATCAATAGCTAGAGGACTAGAGTCTACCTGACTGTTAGTATCATACGGGTAACCTGATTGCATTAAGCTAACAGGTATAAAAAGTGGCAATGACTGACTGTAAAGATACTCATCCTCGCCAGAAGCGCTAACATCAATAGAAAATTCAATATCCCCTAAAATAACATCAGACCCTAAACTTACGCTTATTGGAACTGTGTTAGATACAGATTGCCCTGACACTAAGCTTTCAAAGCTAAAGTTTTGATTATTTAAAGCAACCCCTTCATTAATAGAACTTACATTAATATTTAAATTATTTGCCGTAGCCCAACCATCTTCATTGCCAACTACAATAGTTAATCCAAATGTATCTCCAGGGTTTAAGACATCATCTCCATCTCCATTTAGTATATCGAAAGAATAAGATTGGAGTCCAATATTTGGAGAAAAATCAATTGCAATTGCCGCATAAGCATCAACCATACCTGTGCCTAAGCATTCGCAATTAATAGGATTACCAGTATCATCATCGCAAAACCATTCAGTGCCCTCATCAGTCATACAGCTAATATCGTAATCAGGGTTTAAATCATAAATAAACCTATCAGTTGATGATAAAATTCTATCGATAAGTTGAACATTATTCCATTCTGGGTAATATGCCTTCAACAACCCCATAACACTAGCAGCATTTGGGCATGCCATTGAAGAACCATCCCATGCTTCATAGCCTTGGCCAATAATTGTACTAAGTATACTTTCACCAGGAGCTGCCAAGTCAACGGTTTCATGATAAGTAGCCCAGCCTCCCCATGCACCTGAACAGCCTATAGCACAAACCGATAATACGTTGTCATATGCAGCCGGATACTCTTTTGAATATTCTCCTTGAGCTGTATCTCCATTACCAGCCGAAGAAAGTACTACTGCGCCATAATTATCATGGGCATTTTGAATTACAGTATGTTCGCTAAAATTGTAAGAGCCTCCACCCCAGCTATTATTTATAATTGCCAATGTTCCAGAGTAGTAACCTGCTTTAGCTGCATAGGTTATCCCAGCATAGCCATCACTAATTCCTGGCTCTGAAGGCTGAGACCCCCTAGAAACCTTAACAGAAATAATTTTTGCATTATAGGATGTTGATGAAATACCAACCCCATTATCTGTTGTAGCTGCTAAGATTCCAGCAACATGCGTTCCATGTGCCCAAGTACCAGTTGGAGTAGCGCCCTCTCTAGGATAAGGGTCTGGATCAGCTGGGGAATTAGCATAGTAACCTGATGCATCCCAACCAATTATATCATCTGTATAACCATTTCCATCAGCATCAAATCCATCCAAAAAACCAGAGCCCTCACAAACTAGGTCCCTAAGATTAACAACGCCATCAGCATTATTGTCCATGCCCTCTACAATTAAAAACTCTTCAATCTCTAAAGACGAAACGTATCCGTCTCCATCTAAATCTATTCCAGCCTCTATTGACCATTCTGGAAGTTCAGCCTGATTAACCCATAGAGAGGCCTTTAAATCTGGATGAGTATAGTCAACCCCAGTATCGACTGATGCAAGTAAAACTTCTTGCCCTTGAGGTACGATTCCTTCAGGAATATCCCAAATATCCCAAGCCTTATCAGCCTTTACAGAAGACATGCTGCATTGCTGGTCATAACTCGGGTCATCAGGACTGTAATGAAGGCTATGTAAGTTTTCATGCTCTACATATAGTAATGGGTATGCTGATTTTAACTTGGCCATACCTACATCAACATTTTCACTTTCACCCATAAAAGCTCTATATATCCTATTTAAGTATATCTCTCCGTGCTTATCTCTTTCTGTTGCACCAGGAATCCACTCTTCAATAAATACCACACCAATGCTATGAAGTACTTGATTGAGCTGCTGATTATCTAATTCGAACGATCCTTCTTTAGCTTCAATCGATAGGGTTGAGTCGCTAGAATTCAAGCAAAACAAGAACGTAGAATCACTAACGTCCTTAGAATTTAATATAGAACCAAAAAGCAACAAGGCTCCAAAAAG
>MDSV01236149.1_pt1 | contig 11382 bp, 11 predicted proteins | sample 810851 | NCBI WGS metagenome assembly MDSV01 (sample SAMN05326640, study PRJNA326480) | marine metagenome | isolation source: seawater | place: Atlantic Ocean: North East | collected 2012 | reverse complement strand
GTAAGAACAATTATTGTTTTTAAAATAGAAGACCCCGGTAAGCCTGCTGATTATGTACCTGAGGGATGTGCGTAAATTGTTATGATTAGATTAGGTTATCCATTAAAAATATTTCTTATTGCATCAGCAATAAGCTTGCTTCCAGTAACTTTAGGAGTAGCTCCTTTAGACTATAAAGGAAGTTCACTTGAAGCCGCTGATGACGATAATAAGAAAAAGAAAAAAAGAAGAAGAACGAAGCTACCTAGCAAAAAGATGCAAAGAATTTTGCAGACCATTGTTCCCTTTATTGAAGCTGAGCAATGGAATGAAGCGCTATTGGCATTAGAGCCAGTTGCTGCCGTAGACTCAAAATTTACTAGTACCGACAGATCCAAGATGTACTACTATCGAGGTTATATATATTTTTCTAAAGAGCAATATGGATTGGCTGAAACAGCTTATAAAAATCTTATTGCAGAAGAAGATTCCAGCGATCAAGAAAGGCAGGGTGCCATTTATTCTTTATCTCAACTTAGGTATATAGCTGAGGATTACAAAGGTGCCATAAGCTACTTATTAGAGTGGTTAGATAATGAAGAGGAACCAAGCTCTGACGGATATGGATTGCTCGCTCAAGCTTATTATCAAGTTGAAAATTTTCAAAAATCTGTTGAGGCAATAGATACGGCAATTGAAATACAAGAATCACGAGATATTGCAATCAAAGTACCAGTCCTGGATGCAGAAGGAAACGAAACGGGAGAAATGATTGATACAGGAGAAACCAGAAAAGGTGTAGCTAAAGAGAATCATTATCTACTTAAGATGGCACTTTATTCTGAGTTAAAAAAAGATCTTGAAGTTTTACCAATATATGAAATCTTAGTCCAACACTATCCAAAAAAGAGGTACTGGACCAATCTATCTGGGCTTTACGGACAGAAGGATAGACAGATGGATCAGATGGGGGCTCTAGAGGCAGCTTATGATGATAGGCTTTTGGACAAGCAAAGAGAGTTTACAGCACTTTCACAACTTCTTTTTATGTTCGAGAACCCTCGAAAGGCAGCTCGAGTTATTGAAGATGGTTTAAACCAAGGCATAGTTAAAAAAGAAGAAAAAACTTTAAAAGCAGCTGCCCAATACTGGCATGCGGCAAAGGAACTTGAAAGAGCTAAGCCTTATTATCAACAAGCTGCTACTAAATCTAAGGAAGGTGAGCTGTTTATATTTTTAGGACAGGTACACTTCAGTCTTGATGAATTTGATAAAGCTGAGAAAGCCATCCAAGATGGAATAAAGAAAGGTAAGCTTAAAGATGAAGCTGCAGCCTATATGCTTTTAGGCCAAATAAATTTTGAAAATCAAAAATGGGAATCTGCTATTGAATCTTTTAGAAAATGTATTGATGTAGCTGAAAAACAGTTTGATGATAAAAAAGAAAAGCAGAAAGAGAAGAAGAAAAGAGTGCAAGATCAAGCTAGAAAATGGGTAACCTATACTGAAGGTGAAGAAGAGAGGGTCGAAGCACTAAAGCTCAAGAGGAAAGCTCTAGGCGTTTAGTCTTTAATATACTCAACAAAACTAAAATTTACGCCGTTCTCTGAACCGGTTTGCCTGGAAATCTCCTTCCAGATATTTTTATCCCACGCAGGAAAATAAGTATCTGCGGAATCCACTTCTAACTCAATTTCTGTAATAAGCAATTTAGTAGCAACAGGTAGGAATTCTTTATAAATATATTCACCACCTATTATGTTTACTCTTTCAGAATAACTTCTCGCTTCGCGAATAGCTTCTTCGCTGGAGTTAACTTCAACTACGCCCTCTCTACCTTCTATAGACCTTGTCATGACTATATTTTTTCTATTCGGTAAGGGTCTTCCAATTGAATCATAAGTAGCACGACCCATTATAATTGCAGTATTTTCCGTGTTTTTCTTGAAGAACTTCAGGTCTTCCTTTATGTTCCAGGGGATCTGTCCGTCTTTTCCAATTGCTAGATTTATGTCTACAGCAGCAATTAATATTATTTCCATTAAACTGCTATCGGGGCACTAATGAAGGGATGGGACTTATAATCTACGAGAGTAAAATCTTCAAATTCATAATCGAATAGACAATTCTTTTTATTGATATTTATCTTAGGTAGAACATGCGGTTGCCTCGATAGCTGTTCCTCGACTTGATCCATATGATTAAGATATATGTGCGTGTCTCCTAATGAATGCACAAATTCTCCAACCTCTAAGTCTGTAACTGAAGCTATCATATAGGTTAATAGCGCATAGGACGCTATGTTGTATGGAACACCCAGAAACACGTCAGCACTTCTTTGATAAAGCTGACATGATAATTTTCCTTCACTAACATAAAACTGAAACAGGGTATGACAAGGAGGTAATCCAGACTTAACCATGATGGGTATTTCCTTTGGATTCCATGCTGAAACTATATGACGCCTTGAATTTGGATTATTCTTTAGATCTTCAATGACCAAACTCAGCTGATCAATTCCTTCAAAATTTCTCCATTGCTTCCCATATACAGGTCCTAAATCTCCAAACTGTTCAGCAAAATTATTATCTGTTCTTATTAAGTCAATGAATTCTGATAATTTCTCCTTCCATTCTTTAGAATGCATTTTCAGATCTTTGCTTTGATTTGTTTCTTCTAGCCAATTCTGAAAAGGCCACTCGTTCCATATGTTTACCTTGTTTTCGACTAAGTATTTTATATTTGTGTCGCCCTTCACGAACCACAGCAATTCATGAAGGATAGAGTTAAAGTTTACTTTTTTTGTTGTAACCAGAGGGAAACCATCTTGCAAATTAAATCGCATTTGATGGCCAAATATACTTATAGTTCCGGTACCAGTCCTATCATCTTTTTTGGTTCCTTTTGTTTTTATTTCTTTTAATAGGTCTAGGTATTGTTCCATCAATTTAAATGCGCTTTCTATGGGAATAATAAATGAGAAGTAATCCAATTACTATCATTGGTAAACATAGTAATTGACCTCTTGTTAAAAACTCAAGAACAAATCCAATATGCTGATCTGGTGTCCTAAAAAATTCTGTTATGAATCTTATGAGACCATAGCCTATCAAGAAATGTCCTGAAATATTCATCAATGGTTTCGGTATTCTGGATATGAAGAGCATATAAGCAAAAAGCAATACTCCTTCTCCAAATGCTTGATAAAGTTGAGATGGATGCCTTGTTAACCCTAAAGGGTCTGAAGGAAAGATCACACCCCATCCCAATTCAGTAGGTCGGCCAAGTAATTCGGAGTTAAGGAAATTTCCCAATCTTACAAATCCGAGTCCAGGTGGAACATAAGGAGCAATTCTATCCATTAACCAAAAAAATCCTACTCCCCAACTTCTTGATAACCAAAGACAGGCAATCAATACCCCTATTAAGCCACCATGAAAGGATAATCCTCCTTCCCAGACAAAAAATAAAGACAATGGGTTGTTAAAGAATTGATCTAAAGAATAAAAAAATATATATCCAGCTCTACCTCCCAATATTGCACCTATTAAGCTGTAAAACATCAGGTCGCTTACTTGATTTTCATTTAGGTCTTTCTGATATGTTTTAATTAAAAAATAAATAGTAGCGAAAGCAGATAACCAAGTTAATCCGTACCACCTTATAGCTATTGGACCTAATTGAATGGCTATGGGATCAATCTCAGGAATGATCATCAGGGCTGTCTTATTTCATCTACCATGTCAGAAACTTCTGCAGGAGGGGGACTAGTAAGGCTAGAAACTCCGAGGGCTAATATAAAATTTAGAATCATCCCAAAAGAGCCAATACCTTCCGGAGAAACACCCATGAACCAGTAATCAGAATTATTCACTCCAGGATTTATGAATTTAAAGTAAATAATGTATGAAGCTGTAAAAACGAGTCCACCTACCATTCCTGCAATGGCACCTTCTTTATTAAGTCTTTTATAAAAAATTCCAAGAAATAAAGCTGGAAAAAATGTTGCTGCTGCTAATCCAAATGCAAAAGCAACTACCTGTGCTACGAAGGCTGGGGGGTAAATACCAAATATTCCTGCAATACCAATAGCCACTGCTGCAGCGATTCGGGCATATTTTAATTCTTGTTTCTCTGTGATATTGGGCATATAGGTTTTTTTCAATAGGTCATGCGAAACTGAAGATGAAATGACAAGTAGTAAGCCAGCAGCTGTTGATAGCGCTGCCGCAAGTCCACCTGCAGCTACAAGGGCTATTACCCAACCGGGAAGCTGCGCTATTTCTGGATTTGCCAAAACGATAATGTCCCTATCTATATAGATCTCATTCTCGTTGGATAAATTTGGATTATTTTCAACAACTCTTTCACCACTATCGCCTCTAACATCAGTATATCTAGGTTTAATTTCCTCTAATGCATCTCCTGACGAATATTGAATCCTGCCGTCTTGATTTTTATCTTTCCAGGCAATTAAACCTATCTCCTCCCAATTCTTGAACCAAGATGGTGAAGTACTGTAAGGTTGGTCTTGAATAGAATCTATCAGATTCATTCTTGCGAAGGCAGAAACTGCTGGAGCAGTCGTATATAAAAGAGCTATGAATATAAGTGCATAGCCTGCAGACTGTCTAGCCGCTCCAACGCTAGGCACTGTAAAAAACCTAACAATTACATGAGGCAAACCTGCTGTGCCAAACATAAGTGCAGCTGTTATGCAGAATATATCGATATTACTCTTAACATTTTCTGTATAGGCCGCAAAACCTAAATCCTTGGTAACTTGATCGAGTTTATCTAAAAGATAAATATCACTATCGACCATTGTGCTACCAAATCCTATCTGTGGAATTGGATTCCCGGTCATTAGGATAGATATAAAAATTGCAGGGACTAGATAGGCAAAAATTAGTACACAATACTGAGCAACTTGAGTATAGGTTATACCTTTCATGCCACCTAAAACGGCATAGAAAAATACTATCGCCATACCGACAATAACTCCTGTATTAATATCAACTTCTAGGAATCTGGAGAAAACAATTCCTACACCTCTCATCTGTCCAGCGATATAAGTAAAAGATATAAAAATTAGACATATAACCGCAAGTTTTCTAGCAGTTTTAGAGTAATATCTTTCGCCAATGAAATCAGGGACAGTAAATTTACCAAACTTTCTCAGGTAAGGAGCCAGAAGCAGAGCTAAAAGAACGTAGCCTCCAGTCCACCCCATTAAATAAACTGAGCCGTCTTTCCCCAAGAAGGCTATGAGACCTGCCATAGATAAAAAGGATGCTGCTGACATCCAATCAGCTGCAGTTGCCATACCGTTGGCTACTGGATGTACACCTTTACCTGCAACATAGAAATCATTTGTTGACTGCGCTCTGGACCAAAGAGCTATTCCTATATAAAGGCTAAAGGAGGCCCCTACAAAGATATAAGTAAGCAATTGTGTAGTCATATATCCTCTTCTTCAGATAGCTTTTTATCTAGTCTTTTCATTAGCCAGACATAGAGAAAGATGATTACGACAAAGATATAAATACTTCCTTGTTGGGCAAACCAAAATCCCAGCTTAAACCCACCAATTTTTATTTGATCTAAAGAGTCTGAATAAATGATTCCAAAACCAAATGAAACAATAAACCAAACTAGCAATAAAAAGAAAACAATCTTAGTATTTGATCTCCAGTATTGATCACTTTTTCTTTTCATTTAACGCATTAAAAGGTTTAAAGCCATTATCATAACTAAAAATGCAAAAGCTATTCTTAGTTTTTTTTGTTTCATTCTGTGGGCAATATTTACACCATACTTAGCAGTAATAGAGCTCATTATCCCGACAATTATTGTTGCAGGTAAGTAAATGAAGCCGATACTATTCTGGGGTAAGTTTGCATCTTCATAACCTATAATTACATAGGAAAGTGAACCTGCTAAAGCTATCGGAATACCGCAAGCTGCTGATGTGCCTATAGCATTCATCATCTTAAGTCCTCTGTGATAGAAGTAAGGTACTGAAAATATACCACCCCCTATGCCAAATACTCCTGATAACCATCCAATTCCTCCTCCTGCAATTACCGGACCAACTAAGTTAGTTCTAGGATTTTGAGGTGGCGGAGGAAATTCAAAGATTAACTGTATCGAAGCAACAACGAGGAATAATGCTACCAGACCTTGTAGCGTGCTACTCTCTAGAAAGCCCGCTGTAATTCCGCCAAGGCATGAACCCACAATAATACTAGGAGCTACCAGTTTTATCAGATCCCAGTTAACGGCCCCTTTTATATTGTGCGAAAAAGTAGAAGAAAGTGAACTGAAGACTATTACACCTAAAGAACTTCCTAAAACCATATGTGATAGAATCTGTTCAGGAAATTCTAGATAAGAGAAAATGTAAAAAAAGGTAGGAATAATAATTATTCCTCCTCCAATACCAAACAAACCGGCCAATACACCAGAAAATGTTCCAAGTAAGAAGTAAATTAGAATTTCCAAAAACGCATTTTATCACCAACTCTAGATTCTCTCTCTAATTTATGTGCCTTATTGCATTGTCAGTTAAGAAAACTAAGGATTGGAATGGAAAAGACTCTTATTTTTTTACAATCATTGCAAATAGGGATGAGTATCATGAAAGACCAACTGCAAAAATGCATTGGTGGTCAAATAAACAGATACTTGCAGGTAAAGATGAAGAAGCAGGTGGAACTTGGTTAGGCACTAACAAAATAGGAAAGTTTGCTGCCATTACCAATCTAAAAGAAAATACTAATAATAAATACCTTGTTTCCAGAGGGGAGCTTGTTACAGACTTTCTTGAATCAGATTTATCTGCAAAGGTTTATTTAGAAAAATTGGAAAGCAAAAAGGATCAATATGCAGGCTTCAATCTTATTGTTGGAGATAAAAATGGATTGTTTTATTTATGTAATAGACTAGAGGGCATTTTTTTTGTACCAGAGGGGATACATGCTCTAGGAAATCTAACATTGAATTCCTCTACTAAGAAGGTAGAAGCAATAAAGGCTGATTTTCAGGAAATTCTCCATGAAGGATTTTCCAACCAAAAGGGCTTTAAGATAATGAAAAAAGATTACGGTAGTCTTCATGAGAAAACAAAAAAAGAACTAAAAGTTAGGGACGGAGAAGAAATACCTTATAGATTTATCAGGTCACCAATCTATGGAACTCGATGCACCACTGTATTTTCTTCCTTACCTACTGGAGAAATAAATATATCAGAACTTACTTACAAGAAAGAAGGTATAGAAGGGTCTTCTGTTGATTTCTCTTTCAGTATCAAGGAGTAGGTTTCTTATGTCTTATATAGAAAGGCAGTAAATCACACAATGCCTTTCTGTAGGCCTCTCTCTTAAACTCAACTCCTGCCCGAATAGGATGCCAGTAAGTAGACCAAGTCCATTCTATAAATTCAATCTGATCATGAATATGGAGATTGATGTCACTATCTGTACCTCTAAACTCTGCCAAAAACCATTTTTGAGTTTGGCCTTTGAACTTTCTATTTTTAAGAGAAAAATAATTTGGAATCTTATGCCCGGGGACATCGTAGTCAATCCATCGAGAGTTTTCCTTAATTATCTTTATTTGATTTTCTTTAAGTCCAACCTCTTCGTATGTCTCCCTGAGAACAGCCTCTTCAGGTGATTCCCCATCATCTATTCCCCCTTGAGGGAATTGCCATCCATCTCCTGATTTTCTTTTGCACCAGAGCAACTTTCCTTCTTTATTAAAAATAATAATTCCTGCATTCGGTCTGTATAATCCCTGTTTCATAATTCAATCTTCTTTGCTTATATTAATGAAAAAAAATAAATTAGCTTTATTTGATTTAGATGACACTCTTTTCAATGGTGATACGGAAGGGGAGTGGGTTAAGTATATGGATCAAAAGGGATTTATTAAAGACTTAGAGTTTTACTCAAAGATGGAGGAATTTGGGAAGTATTACAGAGAAGGAAGACTGGATGTTGACGAATATTCAGAATTTTTACTTAGCCCCGTAGTTGGAAAGCACTTAAACGAATTGGAAGATTATATTGAAGACTTTACTTCTGACATAACAGTTAGGTTTAGTGATGAATTATCTCAAGAACTCTTAGACAAACATCGGCATGATACAAAGGTTTTGACTTCAGGCTCTTTATCTTTTCTTGTTCACAAGATTGGCCCTAAATTAGGAATTGAAAATTGCTTTGGTACTGATCCAGAATATTCAGCAGGGTATTTCACCGGAAAAGTAGAGGGGCGACCCAATTTTTCAAATGAAAAGGTTAGAAGAATAAATGAATGGATGAAAACTAAGGAATTTGATGAAATATTCTCTTACTCAGATTCAATACATGATTTGCCTCTTTTAGAGTTTGCTGATATCGCCGTAGCAATCAGTCCAGACAAAGAATTAAGAAGGGTTGCAAAAGAAAGAGAATGGCTAATTGATGACCGAAGAAACTCTATTCATAGTCTTCCATAGAAGGGCAACTGCAAATTAAATTCCTGTCTCCATATACATTGTCCACTCTGCCAACAGGAGGCCAATATTTATTTTCATATAGACCATCAACTGGGTAGGCTGCTTGAGATCGTTCATACTCATGCTCCCAATTACTATCTATTAAAGTCTTAGCTGTATGTGGAGCATTTTTCAATACATTATCTTCTTTAGGAGTATTTCCATCTTCTATTTCTCTTATTTCGTCTCTGATTTTTATCATGGCTTCACAAAATCTATCTAATTCTTTTAATGACTCACTCTCAGTAGGTTCAATCATCAATGTACCCGCAACCGGCCAGGACATAGTGGGAGCGTGAAATCCATAGTCAATAAGCCTTTTAGCGACATCCTCGACCTCAATTCCAGCAGTTTCTTTTAGCGGCCTTATATCGATAATACACTCATGAGCAACAAGGCCATCCTTTCCTTTATAAAGTATCTCGTAATGATCTTTAAGTTTTGCTGCAATGTAGTTGGTATTGAGTATTGCATTTTGAGTGGCTTCTAAAAGACCTCTTGTTCCCATCATCTTCATATACATCCAACTTATAGGTAAGATGCTCGCACTCCCCCAATCTGTGCCTGAGACAGGTCCAACAGCTTTATTTTCATTATGATGAGAAGGCATAAAGTCTTTAAGCTTATCTACCACGCCTATTGGACCAATGCCTGGACCACCACCTCCATGAGGTATACAAAATGTTTTATGTAAATTTAAGTGAGAGACATCACCACCAAAAGAACCCGGATAACATAACCCAACCATTGCATTAAAGTTAGCTCCGTCTATATATACAAAAGCACCATGCGAATGAATTACATCGCAAACCTCAGTAACCGAAGTTTCAAATACGCCATGCGTTGAAGGATAGGTAATCATTAAAGAGGAGAGATTATCCGAATGGGTTGACGCTTTCTCTTTTAAATCATCTAGATCTATATTGCCCTCATCATCACATTCAACAGGGACTACTTTCAGACCTACCATCTGGGCCGATGCAGGATTTGTTCCATGAGCTGATTTAGGAATCAGACATATATTTCTGTGAGCTTCATTATTCTTTTTATGATAAGCATCGATTGCAAGCAGTCCAGCATATTCTCCTTGCGACCCTGCATTTGGTTGTAATGATATACCAGAGTAACCTGTAAGAAGAGATAACATTTCTTCCATATCAGAGACTAATTTTGCATAACCTGCTAGTTGTTCTTTTGGAGCGAACGGGTGGATATTAGAAAACTCTGGCCAACTCACAGGAATCATTTCAGAAGTAGCATTCAACTTCATAGTGCATGAACCTAGAGGAATCATTGCTCTGTCTAGGGCTATATCTTTATCACAAAGTTTTCTTATATACCTCAGCATCTCTGTTTCTGTGTGAAACGAATTGAAAATATTATGATCAAGAAAGTCAGACTTTCTTGCTATATCTTTAGGGATAGATACGCTTTCAATTTCTTTAATAGGATCGTCAGAATCAGAGAATACCTTTATAAGGGTCTTTAGATCGTCGATAGATATTGTTTCATCTAGTGAGATGCCTATAGAGGTTGAATCTATTTTTCTTAGATTGATACCATTTTCCAGTGCTCTATTGTGAATTGCTTCTGTATTAGCACCTGTCTTTATTACCAAGGTATCAAAGAAATCTTCATTCTTAGATTTAAAACCTCTTACAGATAAGTTTTCTTTGAGCAATGTAGTGAAGTTATGCACTTTCTGAGCTATTTGTAATAGCCCCTCTTTGCCGTGATAAAGAGAATAAAACCCAGCCATGATTGCAAGCAATGCTTGGGCGGTGCATATGTTACTAGTGGCCTTTTCCCTTCTTATATGCTGCTCTCTGGTTTGAAGTGCTAGTCTATAAGCTAAATCTCCAGAACTATCTACCGAGGCTCCAACTATTCTTCCAGGCAAAGACCTTTTTAGATCTTCTTTTACTGACATAAAGGCAGCATGCGGACCGCCACAACCCAGTGGAACACCAAATCTTTGAGACGAGCCTACAACTATATCAGCCCCCATTTCTCCTGGAGGTTTAATTAAACATAAAGATAACAAGTCTGTGGCGAATATAGATATTCCTTTCTTTTCATGAATGGCATTGACAGTTTCAGAATAATCTTGGATCAATCCATCTGAACCAGGATATTGTATGAACACACCATAACAGTCTTCACTCTTGGCCTGTTCTATGGGTCCAATTATTATCTCTATTCCCAAAGGCTTGGCTCTGGTTTTGAGGACGTTGATGGTATTTTCAAAGCTATTCTCATCAACGTAGAAAATATCTGATTTAGACTTAGAAACTCTTTTTGCAAGTGTCATTGCTTCGGCAGCAGCAGTAGCTTCATCAAGAAGAGATGCATTCGCAATATCCATACCCGTAAGGTCGCTAACCATAGTTTGAAAGTTTATGAGCGCCTCTAATCTTCCTTGAGATATTTCAGGTTGATAAGGGGTATAAGATGTATACCAGCCAGGGTTCTCAAACACATTCCTAAGAATTACTTTAGGTGTGTAAGTGTTGTAGTGACCTTGTCCTATAAGACTTTTATATACCTTATTTTCTCCTGCAATAAGTTTTAAGTCTGCAAGGGCCTCTTCTTCAGTTTTTTCCTCTCCAAGATCAATTTTACCTTTCTCAAGAATATTTTCTGGTACAACAGCGCTTATAAAGCTATCCATAGACTTGTATCCAATGGATTGCAGCATAAAGTCTCTATCGTGAGAGCTAGGTCCTATATGTCTGTTAGAAAAGAGATTATTTTTTTTTAGGTTAGTCAAATTTTTAGATTAATTTAGTCCTCGCAAGAAGCATTGTATTCTTCTTCGGTCATCAGACCTTCGAAAGCAGTCGAATCGTTTAGTTTGATTT
>MDSV01176222.1_pt1 | contig 11382 bp, 7 predicted proteins | sample 810851 | NCBI WGS metagenome assembly MDSV01 (sample SAMN05326640, study PRJNA326480) | marine metagenome | isolation source: seawater | place: Atlantic Ocean: North East | collected 2012 | reverse complement strand
TTTCAGTCGGAAGGCTACCTAGGGCTCGTGGTCTAGGGGTTTATGACGTCGCCTTGACATGGCGAAGATCGAGAGTTCAATTCTCTCCGAGCCCACCATCAACTCTTGGTTTAATGATTTACGAGCAAATACTTCTTGAAAAGTAATTATAATTCTAGTTTTTGAAAATTAATTTACTCTGAAATCAACTTGAGAGGTCCTCTGGTTCAGGAAGGTCCAATTCGTCAGGATCGATTCTGGCCAATGGCTTCTCATCCTCGTCACTCATGGTAAAATCGGTCGAGCCACCAGACCAGGACGATATTTCTTCACTTTCTTCAAATTCTTCGTCCGGTATTGCATGGTTATCGGAGAGTGAATAAATTGACGGATCGATGACTTCACGTTCGATTACCTCACTGGGAGGTGGTGCTGCGCGTTCTTCCAAATGTATACCTGAATGAAATGTGCCACATTCCGAGCATCGGATGCTCCCAGCCTGCTCAATGCAACCGCAAACGGGACATGAAGCACACCCCTTCAACGTGGCCAAAGGGTCACCATCAGGCAATGTATCACTCCACGAACATGTCTTCTTGATAGCCGGTGACAAGGTCGCCGGTTCCATCTTCTTCGATGGTTACTGTTTCTTCTTCATCATCAAACTCGACGATGACTCCAAAGACTTCTTCGTCCTCAAAGGTCAATCCAATGTGAGAACCAATGTCAATTTCATCATCTTCTTCACCATCAGATTCGTCATCGGATTCTTCATCTTCCTCTTCCGAATCATCCTCGGAATCTTCTTCATCGTCCTCAGAATCTTCATCGACGTCTTCGGAATCATCATCCGACTCATCTGCTTCTGAATCTTCGTCTTCTGAGTCAGAGGAACGCGCTTCTTCAGAGTCTTCTTCGACCTCTTTCATTGCTTTAGCACGGGCGCGCCATCCAGGGACAATAGCAAAGTGCATTGCCATGGAACCAATAAGTCCAGCAGCTCCAAGTGCCATGAAAAGCAAACCATCCCAATAGAATCCGGCAGGCATTGATGATGCATCCCCTGATAGTGGGGTGAGTGAGTTCTTACATTCTCCAACCTGTACTTCAGGGTCACAAGGATAAATATCTCCTTCATTCCAGTCAAGATGCCCTATCTCATATGCAGTTTCCAAGGCAACATTGCCACCAGTACCATCGACGCTGAGTGGTCCAATACCACCCAATCCATTGATGAGCCAGAGAGCAATGAACATTCCAAAGGCAAGATGAATCAGTGGCCAAAAGACATCATTCCACTGTTTACCCATCATTTTTCGCTGCAAGTCCGTCGGGAATGGCTTGTCCTTTTTCTTCGAGAGGCGTGCATCATCATCGATGGCATCGTCGACATCATCTAATGATTCAAGCGCTGCAACGAATTCAACAATATCGATAGAACCGTCATCATCATCATCGGTATTGACAAGGAATGATTCAATGTCCTTTGTTGAGACTGTAGAATCAATAAGACCCTCTATTGAAGATGTGAACTCGTCGACAGAAACCAAGCCATTGCCATCTTTGTCAAGTGAGTTAAAGAATTTATTTGGAGAATCGCCTTTGACATCCATTGCATCGGAAATCAATTGTAAGAGCGATTGGGCCTCAAATTCGTCATCATCAAGATCATCGATAAAGTCATCGATATTTTCGGTTTCCTCTTCATCCTCGTCTGATTCTTCATCTTCATCCGAATCACCATCTTCCTCTTCATCCGAGTCGTCTTCGTCATCATCTGATTCTTCTTCATCTTCATCTTCATCCGAGTCGTCTTCGTCATCATCTGATTCGTCTTTTTCGTCGTCTGATTCTTCATCCGAATCATCCTCGTCGTCATCCGATTCTTCTTCATCGTCAGATTCTTCAGCAGCCGCTTCATCTTCGGCCTCTTCAACTTCATCATCTGAGAGATTTTCTCCAGTAATTGACGTGTGTAATTCAGAGAGGTCAATTAACCCGTCTCCATCTTCATCGATGGTTTCGATTAGGCGTTCAACTTGAGAAGGAGGTAAATCTGCAAGATTGAGACTTAACAACCCGGTTTTGAGTTCAGATGAATCGATTTTCCCATCGTGATTTTTATCGAACTTTTTGAATAATATAGGGATTGAAATACCTGTTTCTTTCAACCATTTTCGTAGTACTTCTACAACATCGTCTGCGACAAAGATAGTGCCACAATGCATACATTTCGTTGAATCAAGAGGTACAAGGCCACCGCAAGCACCACACTCGCCAAGCGCTTCATCAGATACCCCTGAAAAGGATACGCCACATTCTGGGCAATTCTCAGAATTCAACGGAACTATCGCTCTACATGAACCACATTCAGCCATTGCAATTTCATCGTTCGTCTCTTCGGACATTTCCACACCTGTTCACTCCAGCGCATCGTCGGATATAATGATTCATAGACTTTGAACGATGAACACTACATAACAGGCCGGCACTACGGGGGTGAAAAATTGGAAAAAGGTCACATTTATACGACTGATTTTGTTTCAGATGAAGAGGTTCTTGCATGGATTGATCGAGAGAGTCAATCAGCAGATAACCACATCCTCTTGTTTTCACGTTTGCCTCACAGAAGGCTCCTTGAACACATTGACATCAATGCCGTTGAAGCATACTGGCTATCGGAAAGGGTGACTGAGGGAGCGATACTTCCAGATATGGATAGTATATTCGAGATCATTCTGAACCACCTCTCGAATCATACCGGCATTATCGTGCTCGAAGGATTAGAATGGCTTGTTACAAAAAACGGAGAAGCTAATACACTCGCATTTGTTCGAAAACTTAGAGATTCAGTACATCGAAGCGCATGGTCGATTATTTTACCAATCCGCGCTTTAGCATTTGAATCGCTTTGGCTCGCTCGATTGCGTCGAGAAGCGCCTTCAATTTCATTTATCCAACACGATTCAGATGAAGAGGGAACTCTTGAAATCGGTCCCGAGGATTCTATAGATGATTTATCCGCTCATGAGGAGCATGAGCCAAGAGACATCCTCGATGATGGTACACCGCGCCTCATCACATTGACGCGCCTCCCATCTGTTGGTTTTACTGAATCCATATTGCGAAAAAGAATCCTCCAATGGAGAAGAATGGGACTTGATGTTTCAGAGGTTGAACCAGCATTAACAATGGCGAGTGAACAAGCCTATGCTTTGTACGCAAAAATTGAAGAAAAAGTCCGTAGAGCTGTAGATTTAGAACGTCATATCAATCAAAACAGTGGAGCATTTTCAGCAACAGAAGAGGCAACTGCTCGATTCCGTATACGTCAACTCACGGGATTGGATGAGCTAGAGCAGAAATTGTATGGGTCTTAACGAGGGAGTCTTCCAGCCTCGGCTTCAACCCTTGCCAACCATTTACTGTCGAGTAATTCGTTAGCGACAGCAATGATTTCAGCACTCGTACTTCGATCACCATCAAGTGGAGGGACAATCGAGCGAACTCTTTGCTTCAATGCGGCAACATGCTTGGATGGTTCGGTCGTATTGAACTCTAACGCTTCACATGCAACAACAAGCTCGCATGCAAGAACTTCTGCGATTCTCTTTGTAGCCTGAAGAAGGTTCCAGCATGCAGTCGCTCCCATGCTCACATGGTCTTCTTGACCTGCGGAAGTTGATGTAGTAAATGTGGCCCGAGGTGCAGCGTGGCCGTGCAATTCAGAAAGTGAAGCCCCAGCAACATACTGCACAATCATCAATCCAGATTCAAGACCTGAATCCTTTGCTAAAAATGCTGGAAGTTTACTGCGTGCAGGATCAAGCAATTGGTCGATGCGTCGTTCAGAAATAGAACCGAGTTCAAACAGAGCAGAGGTCATAGAATCTGCAGTTAATGCCAGCACTTCACCATGAAAATTACCTTGGGATACAACTTCATGAGGCCCTGGATTCGAAAGATCAGGGAAAATCAGCGGGTTATCTGTGGCACTGTTTAATTCGATTCCGAGAGTGGATTGAAGTGCCATATATCCCTCATAAATAGCACCGTGTACCTGAGGTGCGCAGCGAAATGAGTATGCGTCTTGAACCTGGTCGCAATCGGCATGAGAGTCCATAATTGGGGACTCGTGCAAGATTTGACGAATGCGTTTGGATATGAGCAGTTGGCCCGGATGTGGCCGAGCATCGTGTACACGTGAGTCCGAGGGTTTCACGCTGGCTTTTCTTGCTTCAATAGATGTGCAAAGGGCAAGGTCAGCATAAACGAGAAGGTCAGCGATTCTCTGTTCTGCCAAGGACAAGTAACTGCACATTTGACTTGTACCATTAATCAGAGAAAGACCGTCCTTTGCACGCAACTCCAAAGCGATAAGGCCGTGCTTAGAAAGTTGAAGAGCAGTAGGCTCCACCCCACCACCTTCTTTCAAAACCTCGCCTTCCCCAATGAGGCTTAGGGCCATGTGTGAGAGAGGAGCGAGATCTCCACTTGCACCAAGGCTGCCTATTCGTGGAATTGCTGGAACAATGTCGAAATTAAGAAAATCAATCAATTGATTGAGGACATCCGGATGCACACCTGAATTCCCTTTGGCGAGAGAATTAATCCGTACGGCCATCATCGCTCGAACGGCCTCTTTGGACATGAGTTCTCCTATAGCAGTAGCATGCGAGCGAACGAGATTTGTTTGCAACTGTGAAAGGTCTTCAGAAGAAATTCGTTGATGTACAAGCGCTCCAAATCCAGTGTTAATACCGTAAACAGTTTCATCGTTTGAAAGTATTCTATCAACGACAGAACGCGCAGCATTCACGCGTGGCAATGCATTCGAAGAGACTGAAACAGTTGCATCACCTGAAGCAATACGTAAGACTTCGGAAGAAGTTAATGTGTGACCGTCAAGTGCAATATCCATCATCAATCACTCTCCAAAAATAGATTCTCCAACAACCCTTCGTCCATGTGATTGGGCAGAGTGACTTCTAGTAAAGGCTCGGCATCCATGGCTCTTTTTATTGCAAACTCGGCACCGGAATTTCGCGCCCACGCTCTTCGCGCAACGCCGTTGTTCACATCCCAGTGTAACATACGCTGGAGCTTTTCTTCACATTCCTCACTTCCATCGAGAAGTAATCCAAATCCACCATTGATGACTTCACCCCATCCGACACCACCGCCATTATGCAAACTAACCCAAGTAGCGCCTCTGAAAGAATCACCAACAAAGTTCTGAACCGCCATATCTGCAGTGCATATTGAACCGTCGCGGATATTTGCAGTCTCGCGATAGGGACTATCAGTGCCAGAAACATCATGATGATCTCTCCCTAAAACAATTGGACCAGAAATTCGTCCACTGGATATTGCAGTATTCATGGCAGAGGCAATTCGTCTACGTCCTTCATCATCAGCATATAATATTCGTGCTTGGCTTCCAACGACCATATTATTTGCACCTGCATCACGTATCCATCTGATATTATCGAGCATTTGCTGTTGAATTTCCGGCGGTGAATCTTCAAGCATATCTTCCAGAACCTCGCAAGCGATAGTATCTGTAGTCTGCAAATCATGAGGGTCACCGGAGCAACACACCCATCGATAAGGTCCAAAACCGTAGTCAAAACACATTGGTCCCATGATATCCTCGACATAACTCGGATACTTGAAACGGCCTTTTTCACCCATGACATCTGCACCAGCACGACTTGCTTCAAGCAAAAATGCATTACCATAGTCCCAGAAATACATGCCATTCTCTGCCATCGTGTTAATTGCGTCCGCATGCCTACGCAGTGTCGTTCTTACTTCATCAGCGAAACGTTCAGGGTCATTCGATAGCATAGAGGATGCCTCGTCGTATGAATAGCCTACAGGGAAATACCCGCCTTGGAAGGGATTGTGCAGGCTCGTTTGATCACTCCCGAGGTCAACCGATATGCCTCGCTCGACCAGCCTCTCCCACAATTCCACTACGTTTCCAATATATCCAATCGAAAGTGGCTTTTTCTGTTGCGCAGCGCTCACCATTTGGTCGATGGCCTCATCGACATCTTCACAGACAGTTGAAAGCCAACCCTGTTCATGACGTTTGTATGCTGCATGAGCATTGGACTCAGCAACAATACATGCTGCTCCAGCAATGACTGCAGCCTTTGCTTGCGCCCCTGACATACCTCCGAGACCTGATGTGACAAATGTAACGCCCCCAAGGCCTTCATCTCCATTGAGTCCTAGATGAGCTCGAGCCGCATTCAGCAGCGTAATGGTCGTACCATGTACAATGCCTTGTGGCCCGATATACATGTAAGAGCCAGCAGTCATTTGACCATATTGCGTCACGCCCAATGCATTGAGTCGCTCATAATTATCCTGTGTGGACGCGTTCGGAATCATCATTCCATTGGTCACAATTACTCGGGGTGAGTCGGGTGTTGAAGGAAATAATCCGAGCGGATGGCCAGAATACATAACAAGGGTTTGGTGATCAGTCATTTTGCATAAATAAGACATAACTAAGCGATATTGTGCCCAATTTTGGAATACGGAACCATTTCCTCCATAGGTGATGAGTTCATGTGGGAATTGGGCTACTGCAGGGTCAAGATTGTTCTGAATCATCAACATGATTGAGGCTGCTTGTTGTGAATTTGAAGGATAGTCTTCTATTGGATGCGCTTTCATTTCATATTCAGTTGGGCGATAGCGCCACATGATAATCCGTCCAAACGTATTGAGTTCGTCGAGAAACTCACCAGCAAGCGTTTCATGATGTTGTGGAGGGAAATAGCGCAATGCATTTTGAAGTGCTAATTGTTTCTCTTTAGGATTCAATACCTGCCGTCTCGGAGGAGCGTGGTCGACAGAGTCATCCCAGCTAGGCATAGGAGGGATGTTTTGAGGTATGCCTTCGCCAATCAACTTCAAACCTGATGCTGATGACTGACCCGCCATGCTTGAGCCTTGAAGGCAACGCCCTTGAGTATTTTTATTGAAAGTTCTGCGCATGTGAGAGGGTCACGAGATTTTATGATGGTTGCTGGGCTTCCATAACGTAAAGATAAAGCCAGAAACCATCATCAGAATCGCAAAGCTTTGGAAACCACTTTTGAGAGATAAATATCCATTTTCCAATAGATATCCCGCAGATGCGCTTGATGCAGAAAAAGCGAGCGACATAATGAGCATGTCAATTGAAAATACTCGGCCGCGTATTTCGTCTTCAACCCACATTTGTGTCAAGATTGTAGAGAGTACCCAATTCGCACCGCTCGCCGAATGAGCGAGCATAATTAGAGCCACAGTCAACCATAGATTCATTCCCAATGTAAATCCTACAAAGAAATAGAAAAACCCTGAAATCATGACCAAAACACCCACTAAAAGAGGCCATTTGTTTTGATTGGTCAAATATCGCCGTGCCAGAATCGGTCCAGTTCCCGTCCCAATTCCTCTGGCAAAGAAAAACAGACCAAATCCGAGAGCAATTCCAAATCCATCAACATCAGAGCCAGCAACGACCAGGAATACACCTGCTAAACCACCTCCTGCAATGTTCCATGAAGCCTTCGCAAATACAATTCTAAGAAGTCGCGTCTCTTTGGCAATACGCACCCATCCTTTGCGGATATTCGATGCTGCAGTCGATATCAATGAGCCTTTCAAATCTTTGTCAAAAGTTTGAGGCATGGTAAGTGGGGCGAGAAGAATTGCGCTCAGAAGGAACGTCAGTGAATCAATGATGAATGCAGCATCTGTTCCGAAATATTCGACTACAACTCCGCCCAGCATTGCGCCTAAGCAAAGAGCAGTGGACCAAGACGCCGCATCGAGAGCATTGGCAGTAGCCAAATGTTCTTCCGAAACAATGTTTGGCAATGCAGCCCTTTCGGCAGTGACATATGCTCCATGCAACAGCATCATGATACCTGATAATCCAAGCATCCATGGAATGTCTTCAGGACCGTCGACTGCAAGAAATCCTAGAGCTAAAAACATCTGTAGTATGTTGGTCCACAACATGATTTGTTTGCGATTGTATCGATCGGCAAGTAAACCGCTTATCGGTTGCAAGAGAGCGAAACACAACATACGAACTGTAAACAATATACCGAGAAGAAATTCGGATTCCGTATATTTGAATATCAATAAAAATAAGGCGATTGTATTGAACCATTCACCGAGCATGGATATTACAGTCGCAGACCATAGTCGTCGATATTTGGAATTGCTCTTAATCAGTTCCCAATAACCGATATTCTTCATTCTTCTTCATCTCCCTTGCCAAGGAAAGGTTCGGAATTAAGTGATACTTCTATCCATTTTGATGTTGGCGTATTCGAAATCTTTGCAGTCGAATTAAGTGGGACTAAACTGTTCGCTTCAGGGAAGTATGTAGCGACATTTTGACGAGGAATTTCATAGGCAACAACAAGCCAATCGCCCGAGGTTCTTACCTCTCCATCAAAATGACTCGATATCGATACCATTTGGCGGTTTTTCCATCCGCGTTCAGCCATATCAAGAGCGTTCATCAATACGATTCTCCTGTTGCCGCTGATTCCGCGATAACGGTCATGGACGTCATACACAGTAGTGTTGTACTGGTCGTGGGAACGAATGGTCATCATGACATACCTGTCCTTAGGGATTGAAACATTGGGTAATTCATGGGTTGTGAAATGCGCTTTGCCAGAAGGTGTTGAAAATGTTCTCGAATCTCGAGGAGGATTGGGGAGTAAAAATCCATTCTCCTGGCGCACTCTTTTATTGTAATCATCAAAACCACTTAATGAGCGCTCCATGAGATCTCTAATGCCATCATAATTACCAGAAAGTTCGGTCCAATTCAAGGGTGAATCATCGAAAAGAGTGTTGGAGAGATTTGCCACAATCCATGGTTCGCTCCTCAACTCGTCTGATGCAGGTGGAAGGCCACCTCGTGATTGATGGACAATGCCCATTGAATTTTCAACAGTAACAAATTGCTCTCCACTCGACTGGATATCGATTTCTGTCCGTCCAAGACATGGGAGGATAAGGGCTTCATGTCCTGTGACAAGATGTGAGCGGTTGAGTTTCGTTGAAACTTGTACAGTTAATCCGACCTTTCGCAATCCTTCTGCAGTTGCATAAGTATCTGGTGTAGCGGATAGGAAATTGCCACCCATGCAAAAGAAGACATCAACTTCTCCACCCCTCATCGCGTGAATTGCATTGACGACATCATATCCGTGCTCTTTCGGCAAGGTGAGGTTCAAGCCCAATTCCATCTTTTCAATGAAGGATGCAGGGGGGGCTTCCCAAATGCCGACAGTTCGATCACCTTGAACGTTTGAATGACCACGTACTGGGCAAAATCCAGCACCAGGCTTCCCAACATGGCCGCCCATCAACAAGAGATTGACGACTTCTTGAATAACTGAAACTCCATTTGGTTGTTGCGTTAGACCCATGGCCCAGCATGCGATTGTTGCATTTGATTTGGACAAAACTTTTCCTACATCTTCGATAACTTTTCTCTCGATTCCAGAGTCGCGTTCAAGTGATTTCCAGTCGATTGATTGTACTTTTTGGAGCATAGAATCAAAACCTTCTGTCTGTTTTTCTATGAACTCATAATCGAGGCCACCAAGTTGAGAATGTACTTTGATGAAGCCTTTCATCAATGCAGCATCGCCGCCAATGCGAACCGGTAGGTGGTAATCGGCCAGTTTCGTTGTTGAAAAATTCAATTTCATGTAATCTTGGGGGTGTTTGAAACGCTCGAGACCTGCTTCTGGTAACGGATTGATATGGATAATGGTCGAGCCTTTCAATTTCGCATCTCGCAGTGCTGTGAGCATACGAGGGTGGTTTGTACCGGGGTTTTGTCCAATCACCATGATGACGTCTGCATGATTGAAGTCTTCGAGATGAACCGTTCCCTTACCAATACCTATAGTGGCTCCAAGACCTTTGCCACTGGATTCATGACACATGTTCGAACAGTCAGGCAGGTTATTTGTGCCAATGCTGCGCACCATTGCTTGATACAGGAATGCTGCTTCGTTACTTGTCCTTCCTGAAGTATAGAAAACGGAACGGTCAGGATGCTCCATGGACTTGATCTTTGAAGCAATGTGATTGAATGCATCCTCCCAAGACAAGGGTGAGTAGTGAGAAGCCCCTTTTTTCAATATCATTGGATGAGTTAAACGGCCTTGTTTATTGAGCCACATATCACTTTTTTCAGCTAATTCATTAACGCTGTACTTCGCAAAGAAGGTTGGTGTAACTCTCGCTTTTGTTGCTTCATCAGCAACGGCCTTTGCACCATTCTCACAAAATTCGAATTGTGTGCGGTGTTCGGGGTCTGGCCAAGCACATCCGGGGCAGTCAAAACCTGCTTTTTGATTAACCATTGTGAGTGTTTTAACAGAACGAATCAACCCCATATTTTGAATCCCATGTTTTAGAGATGATGTGACAGCTGGAATGCCCGCAGCCATCTTCTTTTTCTTCTTCAAATTCAGAGCGTTTGTATCAGGTGGTGTGTCGGGTCGGGCTTGTTTGCGCATACACTCACCAGTGTGTCGTGCCAAGGGGGGTTCTCAAGGGTTGTTGTTCTCACTATGGTTATGGAGGCCAATTCCTACATTACTCTGAGATTTCATAAATGAAAAAATACGCATTCCAAGAAGTCGAGCTGTATCAGCGGCGAGTGATGAACACGCACCTATCGAAACGATTGTTCCTATGCCTGCTCGTGCTGCTTTCGCAACAATATCCCAGCCGCACCTACCCGAGAGAAGAAGGAATTGCGAATCAAATGCTTCACCCTCGATCAGTGCCTTCCCGATTGCTTTGTCGACAGCATTATGCCTGCCGATATCTTCAGAGAGGTATTGTACATTTGAGGCTGGAGACCAAAGTGCTGCCGCATGCATCCCACCTGTTTCATTGAATCCAGTTTGTTTCGACTTCATTTGTACAAGTTGTTCATGTATGAAATCATGCGCAAAACGCTCATGCGTGCCATTGAACGACGGTAATCCTTCTGCGAGTTCATCCAAGCCATCGCGGTTGCATGCGCCGCAAGAAGAAGTCACTATTTTGTCAGCAGAATTGCCAGGGGTGAGGGTTTGGTCAATCGAGAGGTTAATCGAACCAGAATGAGAAACCTCTTGTGTTATTTGAGCGGTGGCAAATGAGCCATATCCTTCGGCAAGAGCATGACCAATAAAGAGAGCAGAAAGGTCGCTCGGAGTACCAAGAAGACTTGCTATCTTCTTCGAATCAGAATAAAGATGAATGAGTGTTTCACATGCAAGCAAATCAGAATCAACTTTTGATCGACCGTCAATATAACGATGAATTCCAATACGTCGGCTATGCTCCATGGTATCGGATAACAAC
>MDSV01167001.1_pt1 | contig 11382 bp, 7 predicted proteins | sample 810851 | NCBI WGS metagenome assembly MDSV01 (sample SAMN05326640, study PRJNA326480) | marine metagenome | isolation source: seawater | place: Atlantic Ocean: North East | collected 2012 | reverse complement strand
CGGAGAGGATTTGGATGAGGATATCGTCGGGGAGGTTGTAGAGGAGCAACTCATCTGGTGCGTCTATGGGGGTGTCGAATCTGGAATCGTCGACTGCGTCGGCTTCGTCGAGTTTGCGCTTGGCGGCAATGTCGTCCACATTACACACGAGGATGAGGTCGTCGCGGGGTACGGGTTTGAGGCGCAGTGTGCTCAGGTTCGGAAGCATTGTAAAGCCCTTTTTTGTTGTGAGAATTACTCATGAAGAAGAAAACGCCTTTTCTTCTTCTTCAAGGACGGCCATTCCAAAGGGGGCGCGAATCAGGTGGTCACAGCCACTAAACGTAAATTCAGCTATAGTGAGCAAGTACGGTAGATCCGTGAAGTCGCCGAGGGCAAGGTGGACTGGCGGGCGCGTCGAGTTCACTAGAAATACCAAGTTGGAAAAGTGTCATTGCCTGCCTCGCCGATGCCCACCTCGCTATTCGCCGCCTCGCCGCCACTTCCCTCGCCGCTCGCCGCGTCGCCGCTCGCCGCGTCGCCGCTCGCAGCCTCGGGCGGCGGCGGCGGCGAAACCTCGTTGGTGTTGCCGCCACCCATCGCCACCAAGATGCTTACTGGTGCACCGACCAACACACCCAGCACCGCCAAGCCGACGAGGGCAGTCACCCATCGCGGCGTTGTGCGCGTTGGAGTCGCCTTTTGGATGTCACGATAAGTTTTAAGTGACAAATCGTCCGTATATTTGAGGTCATTCTTGTTCAAACGGGTAAAGGATGGTGTCTTTAGACTAACTCCAATGGGCACGAACGCGGTTTTCATGTGCTTTCAGTTCTTTTCTATCCGACTGTAGCAGCAATGAGACTACGTGACTCACACTTGACAAGCATCATGGGTAGCCCGCCCCCCACACCCTCCTTAATGGTGTGTGGCTGCATGGTGGCGCCATCCCATAGCTGCACGCGAATCCCATCGGGTTCACTTGCCGCATGCGGTTGCGATTTATCCACGTTGGTGGAGGCAAACAATACGTGGGGAGGCGCTTCGAAAAGGAGCAGCAGTGTGCACAGGACAGCACGAGCGCCGGCTCGACATAGTAGGCAATTCGAGCCAAATCGCGTCAAAACGCGACTCGAGCCGCGGCGCGTGGATTTTGGGTTTCGAAATTTGCACAGGTTGAGGGTCCAGTAGGCAACAGTTCGCACCGTGTACCGATACGCGACGCGCCGTCTCGCACGCTCGATTGTGCAAGGTCGAATCTTCAGTGGTGAATTTGGACACTTCGAGAGATATGAGGGTGACCATGCTCGAGAAATTCTCGGCACGTGGATCCTGCAACTGAACTGTGGCAGTGTTGGTTATTTTGACTTGCAGCAAGGTGAAGAGGGCGTTGAGCCGCTTCTTGCTCAGGGCCTCCCCTTGAGGCTTTTCCGGCAGCGTAAGAATAAGATTCGTCGATTCGCCTGCATTTTCCTCGGGTTCGGCAGCCGCCGTGGGCGCCGTTGCAATCGACACAACCGCCGCAGGCGGTGGTACCAGAGTGCGCTGCCGTTTGGCCCCTAAGCAAAGGGCCGCTTCGGTGATGCGCCGTTCTCTTGCAATGGTGACCGATTGCAGCTGCTGTGCTTTGTGTGTCTCAAACCCATCCAGACGCACACGGGCACGCACAAAGGCGTCGGCAACGGTGCAATTCAAGCCCACAATCAAGCAAAGACGTTGAACAAACCCGACAATCGAGGCGGGTGCGTTGCGTGCCAGAAGTTGTGAGTACAAGTCTCCCAATAACACCTGCTCCTTTACCAACTGGATGCCAAAGAGGGCAAGCACTTGCTCGTCTTCGGCGCTTGGCGGTGCAATGTCTAATTGGAGCCGCCTAAAGATACTCGCAGTGGTCTCGGTGGTGATGGATAGGGCGGGTGAAGCGGCAAAGGAGAGCTTTCGAAGTAGAGGGGAGATGATGTCAAAACCCGCCAAAAATGGCGCGTGCAACCGCTCGTTGGTGGGAAGGATGAGCTGCCGCGAGCAGCAGAGCACCCGAAACCCACCCAGGACACACTCGATGGGCACGATGGCCGCATCGTGGCGGTGAATGGCGGGCACCAACTGCGTGGCAGACGGCAAGTAGCCGCACACGTTGGGCACGTGGACGCACGTGGTTTGCACCGCCGCCGTGTGAAGGTGCAACGTTTCTATCTTGGGCATGTTGACGGAAATCTCCTCGGTTGACAGACTCGTATCGTCCGATCCCAAAAGCAAGCCGTGAAAGGCGGCGAGGGAGTTTACCTCTTGGTCACGCGGCACCACTCGCACCCACCCAATCTCCTTGAGGACGATGCGATTTGCAAGGACTGCATTCGATCTGGTGAGGGAGGGAGGTCCCTTGCGCAGGCCGGCGAGAGCGGCAGCCGCATCCGAGACGGCGGTCGCCCAAGCGTTGACGGGCACATTGAGCCGGCTCGCAAACGTGTGCGCTGCCAGGCAGATGTCCTGCGTGTGGTCGAGGAGGATACCTTGGATGGAGTTGATCATCGTGTGCGTGTAGGTAACAAGGGGCAGCGGACTCGTTTTGATTGCCAAGGTTGTGGTGAGGCGCGTGGCAATGGTGGCGCTTGATTTCAAGTAGGATTCAATGATATTGTGCCGCTTGGCGTATGCGGCAGCATCATTATTGACGAGCACGGTCACACGAATCTCGTGAGTGACGGGTGGAGTATCGTCAAAGGTGCTGGCGACGACGGCTAACGCGTCGATAAAGTGAAAAGCTAAGTCCCGCGTCTCAGAGTGGTGCAGTTTGAGGAGCAGTGTGGTGGAGACGCGACGGGGAGGTAGGAGGTCAGGGATTGCGCGGCCATTGCGAGCCGCGTCGAGCTCTACGTCTTCCGAATCCAAGAACCGCTCCACATCCTCGCCATCAACGAGACTGAGGATGCACCGAGAAGCTAAAAAGGCTTGATACAAACTTACAAACGCCAGTGACGAACCTCGGGTGGGTTTTAGCACGCGTCGGCCCCTCACCAACGAGGAGGGTAGAGAAAGTCCGCGCGGTGGCGCTGTTGCTTCGGCGGCCAGTGCCTCTGAAACTTGTGAAAGCGCGAGTGGCGAAGAGCTCAGCTGGCGCATGAGGTTTGTGCTTGCCGTCGAGCTCAACAATTTTCCGACTGTTGGTTTTGTGAGTCTTTCCAGCGGCGAATCGGAGAACGTGACAGCGGAGGTAAAATGGTCAGGTTTTCTGATGTTTCGTCAGTCTTAGTGGATGTATTACTTTCTTACTTGACGGTGGCGATTGACGAGGGGGTGACGAAACGAGATGCAATTGCAAGGGCAATCAACCATTTTGTGGTTGTGTCCAGAGACTTACAATTCGTGTGCCGCGATCATCCCACCTTTGCCACAACCATGCTGTACGAGCGGATGCGGCTTGGGTGCGGAGCATTATGCTATGAACGGGAAGGCGCATCTGTGCACCTGCCCCTCCTCGAAGTGCCAAATGCGCAGCTCTCGCGAAGTGAGGTCATTCATTTAACCACTAAGCTGGCCGCCGAGCTCAAGAGGATCAACACCATCCCATGTGTGGAAGACCTGTCGCGACCCGAGCACACGAGCAAACGCGTTTGGTCCTTCTTCAAGGCGTACACAGCCATCGCCCAGCACCCCCTCCTCTCCGCCCAGCCTTGCGCCAACGCCAAGTGCACCCGCCTAATCAGTGGAGAGGAGCAATGCATGCATGCTTCTGGCTACATGGAGCTGTTGACGGGCGAGTTAGTCTCTGGTGATACTCCGACTGCCTTCTTTTGCAGTCGGCACTGCTACCGCGTGTGGACCAATGAGTATGAGACGCTCCTTCCATATTGGGACGTGTGTACCTCGTGCAGCACGGGACCACTGCGCGTGGAGAGCGAATTGCGAGCCGCGTTGAAACGCAACGGCCAGTTGGCGAGAGCGCTGCGCATTATCGATCGCGGTGGTGCAACGTATCTCAGGCCGGCTGTGGTAGTGGCGATCAAAAAGGCCGCCAACGTGGACGTTTCATTGCTCTACGCCTCGAGCCTCTTGGCCCCTCTCAAGACGGGCGCTGCCTTGGCGGGCACACGCGTGGGATGGAGGAAAAATGCGTGGCTGCTAAAAAAAGCCATCAACAATATCCGAAGAGTCCGTCTACCCACCCATGTGGTGACGGAGCTACACTCAGAAGAGAGGCTGACCTCAAATCTCCAATCTCGGGCTAAAACAATCTTCTAATCTGCCCGATGGGTTGGCGTAGAGCGGACTTGGTGTATCTAACCACTTGTAGGTGGTTGACGCGGTCGGTGCGATGAATGTGGTGGGTCTAGGAGGGCCTGTTCTCCCGTCTGATGTGGTCTGAAAACACCCGATGGTTATGAAATGAGTCCAAGCTTGTCTCTGCTTTTGGCGGAGAGTCGCTTTGCTTCAAGTCCAAGTAGGGCAATGCGTGATTGCAACTTTTGTATTCGCGCGGCGTTGCCCGTGTCGCCAAACGTCACGTTACGTGCAAGCTCGGGGTCTACTCCCTCTTCACTACTTCGGTAATAAGGTGATAGAGAAGTCGTTAGGTATTTGCTTAAAAAGGAACGCCTTGGGCCATCCACTTGCAACTTCAGCTGCCGAGGACCGTCCCAACCAATTACCGCACCATTCAATCCGTAGATGGGAATGCGCGTCACATCATACACGGGGTTGTCGACCGGCACCGGATCCGTGACGGGTTGAGCCTTTTGAGTTGGGTAGACGTATAGGTTGGATATACTCGATGATTCCCCCGTCAGCATCATCATAATCTTCGACTCCTTAGCCGTGCTATCGGGCAAACGAATCTCATAATTGTAATTGTGTGGACTTTCGAGCACATCGATGTTGCCCGTGTCTAAGAAGATTTTTACGTTGTCTGGAATCCGCTCCGGCAAGAAGGGGCCGTAGATCATGTCATGCTTCAAGTATCGAGGGTACCCGTCATCAGCGTATGCTCCAACGAACATCTTGGTCTTTATGGACTGGGCCAATCCATCATAATCGTATTTTTTATACTCGATATACTCGTCGCCCATGATCCATTGACGCCACCGACGCCGACGCAATTGGGCGGAGGAAGGGATGGGGTTGGATGCACGTTCAAAGACGAGCATTTCCAACTTGAGACGTGACTCCTTGATCATCCCGTCGCGCCGCCGCATCCACACCAGAAGAGGCTCGACGAATTGGCTGACAGTTTCTTTAGACGCTTGGGACAGACGGTCCGGAAAGGTGGTCTTCCGGAAACGCTCCGGAAAGGTGGTCTTCAACAATTTCACGTCAAACAATTTTGATGTGTTGATCCATTGAGACGGCTTCTCACGGATATCCGGGATGCTCGTGACCGCGTCGGACAAAGGGCTGATGCCACGGTGCAATTTTTCGTAAACCTGTCGTTTGATTTCGTCGCGTGAAGGGTAATTATCAGCCTCATCGACAAACTCGTCGTCATCATCGTCACCACCTCCTACATCGCCGCCGCCCTCGCTCGCGTCGTCATTCATCACCTCCTCCATGGCCATGGCGTCTAAGAGGGACGGGTCTTCGCTCAAACCACCCTCGTTGCCCCCACTCGACTCGGTGGCGGCACCACTACTCTCACCACCGTCGCCAAACCCATCTCCGCCACCACCTCCATTGCCAAGCTCACCTGAGCCTTCCCCGCCGTCGCCTTCGCCGCCACCGCCCTCGCCGCCGCCAGACTCGGCGTCCGGGTTGGGATATTTCGCTTCCAATCGGAGTAACTTAGCAACCACTTCCACCTGGGTTGTGATGATCTTTTCAATTAGCACGCTCCGGAGCATCTTATGCCCCTTGTCGGATTCAGTCGGCGCCAGTTCGGGAAAGGACGTGTATAATGGGCTGGGGCTCGGCGGAATGGAACTCGTGGCCCACGACTGGTAGATGCGCGCCTGCTCGATCTCGTCGACCCTCTCGTTCACCGGAAACGGAGACGTTGCCCACTTCACCATTTTAGGAAGGTCGGAGGAGCTCTTAATGGGTTTGGGATAGATACCGTAGAGTACGACCAAATCGTCGCATTCACTGGGGGAGAGGCCCGGGCCCATGCCTCTCACCACCTCGCTCAACTTGCGCAACATGGCCTCCATAGTTGCCTCCGACTCTAACCAATCGGGCCTGCCGCCCGCCTTGAGCCAATCAATGGGCGCATTCGTCTCTTTGCCAAAGATGGAGAAGGGGTGCTTGATTCCCTTGTCATCGGCTTTGTACGGCATCAAATTGTGAACGTCATAAACGGTGTAGTCATAGGAGCTTATGCCCTTGCCGCCATTTGTCGTTGCGTTTCTGAAATTTCTTGCATAGTAGTTTTCCGGACATTGAAACATGAGGGTACCCGCAAGGGATTCGTACAAGGTACGCCTATTGTAGTCGATCGCTTTAAAGATACTATCCACGTTATAGTCAAACGTCTTTTGGTCGGACATGATGCACACCAAGCTTTCTTCGAGGAGCTTCTCACGGAGGTCGTCATGATTGAATTTGCGAACGGTTCGACCTACTTCCACATTGGACAGCCCATACCCATCGAGTAAGTAGGCATTCAGTGCGGCGTTGATGGACTTGGATGTCCAAAGATTGATTACATCGCGAAACAACATCTCGTGCGGGAGGGAATCCGCAATGCTCTCGAGCCGTTTAAAATCGTGGTACTGAATGTTGACTCGATCGGTAAGAAATTCCCTCTCCTTGGAATGAGACCCCAAAATCTTATCGTGCCGAGGGGCGAAGAATTTGACGTGGCTTGGGGTTTCCGAATCAATCTGTTCGGCCACCCGTCGAAGCGTTTGTTCGGCCACCTGTTGAAGCGTCGTGGGGTTGATGCTTTCAACGCCTTCAAACTTATATGTGGTAGTCAGAGGGCCGACGTCGGCCGGTAATTGCTGCTCGTCACCCAATCGGCAAAAGTTGGGAACTTCTCGTAACTTCATTTTACCAACATTAACAAACCGAATGGTCGTGTCTCGCAATGTCGCACGGTCACCTTTTGGGGGTGGAGACCGCGGATTACGTTGGGTGCCGTGTGTGTCGTTGAATGGTTGACACTGTTCAATCTTATTCACATCATCAGATCCTCCAGCACCAAGCGGTTGTCCGCCCTGGGCAAACTTGGATCCTTCGACATTGAATGCACGACTTTCCTTCAGGAGTGCCTCCAAGGTTTGGAATGGATCTCCCAACACAAATTCTTCCGAGTTCAGGTTTATTTTTGAGTTGGCCCGCATCTTTTGGTCCCTAATGTTCTTGCGTTGAGTCATAAAATCTGGGCGCTGGGCCTCAAGTTTGTCATAGTACTTTATAATTAATGTGAGTACATCTGGAGGTAAGTGGATCAAGTCGTGCGAGTCGTCCACTTTGACGCAAAACAAGTGATGGGTCTTGTCTTTTTCTTTCTTCGTCGTTACTTTCAGCTGAACCGCAATAAGATAGTTATTAACCAAATCTTCGATACTCAAGGTGCACAGCCCAAGATATTTGAACGGTAACCTTTGAGACGTGATCGCAAACAGATCACTAAAGTTCCAATCGTACAACGCTGCACGATTCATAGCAGTTTTGTTAATTTGACGCTGTTTGAGAATATTCGGAATTTCTTGCATATTAAGCTCATCGTATCGGCGCTGCATGTCAAGTGAATATTTACCTGCAATCTTTCCTATTGGCGGCTTGGTGAATTTAATGTATCGCTTGCGCAAATCGTTGGATGACAAGGGCCAAACGATATCGGCTGATTGCACTTCATAGATGTAGATCGCAAGTTCTTTTTTAGTCGACCTCTTGGAAGCTAAAGGAACCAGCTGTGGTACCCAGGACGTGGGAACCGACATCCTGTGCTTCTTTTATTAAGGCCAAAACCCATGCTCACGCCCCCGAAGCGACTGAGTAAGCCGTTCAACCCCATGAGCGCACCTTACAACCCACCCCACTAAGCCACTAGACTGGTGCATACAAACTCACAAACACCCACGCACACACACACACGCACTCACGCCCTTCACAACATGCGTTCACCCGCATCCACTCTGTCCCGCCGCCACCACCGCCGCTATGGCGCCGCGCACGTTGGCTTGTCCACCTTCGCCATGCCCGCGTGGTCAATCGCCGGCCAACTGTCCTTCACGTCGTCGTACATATTGTCCTCTGTCGATGCGGTGTCGCCCACCTTGTAGTACAGTTGGCAAGGGGTCGCCCCCGCGCTCCCCGTGTTGATAGAGAGTGGGTATGTGTTGACATTGTTGATGGGCACAACAGTGCCAACGACGAGGTGGTCCGCCTTCAAGGTCCACTCGCTCGGCAAAGAAGGCTTGTCCTTGCTGCCCAGGTGCAGCGGTACCCATTCGGTGCCATCATTGGGCGTTGGAAAAGACGCGCAGGCGGTGCCGCCATTAGGGTAGTAGTAATACAACATATCCGACTTGACGTTCACCTTGTTCCCATCAGTCTTCGTCCAGACGTTCAAACCGTACGAGAAGCCGATCGCCTTGTACGAGCCCTCGTGGCCCGCTGTAGCGCACTTGAAGGCGCTCATGTCATGAAAACCGCCGCGCGTCACGAGGACGATGATTATGGGTATGAGGGCAATTACCACGACCACCAGCAGCACGCCACCCACCACCGCCGCCCACATGGCGTAGGTCCAGCCTCTTGATCTTTCAAGTAGCTCCATGAAAGGGTTGCCCGTCTGGCCGTACTCGACATCATTTAGTTTCACCGTCACCTCGCCTCTCGTCTCACATGGGGTCCCGAGGCTTTTGAGGGTCCACGAAGAAACATCCGACGGCATCTTGAATTGTTGTTTTTCTTGAGACGGAACGAGCACAGGATACTCACACACGACCCTTCTACCAAAGGGCGATCGCCGTCTCGAGTTGACGCGGGCGTAGCCCCTCTTTTTCAATGTTGACGCGCGTTTTCCCAAGGTTCATGCTCCATGTTGACCTTTGCGTCTGATTGCACCATCACCTTCTTATTGTTGGAGAATGAGAACAAAGATGATGCCAGAGCGTGGGACGGCTGAAGAATGCGTTCCTCTCAAGTGGTCGGTGACCACTGCGCGGCCCCGGTTGGCACATCGCGTCGCTCCCGCAACGCGGCTCGTCGGTGCAGGCGTCACTCTTCCCGAATTTTGGCTGAAGGGCAACGTGCTGCACCTACTACCCTCCTTGTCGATGTTGTATGGCTACATTATTATTATGGTGACCTTGTTTCTGACGGCAATCTTTCCTCCTGGTGTCGCCATCTCACGCAATGATGTATATTGCTACCGCGCGTCGAGGCTCGAGCACCACGTCGTGGTGCATGTGCCCATCGGAGACACCATTGTGAATACGTTGTTACTCTTTGAAACTACAGAGGCGAATTCCGTGCGCCTATTCAAACACCAAGTTGGCGCTTCGGCGACCATTAAGTGCACATACGACAACGCAGAGAGCATTTGTCGCGACAAGACCATCGTGGACACGCGCCAAGGTTCCAAGTATGGAGTGCTGGAATTTCGACTCCACTCGCACCGCCTAGAGCTGTATAATCCATCAACTGCTTACTATTTGGGATTGGATGGGGATTTGCGACTGCAAATGAATACCGCCTACTGGGTGTCGGAATCTCTCTTCTGCTGGGCCCCGACGACGCTGCCCACACCCACAGTGGAAGATGCGCATGTGCCCCTGCAAGTAGTTGCGGGTGCGCTCTTTGCGTCGGTGGCCGACTTTGCGGGCATCGAGGCACTGGAGGCGACACCCAATCACTTGTACAAGGAGAGTTGCAACAACAATGAGAGCATACGACTGTTTCCACACACGTCCGCGCGGGAGGCGCACTGGCTGGGATTGGTGGAGGCTGCCGACAAGTTGGACTTGAGTAGTGCGGCCTTGGATCGACGACGCATCGTCGTAGAGGTGGGTGAGACCTGTGCAAACCAACTAGAGTTGGCCAGAATTGGAGCGACTCTTACGAGCCACTCGCTGGACTGCGCCGGTGGATCGTGTACCTCCTTGCCGTCTCTGCCTATGCGACGGCTTGCAAACCAGGAGCTCGTGTTGAGCCTTTCGAATACATCAGCCCACATGACGGTGCAGTCGACTGCATTGGACATCCAGTCGCTCCAATCCGAAGAGATTCAGTTGAGCTGGGGTGTAGCTCGTGTGATGCTCATCATCATCACAGCGTCGATCCTATACGTGAGAGCTGGATCTCCATCTACGGATACACTTGAAATCTTGCGGGTGCACATTGCCGTGTATAAACGCAGCAGAGGAGACGCGGTGGAAGAGCGCGCTGTTGATACGGCACACGTGGTGTCGTCATCACTGGTGGGCTTGACTTCGTTGGCGTTGCGGGCGGCGGTGTTAGCATGGAGATTGCCAGCCTTGTGGAGAGATGATTTCTCCCGATTGGTATTGGCTCAGGTTGTGAGCCTCGCCACTTCCTGTAGCCTTTGGGTGGCGAGGCTGGTGAGAGCATTCTACGATGAAACGAAGTCGGTAACGATGCAATATGGCGGCAGTACGGCGGTTTTGGATTTGCTTCTGGCGGTGATTTTGGCGTATTCGAGCCCACCGTTGCTCACAAACAACCCCTCCTTTGACGCGACGGCTCGGCTTCTGGTTACTCTAATACTCACATCGGTCAGCGTCCCCCGCATCGTCGTGGGGTTGGTGGCCACAACGATCGAGAGCATGCACACCCTCTCCCCCGCGTTAGGCGGTGGTCTGCATGGGGCAGCGGTGCTGGCGGCGGCGACTGGATGGGTGCTGCAAATCCTGTGCATGGCAACAACCGTTGGAGATTGTTTTGCGTTCCCCTTCTCTCGCCAGGTCACTCGGGCGACCGCAGAAGACCCCTCGGGAATTGCCATCTTTTTCGGATTGGCTGCAATCTGTACCGGACTACCAACCTTGTCAACGATTAGCTGTTGTCTCGTTGATTGTGCTTAGAAAAGCTCGTACCATATGAGATACGCCGGTAAAGCAACTACCAAAAACGTCATGATAAACGCGTGTTTCCCCACCTCCCCCATTTGGGCGTGTGTTTCGACATGGTGTTCGCGTATGGGGGGGAGCGTGCCCACGCTGGCTCGCACCGCAGACCGCTCGCCTTCAAACCGCATCCAAGCGCGATTCACTGCATCTTTCGAGAGTGTTGAAGCATGCATCTCCCTCTCTTGCTGCCAATCTATGCCTCCATTGCGCCAACGCCCCCCTCCTCCTCCTCCTCCTCGTCGTCTCACGCCACCTTGGGCTTCTTGGCGGCCTTGGCGGCCACAAGAGTGGCGTCCGCGTGCGCGCGCCGCTTCTCCGCGTGCGTCCACGGATCGGTGGACGAGCCCGCGCCGCTCGGCTCGTCGTCGACGTTGCT
>MDSV01064670.1_pt1 | contig 11383 bp, 16 predicted proteins | sample 810851 | NCBI WGS metagenome assembly MDSV01 (sample SAMN05326640, study PRJNA326480) | marine metagenome | isolation source: seawater | place: Atlantic Ocean: North East | collected 2012 | reverse complement strand
TATTGAAGAAGTGGCCATAGTTGACATACTATAAAAAGTTCCAAACTTTTCAGCAGCTCGTTCACTAGCCTTATCTCCTTCATGATGAAAAAGTCTTTGCATTGCAACTGGTGATAAGAAAAGTGGCATATCAATTTTTTGACCCAAAACTGTTGTAGATAAATCAGGTTTTCCTACACTTGCCAAAATATTAGGAACTAAATCGCATTTTGCAAACGATTCTGTGTTTCTCTTAAGAGTAACCTCGTCATCTGATCCTCCATCTATGTAATGAAAAATAGGAGCAGGTAAATTTTTTTTAGCTAATTTTCTAAAATCATTAAAATTATAACAATCATTTAAATTCATTGTTATTAAAAATTTTTAGAATATGTAAAATGTTGATTATCTGAGCCTGGATTTTTTTCTCCCCAGTCATTATTGGAAATATGGCTATAGCTATACCCAAGTTTAGAATTTTCAAAAATATCAAAACCTATCTTAATCTCGCTTTTAAATTCTAAAACACTTCCTAAATCTTTTCCCCCGCCTTTTTCATAATATCCTGGTGTAAAACTTGGCAAAATCTTTAAAGGTCCAAGACCATATTGAGCTTCAACACCAGTATACAAATATATTGAGCTGTTGCCAGTCATGAACCCACCAGAAACTGGAGAGAACTTTCCTAAAAATGTATTTCTAAACAAATTAGGATTTTTATGCTCTAAGCCGAAAAGAGTGGTTTTGTCGTCGCCTTCCTTATCAATAACGTCAAAGGTGCCAGTATAAAACGAAATGTCATTATCGCCCTCATTAGCATTTACGGCAAATGAGTTTAGACTTAAAATTACTATTAAAAGTGAAAATAAATCTTTAAATTTCATATTAAAAAATACAACTAAATGGCTAATATGTACAGAGGCCTTTATCAATTTCTTATTTTTCTCTTTAACATTTTATAGATGATGTAACCTCCAATTATTAAAGCTAAATATGGAAAAAACCACAACATAAAATTTTGCTTACTAAGTTGAGGTTTGAATACAATCCACTCTCCATATTTATCTGCCATAAATAAGTATATTTCATCCTCTGATTTTCCTTCCTCAACTAGGTCATTAATAACTAGCTTTATGGTCTGGGCAAAATCAGAATTTGAGTCAGCTATAGATTGTCCTTGGCACACCAAACAACGCAAATTTTTATAAATAGAATTTTGGTCTACAAATGATTTTTCTGCGCCCTGAACTAAGTTTAAGTTCAAAAGGAATAAAATTAAAATTATTTTAAATTTCATGTTTATTTAATAATCTCCTGAATTGAATTATAGTCATTTAAAGACAACGGTCCTACAAATTTTTTTAAAATTATTAGATCTTTATTAATTAAAATAGATTCTGGGATACCGTAAATACCAAAATTAACAGACTCTTTGCCATTTTCATCTTTGGTTAAAATATCATACGGATTTCCTAAATCATTTAAAAATTGTATGGCCTGAACTCTTTTATCTTTAAAATTTACACCTACCAGCTTCAAATTTTTTTCATTAGACAGTTTTAATAATAATGGATGTTCTTCTCTACAAGGTCCACACCATGAAGCCCAAAAATTAATCAATGTGTAATTATTATTTTTAAAATTTTCATTTTTATATAATTTATTTAAGTAAAAATATTGAAGATTTATTTTAGGAATTTTCTTCCCAACTAAAGAATCTGTATTATAACTTGTATCTTTGTTTAAACTTATAAAGAAAACTCCAATGATAAATAAAAATATTATAGTTATTAAAATTTTAATTGTTTTTTGCATTTTTAAATATTCTTAAGAAACCTCCAAAAGTAATCATTACTACAGATATCCAGATCCAGATCATAAATGGTTTTTTTTGAAATTTAATATTATAATATTCTGAGCGATCAATGTTACTCATAGTCAAATAATAATCTTTTAAAGCACTAGTTTTAATTGAAGCTTCGTAAGTAAGTGTTTGGGGATTATTATAAATTCTTATTTCTGGCTTTAAAATTTTTTTTTCATTATTTTTGATATTAAAAACTTCTAACTCACCAATAATAGCCTTATAATTGGAAAAAGTCTTTAAATCTAGATTTTGTAATTTAATAGAATAATTTTCGAATTTTTTTATTTCACCTACCTTAATATTGTAATCTTTTTCCAAAGAAAAAATATGATTTAATCCAATAAACAACACTAAAAATCCAAAAGATGCATGGGAAATTATTTGAGAGAAATCATTTTTACCTTTTTTAAAGTTTTTAATAACTTCAAACAATGATGAAAAGATTAAAAAAAAAGCTGAAATAATTATCAAATTTGAAAGAATACTATAAGTTTTAAAAATAATATTTATTAAAAAGTTTATTAACAAAGATCCTGAAAAAAACCATAGATAAATCTTTACATTTTCAAAACTATTTTTTATCCATTTAACTTTTGGTGCTAAAGCCATAAAAAAAAGGAATACAACAACAATAGGAAATATTACTGTATTATAAAAAGGAGGGCCGACTGATATCTTATTGTTTGTTAAAACATCAGTAATAATTGGATATAAAATACCAATAAGAACAGTTACTAGATAAAACATCATAAACCAATTATTCACTAAGATAAATGTTTCCTTACTATTTGTATTTAAATTATATTTTCCTTCTTTATATTTTTTGAACAAAATAAAGATCGAAATAAAAATCATCAAGCTCAAGAATAACAAAATATAAACACCTCTAGCTGGATCACTTGCAAAAGTGTGTACTGAATTTAAAATTCCTGACCTTACAAGAAACGTGCCTGTAACACTTAAGATAAATGTCAATAAACAAAGAACAATTACCCAGTAGTAAAATAAGTTTCTTTTTTCTAAAACAATTAATGAATGAAAAAGTGCAGTCATGGCAAACCAAGGCAGCAAAGAAGCATTTTCTACAGGATCCCAAAACCAAAATCCTCCCCAGCCTAATTCGTAGTATGCCCAAATCGAACCAACTAAAATTCCAAGCGTTTGGAAACACCAAGATATCAAAACCCAATTTTTTATTGAATATACAAAAGTTTTTCCTGAATAATTAGTTATTAGCGAAGCCATTGCTGCAGAAAAATAAATAGATGATCCAACAAAACCAATATAAAGAAGAGGCGGATGTATTGCTAATGCTGGATCTTGTAAGATTGGATTTAAACCTAGTCCTTCTTTTGGAGCAGGAGATAGAACACTAAAAGGATTTGAATTAAAAACAATAAAAAATAAAAACCCCAAAATTAAAATATTTTGAATAATTAAAGTTAATATTCTAAAATCTTTTGGATGCTTTTTATTATAAACTAAAAACAAGTTAGAAAAGATTGTGAGAATAATTACCCATAGCAATAAGCTTCCTTCATGATTGCCCCATGTACCTGCAATCTTATAAAATATTGGCTTTAAAGAATGAGAGTTTTGATAAACAGTTATCAAAGAAAAGTCTGAAACGATAAAAGCGGAAATCAAAGTAAAAAAACAGATAATAACAACTATGGTTTGAATTAAACAAATTTTATAGATATTTTTTGAAATTAAGTTACCAGTTAATTTTAAACAATTGTAAGCAGAAGAGATTATTATTAAGCCTAAAAATATATTTAAAATTAATAATAAATTTCCTAAATTACTTAGCATTTTTATCCATTATGTTCTTTAATTCTGGTGGCATATAATTTTCATCATGTTTTGCTAAAATTCGGTCTGCAACAAAAAATGATTTGTCTTGCAAAGTTCCTTCTGCAACAACTCCTTTTTCTTCAGCAAATAAGTTGGGGACTGTTCCTCTATAACTAATTTTAATTTCATTTTTAAAATCAGTGATTATGAATTTAATTTCCTGCTCACTAATCGTTAATGAGTTTTTTTTTACCATACCTCCTACTCTTATTTTTTTCTTAAAATTTAAATCTTGGCTTATTTTAATATCTGTTGGAGATTTAAAATATAAAAGATTTTTATCTAATGACTGGAATATTAAAAATATTGCTATAACGGAACCAAATATAAATAACGTTAAGAGTGAGGCTCTTCTTTTAGCTTTTTTTTGAAGCATTTATTGCTCTAAGCTGTTTTACTGTAAGATGAAATAACTTGAGAAGCGATTTTAGAATTTTCTAAAACTGTTTTTCTTTGTTTAGCTGAAAGCTGGTCAATTTCTTTAGCATATTCACTCTCATACTTCTTAAGTGTTTTAAGTGTTATAAAAAAAACGTATGCACATGTAATAAACGTTATAAAAAAAGATGACCAAACAAATAAGCCTGCTCCATTCATTAATATAAAATTTTCAATCATAGTCTTTTTAAGTTTTTTTTCTTTATTCTAATGATTTCTGTCTTATATTTCATTAGAAAAATTAACGCACAATACAATAAGAATACAAAAAACATAAGTAATAATGGCATTAACATTGATGAGTGAATGGTTGTTGCTCCTGTTAATTTTATACTTGCCGGTTGATGTAAAGTATTCCACCAATCAACTGAATACTTGATTATTGGAATATTAATTAATCCTACTATAGCTATTATGCTCGAAACGCGATTTGATTTTTGTTCGTCATAGATAAATTTTTGGGAAATTATGAAAGCAATATAAAAAAGTGTAAGAATAAACATAGATGTAATTCTAGCATCCCAAACCCACCAAGTTCCCCAAGTTGGCTGTCCCCATAATGAGCCAGTAATGATTGCTAAGCAAGTAAACATTAATCCTAAAGGTGCTATACTTTTAGTAATCAAGGTTAAATTTTTAATTTTGAAAACAAAATTTCCAATCGAAAGTAAAGCAATACTTGAGTAACAAGCTAGACCGATCCAGGCAGCAGGCACATGAACATACATAATTCTTACACTATCCCCTTGTAAATAATCAGGTGGTGATAAAACTAAAGCAAAAGTTAAAGCAACAATTAACAAAACAAAAAATATTGAATTGATAAAATTAATTAATTTTTCAATCCAATTAAAAATTTTACTAGGATAAAAGTGTTTAAGCATATTCTCTGACTACTATAATATTATTTTTATGTGAAGTATGAATTTAGGCCTAATTGAGAATTGAGAGGGAGTATAAAGAGTATGAGTTAATTCCCAATTAGGTTAGAACACCTAAACATCGCATCAATCTATGTCATAGATTTGAAAAAATGGTGTTAAATTTTAGGCAGTAAACTGAATTAATTGGATATTTTAAAGTAACTTGAGCCTTTTTTTCCTGAAAAAATTTCCTCTATTAGGGGATGCTTCACAGGCTTTTTAGATTTATCTAATAGTAGATTTTGTTCTGAAACGTAGGCTTCATATGTCACTTCGTTGCTCTCAGCTAGCAAATGATAAAATGGCTGGTCTTTTCTAGGCCTGACATCTTTTGGAATAGATTGATACCATTCCTCTGAATTATTAAATTCAAAATCTACATCATATATAACACCCCGGAAATCAAAGTGCCTGTGCTTAACAACTTCTCCTATTGAAAATTTTGCATTGTTAGATGCCATAGTTAATAATTAATAATTTTTTTGTCAAAATCAATATCTAATTTAATAAAGTTTTATAATATGCTAAGCATAATATGTGAATAAGTCATTTTTAAAATTTATTGCAGATTTTGGTCCATTGTTAATATTTTTTACAATCTACCACAAAAGTGGAAACAATCTTGCTGTTGCTATTCCACCGCTGATCGTTTCTACAATTATCGCAGTTATCGCTATTTATTTGTTAGAAAAAAAAATACCCTACATACCTCTTGTTGGAGGCATAATCATATCTTTGTTTGGAGGGTTAACTTTATATTTTGATAATCCTGTGTTTTTATATATGAAACCTACGATAATTAATTTAATCTTTGCAGCAGTATTAATTGTAGGAAAAGCTTTTTTTAATAAAAATTTTCTTGAATTTTTTTTCAAATCAGCTTTTCAACTTGATGAGTTAGGATGGAACAAGCTTAATAAAAGATGGGCTTATTTTTTTATATTTTTGGCTGTAATAAATGAATTTGTTTGGAGAACTCAACCAGAAACTACATGGGTCAATTTTAAGGTTTGGGGTATATTGCCACTGACATTTATATTTACTGCTTCTCAACTACCCATGATAAATAAACATAAGTTATGAAAAATATAAAACTAATAGTCAATAATAACTTAAAAAAAGAAAAAGAAAAATTTTTCATCAAAAAAGAACTTCAATGTATTCTTAATTTATATGCAAAAATGGTCTCAAATGGAACATGGAAAGATTATTCTTTTTCTTCTGGATATAAAGAAATATCATTTGATGTTTATCAAAGAACTTCGGATAAGCCAGTGTTAAGAATTTTAAAAAATCTTAAACCTACTTATTATAATGAGAAGTTCTTAATTAAAGATAAAAATGGTAATATTCTTAAAAAATCTGAAAATCTTAATCAACTAATTGATAAAACGAGTTGGAATAAATTAAGATTAATTAAATAATTATCGTCTTTGCCCAAAAAGTCTAAGGAGCATTATAAATAAATTTATGAAGTCTAGGTAAAGCGTCAAGGCACCCATGATAGCTTTTTTTCCCATCAGTTCTCCACTGTCACTAGCCATATACATATTCTTAATTTTTTGGGTGTCGTAAGCAGTTAGCCCAACAAAAATTAAAACACCAAGAATAGAAATTATAAAATACATCATTGTTGATTTCATAAATATATTTACTAATGAAGCTATTATAATTCCAATAAGACCCATCATCAAAAAAGAACCTAATTTTGTCAAATCTCTTTTAGTGGTGTAACCATAAATGCTCATTGCACCAAAAGTACCTGCAGTTATAAAAAAAACTCTTGTGATTGAAGCTCCAGTGTAGGCTATAAAAATCGAAGACAAAGATAATCCCATTAACGCTGCGAAAATCCAGAAGACTGTTTGAGCTTTAGAGGCACTCATTTTTGCAATTCCAAAACTCATATAAAAAACAACTCCTAGAGGAGCCAACATTACTACCCAAGCTAAACCAGAATTATAAAGTGAGTTGCCTAGAGAAGTTAAGCCAATTAATTCTCCATTAGATCCAGTTTCAGCGGCAAGCTTAAAAGTAAACAAAGCAATAAAACCTGTAAGCGCTAATGCTGAACCCATATAATTATATACTTTTAACATGTAAGCTCTTAGACCTTGATCTATTACAGCTTCTGAAGCAGAAGAACGAACCGAAGATGTTTGTTTATTAAATTCCATACAATATATATAAGTTTTTTTAACAACTTTTCAATAGTCAAAAAATGACCTAAAAAGGCTTAATTAATATTACAATTTTATGAAATACAAAAAATTAGGAACCACTGATCTGGATGTAAGCTTGATTTGTCTTGGAACTATGACTTGGGGCACTCAAAACTCTGAAAAAGAGGCATTTGAACAAATGGACTATTCTGTAGATCAAGGAATTAATTTTATAGATACTGCTGAACTTTATTCTGTTCCACCGACATCAGAGTCTTATGGAAAAACTGAAGTAATAATCGGTAATTGGTTTGAAAAAAAGAAGAATAGAAAAAAAATTATTTTAGCGTCTAAAGTAGCTGGGCCAGGTTGTGACTGGATTAGAGAAGGAAAAAACAGTTATAATGAAAAAAGTTTAGGCGAAGCTATTGATGGAAGTTTAAAAAGATTAAAAACAGATTATATAGATTTGTACCAATTACACTGGCCTGAAAGATCTACTAATACTTTTGGAAGAAGAGATTTTGTCTTAAGAGAAAACGAGAAAGAGTGGAATGACTTTGAAAATGTTTTGTTCGCATTAAATGGATTTATTAAATCAGGCAAAATTAGATATATTGGGATATCTAACGAAACCCCATATGGGCTATCAAAGTATTTAGAGCTGTCAAAAAGTAAAAATTTACCACGTATGATGTCAGTTCAAAATCCCTACAGTCTAGTTAACAGAACATATGAAATAGGAATGTCAGAAATTTCCATAAGGGAAAAATGTGGTCTGCTAGTTTATTATCCTTTAGCTGCTGGAGCTTTATCTGGAAAATACAGAAATAATCAAATGCCAAAAAATTCTAGATTAGCTTTATTTAAAGGTTGGGAAAGAATGATTAATCCCCTAGCGATGAAAGCATATGACGAATATTATAAATTAGCTGAAGAAAACGATTTAACAATGGTTCAGTTAGCTCAAGCATTTGTCAATTCAAGGCCTTTTATTACTAGTAACATTATTGGGGCAACCACTATGGAGCAACTAAAAGAAAATATTGATAGTATCAAAATCGAACTTTCTGAAGAAATAATGGATAAAATTAATTTAATCCATAATAATAATCCAAATCCATCACCTTAATTCAAGCCATTGAAATAGCTAAATTTTAGTATAGAAATAATCTATGTTTTTTAAAAAAATTTTTATAATAGTTTTTTTTATTTCGTTTACTACTAGTGCGTCTGCTAATACCCCAAGATCAACAGGAAAATACAAAAATTGGGAGAGTTTTACAGCTGAGACTGATAAAGGAAAGATTTGTTTTGCTCAAACTATACCTACAAAAAGAGCTCCTTCATCTGTTAAAAGAGATAAATCTAAATTATTTGTAACATTTAGACCGTCTGAGGATGTAAAAGATGAAGTTAGTTTGACTAGTGGACATGATTATAAATCATCAACAGTTACAGCAAGTTCTGGAAAAAAAAAATTTTCATTTTTTTCACAAAAAAACTTTGCGTGGTTACTTGATGATCAGGAAGAAAAAAATTTTATCAAGCTTATGAAGAGAGCAACAAATTTAATAATAAAAGCAAGAACTACTAAAGGCGCAGAAACAACAGATCACTATTCTATGATGGGATTTACAAAGGCTTATAACACAGCAAAAAAAACTTGCAATTAAATGAGAAAAATTGTTTTGGCCTACTCTGGTGGGCTTGATACTTCAATAATACTTAAATGGCTTCAGGAAAATTATCAAGCTGAAGTTATTGCTTATACATCTGACATTGGTCAAGCAATGAATGAAAAAAAAATTATTAGAAATGCAAAAAAATTAGGTGTTAAAAAAATTATAATTGAAAATTTAAAAAATACTTTTGTTAAAGACTATGTGTTCCCAATGATAAGGGCTCATGCAGTTTATGAAGGAGTATATTTACTAGGAACTTCTATAGCTAGACCACTAATTGCTAAAAGACAAATAGCAATCGCAAAAAAATTTAATGCATTTGCTGTATCTCATGGGGCTACGGGCAAAGGAAATGATCAAGTGAGGTTTGAGCTGGGTTATGCTTTTTTCGGAGGAAAAAAAATAAAAGTTATAGCACCATGGAGAGAATGGAAGTTGCAGTCTAGAACTGATTTAATTAATTATGCTAAAAAAAATGATATTCCTATTCCAAAAGATAAAAAAGGTGCTCCACCCTTTTCTGTTGATGATAATATCCTTCATACTTCTACTGAAGGCAAAGTTTTAGAAAACCCAAAAAATTCTGCACCAGAATTTATATTTCAAAGAACTTTATCTCCTGAAAAATCACCAAATAAAAAAACAAAAGTAAAAATTAGTTTTAAAAATAGTGATCCTACAGCCATTAATGGAAAAAAATTAAGTCCAGAGAAAATTTTAGAAAAATTAAATATATTAGCAGGAAAAAATGGTATAGGCAGAGTTGATTTGGTAGAAAATAGATTTATTGGGATTAAATCTAGAGGTGTTTATGAAACACCAGGTGGCACAGTTTTATACACAGCTCATAGAGCTATTGAGTCGGTAACTTTAGATAAAAAAACGGTTCATGCTAAAGAGAGAATTATGCCAGAATACGCTGAATTAGTTTACAATGGATATTGGTTTTCAAAAAAAAGAATAAGACTTCAAAAAATAGTTGATAAAAAAAGAAATCAGGTGTCTGGAGATGTTATCTTAAGTTTGTATAAAGGCAACGTGACTATTTTATCAAGAAGAACAAAAAATACTGCCTATTCAATGAAAAAAGTGTCTTTCGAAGAAAATAAATCTTTTAAAAAGTCTAAAATTGAAAAGTTTATTAAATATCACTCTAAACAGTTATATAAATCCTAAAATTCTGATAATAATTATAAAATGAATAATACGATTCGAAATATTCAACTTACAGCAGTTCTATTTGTATTGATTTCTACTGTAATTGCATTTCTTCTTGAAATCAGTGAAATGTATGAAAATAGAAATATTGAGTTAGCAGACTTGCTTTTAATGTTCATATATATAGAGGTGATTGGTTTAGTAAGATCATATTGGGAGACACGATCTGTAAGAATTTCATATCCGTTAGTGATAGCTATAACTGCGTTAGCACGATTTATAATATTGCAAGATAAAGATAGTGACCCAACAAATTTAATATATATTTCAACTGCAATTTTAATTGTTGCAATTGCGACAGTCATTATAAGATTTAGAAATAGCAAGTATTTAAAAATTGATAACTCTAAAGCAAACGAGCTTTAAAACACTTCAAGGTATTCTTCAATAAACACGCGATTGTCATAGGACCCACGCCTCCAGGAACCGGTGTAATTGCCTTCACTTTATTTTTAACTTCTTCGAAACTAACGTCTCCAACGATTTTATCTTCTAGCTTATTTATTCCAACGTCTATAATTATGGAGCCGTCTTTGACCCAGTCCTTTTTTACCAAATTTGCTACTCCAACTGCAGCAATGAGAATATCCGCTTTTGAACATTCTTCTTTTAAATTTTTTGTTTTTGAATGAGAAATTGTAACTGTACAATTTTCTTTTAATAAAAGTTGAGCCATTGGTTTTCCATTCAAATTAGATCTACCTATTATGACAGCATGTTTTCCTGATAAGTTTTTTTCAATTTTTTTTAGCAACATCAAGCATCCTAGAGGAGTACATGGAATAATTGCGTCATATCCTGAGGTCAAGTTTCCAACATTAATTGGGTTAAAGCCATCTACATCCTTTGAAGGATCGATTGCATTAATAATTTTTTCTTTATCAATTTGTTCTGGAAGTGGAAGCTGGACTAAAATACCTGATACGTCTTTATCATTGTTTAATTCTTTTATCTTTTTTAAAACTTCTTGCTCCGAAACATCTTCTGAGTATTTAATGACGTTAGAATTAATTCCAACTTCTTTTGAATTTTTTTCTTTATTTCTTACATAAATTTGACTTGGTGCAAATTCACCGATTAAGATAACTGTTAATCCTGGGACTTTATTAGTCTTACTTTTAATTAATATAATCTCTTTTTTGATTTCATCTCTTAAAATTGCTGCTTCTTTTTTTCCATCAATAATCATATTTAAAATAAAGTTGGTGCAAACATTTCAAAAACTAAATTTCTTAAAAATAGTAAAGCAAGAAT
>MDSV01214617.1_pt1 | contig 11384 bp, 5 predicted proteins | sample 810851 | NCBI WGS metagenome assembly MDSV01 (sample SAMN05326640, study PRJNA326480) | marine metagenome | isolation source: seawater | place: Atlantic Ocean: North East | collected 2012 | reverse complement strand
TAAGCCATTTTATTCTGAGGATCTTCCAAGAGTTGATGATATTTTGGATGCAAAGTTCAGGTTTACAAAGTCTAGGTATATGGAAAACGAACATTATGTAGGATTTAATATGTTTCCTTCTTACAATCCATTTACATCAGACAGAGATGAAATTACACCTCAAATTGTTTTAGGTTGGGCAGGGCAATCTGAAGCTCCAGCATATGCTTTACAGGTTTTGAACTCTAGGTTCAAAGACAACAAAATTTTGGAAATGATTCAAAAATCTTTAGATCATATAACTACATCTCCTCTTGACCATAATGGATTTAAAGTTATTTATAATACAAAAGAAAGAAAATGGCACGGAACTGATCCTGTTTCTCAGGGCCAAGCCATGAATTCTATTGCACTTGCAATAAAATCAGGGAGAAAAAATAAAGATATTAATACTAGTAAGTGGGAATTGTTTTTAAAAAAAGCATCTGACATTCATTCTAATAGAATTCTTATGCAAAAATGGGATCCTATTAATAGTTCTGAAGCATTTTATATTTCACCTCTTTTAATGGCAAAAGAATTATTTAACGACGAAAATTATGAAAGAGCAGCTCTAAAAATTACTGATTATTATGGGAAAAGACATTTAGACATGAAAGAGCCATATTGGGGTGGGACTTTAGATGCAAACTGCGAAGATAAAGAAGGGGCATGGGGAGCATTTCAAGGGTTTTTAGCTGCATACGAATATACAGGAAGGAAAAAGTATTTAAAATGGGCGAAGCATGCTGGTGATGTTGCGTTAAGTTATACAGTTGTTTGGGATATTCCTTTACCACCAGGGAGGTTAGCAAATCACAATTTTAAAACTAGAGGTTGGACAGTAGTTTCACCCCAAAATCAACATTTAGATGTTTATGGGGTATTAATTACACCTTCGATATACAAATTAGGAGACTATATTGGAAATGAATCACTTAAAAGATTGGCAAAAGTAATGTATAGGAGTTGCGGACAAATGATAGATCCTTTTGGTTCTCAGGGAGAACAAATGACTCAAACTAATTTTGCACAACATGGAGATATGTCTGATGTATATAATTTAAGGGGAGGATATTCAGAAAATTGGACTGTATATTGGATTACGGCACATTTTTTACATGCTGCGGCTCAGTTTGAAGAAATGGGAGTTGATCTGGGACAGAACGATTTTAATAAATATAAATAAATGTAATTTAAAGGTTTATTTATGTAATAGAAACAAATATTATACTAAAATCTTATAGTTGATTTTAATTTTCTGTTGAGATTAAATTGAAATTCAGATTAGACTGTAAACCTCTTACAGTTTACAGTAAATTTTTTATTTTTGCCGCAGTTCTTTGTTAGTTTAAATAGGTCATACTTTTAGCTCTTAAGCAAATTTAAACGTAAATATTAATTGTTTAGCTATAAATAAAACCTACAAGATCTTTGGGAAGTACTATAAAAATTAACAATGGTCGCGTAGCTCAGCTGGATAGAGCATCTGCCTTCTAAGCAGACGGTCATAGGTTCGAATCCTATCGCGATCACTAAATTGAATAATAAATTCGTTGGAATTATTTTTTCATATAATGATCTCCATAAAGATTGCACTCAAGAATTAATAGATTTTTATCAAAGGCATATTAATATTTGAAAATTGATATACTTAGGACTACTTTAATTTTATTTATTCTTTTTTTGTAAATCGTAAGTTCCTAACTCTCCTATCCTGTATCAAAAAGCCGTTGATTTCACCTTCTTTTCTTGTAAATTGAAATCCCTTAAAATTGTTTCCGAAAACATCTTTACTTACAGGTAATAGGGTTTCTATTTTTTGCTTATCTCGATAAACTGCCAATTCGTTTTCAAAAGCCTCAATGGTATAGGATGTACCAACTTCTGAGCTATGAAATTCTCCAGTAAACTCCTCTATGTTCAATGTTGAACGATATGCTTTCACTTTTTTTGTTTGCCAAACTTCTACTCTTTCATGGATAATTGGGATGCCTGTTTTTTTATCAAAAACAAATCTGACAAGATGAAAATCTTTTCTATAAAAGGTATTGTTAGAACTGGGTATCATTTTATAGGATTGCTTATCCCATAATTGAGTTATCATCAAGGTGTCTTTTTCAATAGAGCTTAGTAAACGAAGATGAGGTTGTCCTTTTACTTCGAAAAGACCGGTAAATTTTTGTAATCGCCTTGTAGAGAGTTTTGGAATAGCATTAGAGGGAATAATTTTTTCATTTTTTTCCTTTGTTTTTTCCTTGGGAACCATCAAGTCAATTAAAGCTAAAAATTCTCCAACAGTTGCAAAATCTGAACAGTTGGCCATTATTACTAATGATTTTCTCAAATCTGGAAAGCGATAAAATACAGAACGAAAACCACCCCATGACCCTGTATGTTGAACAACCCGTTGGCCTTTATGGTGCTGTATAAATAAACCTCCTCCGTATTCAATAGTTTCTCCAGTATTTAAGATGCCTTTTTTGTGTTGTTGGTCAAATAAAGCTTGTCCACCTATTTTTTTATTATAAAAATTATTATCCCATAATAGTAAGTCTTCCAAAGTTGTATATAACTGTCCATCTCCGCCCAAAGCAATATTATAAAAATGCTTTTTTTGATAAGTATTATCATCAACTTTTGTGTAACCAGTTGCACTATTCTTAACAACACGATTTGAATTTTCTAAAATAAAGGTGCTTTTCATACCTAATGGTTCAAAAATATTCTTGTGAGCAAAAGTACCAATAGATTCTCCAGTTACTCTTCGTATAATAATGGCTAAAAGTAAATAGCCTCCATTGTTATACATAAATTGTTGACCAGGTGTGAAATTTCGCTCTTTTTGTCGAATCATTATATCTAGGCCCATTTCTTCCGTAAAAATATTTTCAAAAGGAGTCCCAGCATAAGCTGTAATTTCTACATAATCCCTTAAACCACTAGTATGATTAATTAGATGCCTAATGGTCACTGTTTCTTTATGATAAACTGGCATTTCTGGCAGGTAGTTTTGTATCGGATCGTCAAGAGAGAGTTTCCCTTTTTGTTCTAATAAAAAAATACACGCTGCAGTAAATTGCTTGGCGACTGAACCTACATCAAAAACAGTCTTTGTCATTATTGGAATATTATAATCTAAATTGGCTAAACCGAAGCTTTTTTGGTATTTGATCTTACCCTCTTCAAATACACCAATAATAGCACCAGGACGATTTTCTCTCTCTTCAAAAAGATTGGATATCTCCTTTTCTATTTGAGAAAAAGTCATACTAAATGTTAAAATGAAAACTAAGGTTGAAATAAGTCTCTCCATAGAATTATTTTTAAATAATTATTCAGCTGTATGAAAATTTATTTTAATCAAGTTTTATTGGCTTCTAAATTTTTCATTAGTTTAATTCTAATACATCTTTTGATAATCTATTAGAACCCAACGCCTCTAAGGTCTTATTATATATTACTGATGTGTCTTTTTTATTTAAAATAAGGTTTGCGGCAATTAAACCATAAGTTAGTGAGCCTTTAGCACCAATACCTGACATACCCCCTGCAAGCACAAAATTTGGATCGATTTTGGAATCACTTAAAATATTCGTTACGTATGGTATTTCTGTCTTAGTCATAGAGTAGACACAAGAGTACCCACTATAAAATTCCAAGTCATTCTCGGTTATGGATAGTTTGAGTGATCTTAAATAATTTATGGTGTTTTCTTTACTCCATTTAATCTCTTGCATGCTTAATTCTTTCTGCCAAACTGAACTAAGGTCTTTTATTTCACTTCTTAAAAAATGTCCTCCTACTTTTATAATTGGTATTCCCTGGTCATCATACTTTTCTATCATTGAATAAAATGTCTCTGAATCCATATAAGCTATAGGATAAAATTCACGAAAGCGATTTTTTTGTTCTTTATTTAATTTTTTATACGTAGAACTTTTTATTTTAAAGAAGGCTAAAAACAAACGTTTTGGACTTATTAAAGATTCAAAGTATGGGGCTATACTTTTTACCAAACTTCCGTTGAAAGGGCCTGCTGCCGCAACAACTTTTTTACTAAATAATTTTTTAATTTTTCCTGTTTTGGAATTAGTTATTTCAATTTCATAAATCCCATTTACTTTTTTTAAATCAGTAACTTTTTGATTATAACGAATCCTGTTCCCCTTTTTTATTATGCCCTCATGTAGTTTGGAGATCAGAACTTTGGGGTTTAGGGTTCCGGAATATTTTTTATATTCCCTTATAACCATTGTAGAATCTCGAATGTTCATATCAAAAAATTCATATGCTTTTTTAGAATTTGGAGCATATTCGTATTTATCTGTTTGTCCATCAAGGATATTTTTTACTTGATTTAGTTGAGCCTTGTCATAGATATAAGTAACGGGAGAAGTAGTGTATATATCCTCCATTTGGTGTATTTGAAGTTTTGAATCTTGATTTAAGTAATCAACTAAAACTTGCGTCTCACGAACTGAAGTTTGTTGCAGATATGAAAATATGTCATTTTTTGGACCCAAACTTCTTGAAATACGAGCCTCCCCGAAACTTGAACCGAAAGTATATACAGAATCTTGTTGTTCAATCAACAAAATCTCTTCCCCATATTTAGATAATTCCCAAGCAGTTGAACTACCAATAAGTCCACCTCCAATAACAATAATATTTTCCATTGTTGATGTTTTATAACAAGATAGAAAGCTATTGGTAAGTACAAGTAATATTACAAAATTTTTCATGATTTTATTTTAAAACTTTTTATCATTTCGGATAATTTCACCTTCCTTCATTACAAAATGAACTTTTTTTATTAACTCAATGTCGTTAAGCGGATTATTTTCAATTGCAATTATATCGGCATAGTAATTCGATTCCAGAATTCCTCTTTCTTTATCTATACCTAAAAGTTCAGCCGCTTTAATCGTCATTGTCTGTAAAATATAGGAAGCTGGTATTTTTGCTGCTTTCCAAGTTTCTAAAACTTTAAGACTTGTTTCTACACGATTTAAACCTGGTAGATTAACAATAATGTCTGTTCCAAAAGCCATTGGTGTTCCAATTCTATAGGCTCTTTTGAGTCTATCCACAATTTTTCTGTTGAATGTTGTAGCTGTAATAGAGTCCATCCCATAGGCATACACATTATCGAAGGAAAAGTCTGTGCCTACTAAAAATGTATTTTTATCTTTCATTAATTGCAATTGTTTATTAGTCAAATCAAATCCATGTTCAATACCAGCTGCACCAGCTGAGATAACATTAGTTGACGCTAATCCTCCAACCGAATGGACTGTGACTTTGAGACCATATTTTTTAGCTTCGTCAACAGCAGCTTTAATATCTTCTTCATTATAAATTCCATTTGCATCTGCAACTAATTTAATGGTAGTAGCACCATTATAAATATTTTTTCTTACCGCTTTCTTTATTTCATCTGGAGTGTCTGCATCCAAATATTCAAACTCCCAAATATGTTCATGTTCAGAGTTAACATCTCTTGACTGTCCACCATAAGGCGCAATAATTTTACCTGCATAAATAATTGTAGGCCCCTCAATCCAGTCATTTTTAATAGCTTTGATAATAGCAGATGTAGCATAGTTAGCATCATTGCCTATTTCTTTGATTGTAGTAAAACCATTGTTTAAAAACTGTTTTGCAACTATAGTACCCCTTATTGAACGGAGGGAGGTGCTTTCGTGAACATACATTTGCTCTAATTGAAGGTTTCTATAGGAAAGGTTAATTGTAATATGCACATGACAGTCCATAAGTCCAGGTAAAACCCACGAGTTAGACAAATCAATTATTTTATCAGTATCGTTAATTTTTGGATTGATTCCAATCTCTTTAATTTTTCCATCTTTAACAACTATGACTTGGTTGTCTAACATTTTACCATTACGAGCATCGAAGAAATGACCAGCCCTAATAACAGTATTTTGTGCACTAATGATTAAAGAAGTAAAAAGAAAGACTAAAAGAAAGACGATTTTATTGACCATTATATTTTTATTTTTTAAAACTTGAATTCAACGGTATCAATTATGTTTTTTCATTTGCCACCAAGGTTTTTTAATGGCTGTTTTTACAGGATACAATTTATCCAGTGTTTCTCCATCATAAAGCACCCCGTTTTTCATGACATATTTTATTGAAATCGAATTTTTTATATTAATCAAAGGGTTTTTGTCTAAAATTATTAAATCTGCCAATTTACCTTTTTCAATACTTCCTAGGTCAGCTCCCAACCCCAATACTTTTGCTGAGTTGATTGTTGCTACTTTTAGAACATTATGAGTAGACATACCTCCTAAAGCAAGTAACCACATTTCCCAATGATTTTGTAAACCTTGTATATCACCATGACCACCAAGTGCAATATTTCCTCCAGCGGCCATTATTTTATTTACTCCTTTAGACACATCTTTTACATGGTAATCTTCCTCTCTAAAATATAATAATCGTGTTGCTGTATTATTATATAAGTGATCCTCTGGAAAAAAACGTCTCAGCTTTTGATTATTAAAAGGATTCTCTTTGGCAAAATATTGATAGAGCGGTAATGGACCACCGAAACTGACAAGTAGAGTTGGTGTATATTGAATATTTGATTGTGCAAATAGCTCAACTACATCTTTATAAATTTTTTCATTGGGCAAAGAATGTTCATTACTTGTATAGCCGTCCAATATGTGTGTAATATCCTGTTTGGTGTCCGCTCCACCTTCCGCGACAGGCATCAGTTGCAATTCTTTACAAGCTTTTATCATCCATTGTCGTTGCTGGCGATTACCAACGAGATAAGATTTGATATAATTGGTTTGAAAGCGATTCTTATAAATCTCCAATCTAGATTTGGTTTTTTTATAGGAGTTTAATTGGTCAAAAATAAATAGTCCTGGCCCCGTAGAATAAATTCTTGGTCCATCCACAAGGCCTGCAGATACTAGATCCGAATAAATAAATATTTCTGGAATAGCTTGAGGATCTCTAACCGTTGTGGTTCCATAAGCCAAATTTGAATACATGGCAGGAGAAATAGGTTGTAAAGCCCCTGGTGTTAATTTAAGATGAGCATGCACATCTACTATTCCTGGCATAATAATTTTCCCCGACAAATCTAATATTTCTGCATCTTCGGGGATCGAGACTTTTCCTAAGGTGCCAACGGCTAATATGCGATTGTTTTCTATTACAATTTCAGATTTTTGGATAATTTCATCGCCTTTCATACTAATACAAGTTGCTCCTCTTAAAACAAGGCTTCCTTTCGGTCTGATACGAGGAAAGGTCAAGTTTATATTTTCTTTTTGATTTAGCGTATCTACTTTTCGGTGGATAGTCGCTCCAGTTGTCCAAAGAGCTGATAATCCGTCACTTGACCATGAAAAAGTTTCTGGTTGGTCTGCTGCTAATAATTCCCCTTCATTTATGGGATTAAATGACATGGGCGATTGGATTTCTGAAAAGGATAAATTCTTAGTTATTTCAACCTGATGAAGAGTACCTCCATTGGTTAGAAAAAGTAACTTAGTCCCTCCCTTATTGACTTTAATTTCCTTAGCAGGAATGGGGCTCTTAGCAATGATTTTCTTCGGTCTTCCCAATTGCTGGTACATTACACCCAATAATCCAGAAGTAGCTAAAATACCTTTACCGTCTCCAGCATACTGGGGATTTAAAAAGCCACTGGTTGACCCAAAATTGCTTAGCTCTCCATTGGTCAAATTGATTTCAATAAACTCTGCCTTATCAGGAAATGACAAGAATTGAGTTTTACGTTTAACCCCTTCTGAAGTGCGATATGCTAAAATCCGACGGTTGTCATTACTGATTACAGGTGTTGCATAAAAGGCAGAGTTTTTTGTGATTTGTTGAGTAGATTTTGATTTAATATTATATTTCCATAGGTGTCCTCCTGACTCATTCCATGTAGAATAAACTAAAAAAGTACCATCTTGTGACCAAGTTGGATAGCTTGCCCAATCATATTTATTGGTTATTGAAATAGGATCATCTTGAGGACTATATTTAATATAAATTCTACCCATAGCTGAAAATGCGAGGGCCCCATTTATTGCAAGTGCAGGATTTTGGACAAATCTTGATTTCACTGGACCTTTATCAACGCTATGTTCAAAGTGTAATGGTTTATGAACCATCATTTCTACCTTTGCTTTAAAAGGAATAATTTCATCTTCTCCATTAACTAAATTGATTCGATGAATCTTCCCGTCATAGGCCACTATTATGAACCGAGAATCTGGTGTAAAAGCATAATTAGGCAATACATCGCGTGTTGCGCGAGCCTCTAATTCGTTTGTAGTAAATGGAAAAACTAACCATTTTTCTATATTATTTTTTAAATCGCGCAAGCGTAAACCTGTTTTTCCTCCCCTTGTTGCTCCATATACTAACCACTTTCCATTTTTTGAAATACGAGGTTTCATACCATTCTCCATGTCAACAATAACCTTTTCGGTAAGTTGGGTTGTTGAATTATAAAATTTGATTTCACTGGTCGCTCCTTTCCTCGAATTATAAGCGCGTGGTGTGATAGATGAAAAATAAAAGCCTCCTTGTTCAGGATGTACGCTTCCCATATATGGTCCTGGGGCGGGACTAGAAACTAATATAGCTGATGGGCCATTGGTGTTTCCTACAAGCAATGTTTTTTTGTTTGTGGGTATATCAAAACGATAAAGATCAGCTTTTCGTTGTAAACCGTCTTTAATAACCGTAACTAGAATTGCATTTCCATCCCAACTCCATTCAGGGGAAACCAATAATTCTTGGTTGAAATCTGTGATTTGATGTGTATTCTTGCCATCCAAATCCGAAATCCAAACATTATCTGCACCACTTTTATCACTAATAAATACAATCTTTTTTCCATCTGGTGAAAAACGGGGTTGGGATTGGAAAGCATTTCCTTCAATTAATAGTTCAGCAGTTCCACCTTGGATTGGGAGATTATAAATATCACCCAATAATTCGAAATTAATTTTATTACCATCTGGGGACACATCTAATGCCATCCAAGTTCCTTGATCAGTTTCGAAAGAGATTGTTTTTTGTTGAGCAAATAAAGTTACAGTGATTAATGAGATATAGATTGTTACTAGAAGTAAATTAAAATTAGTAGTGTATTCTTTCATGTTTTTGATTTAAAGTTTTGTTAGACTTTATTTATATTCTCTCTTCATCCATTTTCCTGGTAATTGACCAGTCAATTTATCGTCTTCTAAAACCATTATACCATTAACCAAAACATACTTAATTCCACTTGGAAAATGATGCGGGTCGGTGTATGTCGAATTATCTTTGATAGTACTGAAATTAAAGATAACAATATCTGCAAAAGCCCCTTCTTGAATACGGCCTCGGTCTTTCAAACCTATTTTTTCTGCAGGCAAATAGGTCATTTTGTGTATGGCATTCTCTAGCGTGATGATTTTTTTATCACGAACAAAATGCCCTATTACTTTTGGGAAAGTACCATAACAGCGAGGGTGTGGGTGGCCTTCTCCAAAATTGAGTAAATCAGCGTCAGAATCAATCATTGTATTAGGATGTTGAAGAAAATACTCAATATCTTTTTCTGACATTGCATGGAAAATACCAATAAATCCTCCTTGTAACTCTAAATCAAGAAGTATATCAATACCTGTTTTTAAGGTCAGTGGTAATCCTAAATATGTAGCATAATCAGCTAATGTTTTACCGGAAAAAGCTAGATTCTGTTTGAAGTTTCTAAATTGTATTTTCTTTAGATCATCTCCACCGGCATCCCTTTTGAATAGTTTTGCCATTTCCTGTTTTATCTTAAGGGAAGTCTTCTTGTCTGCTAATCGTTTTCGCAACCCCTCTAGCCCTCCTTCCATGGCCCATTGAGGTATTAAAACAGAACTAATAGTACTAAACGCAGTGTACGGGTATATGTCATGGCTAATATCAATACCAACTTGTTGGGCAGAATCAATTAATTTGAGTGCTTTTTCAGCCCATCCCCATTGGGTTTCTCCAGTAGCTTTCAAATGGTTTATTTGGACAGGAATATTTGCCTTTTTACCGATTTTGATACTTTCTCGAATAGATTTTAATAAACCACTTCCTTCATTACGCATATGGGTGAAATAAACCCCGTTGTATTGGGTAGCAATCTCAGCCAATTCAATAATTTCAGTTTCATTCGCATAATTACCCGGGACATATTCTAACCCAGTAGATAAACCCAAAGCTCCTTGTTTCATGGTAGCATGAATATAACCTTTCATACTGTCCATTTCGTTTTTGGAAGGAGCTTTATTTTTAAGTCCCATTACTTGTTTTCGAATCCAAGAATGACCTGCAAAATAGCCTATATTAGGGGCCATTTTAAGAGTATCTGCATAAGCATCCAATGGAAAAGCTTGGTCGCCATTATGTAAACTTGCCATTAAGGTAGTGGCCCCCTGGCGAATAAAATTTTCAGCACTTGGATAGTTTTGAATATCTGTTGTTATATTGGTATGCATATCAATAAATCCAGGACTTATTATAAAACCACTTACATCAATCAGTTTGATTGCCTGAGCAGCATCAATTTTTTTTTTTGAAATTTTTACAATCTTATCTTTTTTAATAGCGATTGAAGCACGGTAGGCTGGTGCACCTGTTCCATCTATGACCATTCCGTTTTGAATTATGAGGTCGTAGAGGACCGTTTGTTTTTTACAGCCAATAATTATTAAAAATCCAAAAAATAGAAAGAAAGTGGCACTAAGTCTGTAATTGTTCATCTATTATTTTTTGATTATCATCTTTAGCTGATTGATGCATTATGACACTATTATTTAGGAAAGATCATCTATAAATCAATTTAACATAAAAAAAAATTAATTTTTCTCTTTAAAAAAGAAAAAAAATCTTTTTCAGGAAGTATTTCTATTATTTTGGAGGAAAATATGCTGGTAAAAGTTATATAATTTTCTAAGTATTTAAGGTTTAATTAGGAAGAATTGTAGTTTGTTTTACTTGTCTTAAAACAACCACACTGCTATGCACTCTTACCATAGACAAGAGACTGATATTATGTAAAAACTTATTATAATCATCAATATCTTTGACAAAAACTTTCATTTGATAGTCAACAACTCCTGCAAAATGATAACATTCTAAGACCTCAGGCATTAATTTCACTTTGTGTTCAAATTCTTTAATGTTTTTATCGGTATAATTAGGGATACTAATATTGCAAAAAACAATTTGTCCTTTATCTATTTTTTTTGGATCGATTAATGCTGTATATCCCTTAATTATTTTTTCTTTTTCTAACCGTTTAATTCTCTCAAATACTGGGGAGGTAGTGAGGTTTA
>MDSV01094132.1_pt1 | contig 11385 bp, 7 predicted proteins | sample 810851 | NCBI WGS metagenome assembly MDSV01 (sample SAMN05326640, study PRJNA326480) | marine metagenome | isolation source: seawater | place: Atlantic Ocean: North East | collected 2012 | reverse complement strand
GATCACTGGAAAGGCAGTTCATCAGAGCTGAGATCAATCAGAGGAAAGAAGAAGGATGCAACGTTGAGGAAATCTCGGCCAGGATAGGCAACGCACTGAATTCAAATGCCAGCGACACCGATCTGGAAACCCTTTATGAAGAGCTTATTGCACTCCCGGTTGATAGTGCCTTTCCTTACGTTGAACCGTCTGATCTTGATGAAATCCGATCTCAGCGCCCCGATGCCCGACGCAAACCGGATCAGTCCAATATTGAAAAAACTAGTGAAGAGGACGTGCTCCTGGATCGTATTTATGGTGGATGGCTTGGTCGTGTCGCCGGATGCACGCTTGGAAAGCCCGTTGAAGGCTGGAAGAAGGATCGGATTGACAATTTCCTTAAAGATAATCAAGAACTCCCGCTAACCGACTATTTCCCGTTCAAGGAGAAATGGATTGCAGCCGCGCTGCGACCCTCGACCCGGGGCCACATTGAGTATATGGACAGGGATGACGATATTGATTTCACCATCATTGGTTTAATTGCGCTGGAGCGACACGGTGCTGGTCTCACCTCACGAGCCATGGCCTATAGCTGGATGGAGAACATGCCATTCAGGATGGTTTGTACAGCAGAATATGCCGCGTACCGTAATTTTGCGATGGATATACTGCCCCCTGAGTCTGCTAGTTATCGAAACCCATTCCGGGAATGGATCGGGGCGCAAATCCGCGCTGACGTTTTTGGTTATGCCGCGCCCAGCTCCCCTGAGAAAGCCGCGGGACTGGCTTACCAGGATGCCGCAGTGTCACACACTAAAAATGGTATCTACGGCGAGATGTTTGTGGCGGCAATGATATCGGCTGCCTTCAGCTGCGAAAGCGCGGAGGACATCATTACCGCTGGACTGGGAGAGATACCCGCGAAGAGCCGACTGGCCGCTGCTGTGCGCAATACCCTGGCCTGGTGCAAAGAATTTGATGATTGGCTCGATGTCTGGGAGAAAATCAATGAATCCCTCGGACACTACCATGATGTTCACACCATAAAAAATGCGGCCCTAGTCGTACTGGGTGTTTGGTATGGTGAAAACGATTTTGAAATAGGCATCATGAATACCGTGAGGTGTGGCTGGGATACAGACTGCACCGCAGCCACAGTGGGTTCTATCCTCGGCGTGAAATCAGGGGCTGCCGCCCTGCCAGAAAAGTGGGTTGGCGTTTTTAATGACCGCGTAAAGTCAGCCGTATCAGGTCACAGTGATAACAGGATTTCAGAACTAGCCAACAGAACGTTCGAGGTAGCAAAGCGCATTGCGGCGCCCGCGGAGAAAACCAAAAAAATCATACTTGGCGCGAATGTCGGCGGCGTCTGGGATCTTACCTGCGACTGGGGACATCAAACCATTAACTTTGAGCAGGGGACTATTGATTTCATCAACGAAGAGCGAGGAGAAGAAGTAGAGCCGGTTGATCTGAGGTCCAGCGACTACAGACATCCGCACGTTAGCTTCTCTTATGCCATGGATAAAGGTGGCTGGGATTTCCATATCGATTTTTCCGGTACGGTCAATGGAGATCAGCTGGAAGGTTTTTTCAATCCCGGCATGACGCCGGTCACGGGCACAAGAAGAGTCTAATCAGAAAAAGACGTGTGACAGCTGTTTCTTGCTTGTCAGTCAAAATATCAATCAGAGGTCAATCAATTGAAAATAACATCCATAAAATCGGTCACTGCATCAAGCGTTACGGGTGGCATACCAAGAAACTACGTTTTTGTGAAAATCGAAACCGATGAAGGTATCACCGGCTGGGGTGAATCAACGCTAGGACCAAATGCGGTAGCAACACTAGTTGATGAGTTTGGTAAAGAACTGATCGGAGAAGACCCGTGGCAAATTGAAAAACACTGGCAGAAGCTTTACTACTACATGCATTCTCTACGTGGTGGCGCCATTCAAATGTCAGCAATCAGCGGGATTGAGATTGCCCTGTGGGACATCAAGGGCCAGGCACTGGGCGTACCGGTTTATGAACTACTCGGTGGCAAGATTCGAGACGAGATATGGTGTTACGGACGCTGGGATGGTTTGACACCCGAAGACGCCATTGAGCGTGCCGAAGAATTTACTTCGCAGGGTATTACCGCCCTGAAGGGTGATCCGTTCGACCACCAGGGGTTTTTCATTGATAGAGAATCAGAAAAACGAGCCATCGAGAAAATGCGTCGTGTCAGAGAACACGTCGGGGATGGGGTCGAGCTTCTGGTTGAAGTCCATGGTCGGCTAGCTGCTTCCGACGCCATCCGGATTGGACTGGCGCTTGAGGAGTATCGACCTTTTATGTACGAAGAGCCTGTAGCACCTGAAAATCTGGATGCGCTAAAAAGGGTCTCTGAAGCAATCAACATCCCCATCGCAACCGGTGAACGCCTGTACACCAAGTGGGACTATGCCAAACTGTTCCCACTGCAGGCTGTGGATTTAATCCAGCCAGACATCGTTCAGGCTGGCGGCTTGATGGAACTAAAGAAAATTGCTGCCATGGCGGAAGCCCACCATGTGGGTTTTCAGCCTCATAATCCCTACGGTCCGATATGCACTGTGGCATCTTTGCATCTGGATGCCTGTACTCCTAACTTCCTGATACAGGAGGGAGGACTGGACACCTGGTATCAGGACGCTGTGATAGGTGATTTTCCCAAACAGAAAGACGGGTTCCTTCCATTGCCTGAAGGTCCAGGACTAGGCGTTGCCATCGACGAAGACTGGGTTTCTCGAAATCCATGGAACGACGATGCCATTTGGACATTCACACGTGGTGAAATCAAACCTCGTCAGCAGATAGCCTGGCCATAAATAGTCTTCATGGTCTGCAAGCAGAAGTAGCGACCAGAGATTCGGTTGCTCAGATCTGCTCGATCATGGTCAATGTTTAGCCAGGCAGCAGTGCGTGTACCACGCCCATAGTGGTATAGAAAATAAGCCGTTAACCTGCATCGATGAAAAACAGGGTTTTCATCTTCTGGGAGAACTGGTAGTTGGTGCCAATCGCAGAGAGGATGAAGCCCAGTGCAACGCCAAAGGCTATCATCACTTTGGCCTAGAATGTCAGTGTCTGTCCATAGCTGGCGAATGTATGGGCCAGCGTCCACGAGGCCAGGAGACTGAAGGCGAAAGCACCGCCGTAGATAAGTGGCATATTGCCGGCATTGACGTCCTCTTCGGAAAGTCCGACGGCACCCATCCAGCGCTAACCCGACAGCGGTCCGTACCAGATCCCTCCGACAATAAATTCCATTAAGGCCGCGCCAGGCACGGCGAGCCAGTTTACATCCAGAACGTCCATTTGCTTCTCCCTGAGCGTCCTGCCGCCTATTTAAACATTAACAACGCGCGTTGTTAGTCCTGAACTATCGCGCTTCAGTTTTGGGTCTGATAAAAAGCCCTTGTAAAAGATTCTCCTCGACGGTTTCACCCCAACACTCTATAGTGCGCACCCTGTAAAACCATGGACAACTCCGTGCCCGACGATTCAATATGATTACAACAGCTAATATCACCATGCAGTTTGGCGGCAAGCCGCTGTTTGAAAACATTTCTGCCAAGTTTTCCGATGGCAATCGATACGGTCTAATTGGTGCTAATGGCTGCGGCAAATCGACTTTTATGAAGATTCTGTCGGGACAGCTGCAACCTACATCCGGCAATGTGTCGATCAACGAGCATATGAGACTGGGCGAGTTGAGCCAGGACCAGTTTGCGTTCGAGGAATACAGTGTTGTTGATACCGTCATTATGGGCGACAGGAAGCTAGCTGAGATCAAGCAGGAACGCGACCGGATCTATGGTCTTGCGGAAATGTCTGAAGCAGATGGTATTAAAGTGGCGAATCTCGAAATTGAGTTTGCTGAGCTGGATGGATACAGCGCCGAGAGTCGTGCCTGCGAAATACTTTCTGGGGCTGGTATCGATGAGTCACTGCACTATGGTCCCATGAGCCAAGTCGCTCCGGGCTGGAAGCTGCGAGTCTTGTTGGCCCAGGCCCTGTTCTCTGACCCCGATATACTGTTGCTCGATGAGCCAACCAACAACCTGGATATTTATACTATCAGGTGGCTCGAAGATGTGCTGAACGAGCGAAAGAGCACTATGATTATCATCTCGCACGATCGACATTTCCTGAATGCTGTTTGCACGCACATGGCAGATATCGACTACGGAACGCTGAAGGTCTACCCGGGTAATTATGATGACTTCATGATTGCATCGACCCAGGTTCGTGAACGAATGCAGTCGCAGAACGAGAAGAAGAAAGCCCAGATTCTAGAGCTCAAGCACTTTGTCAGTCGTTTCTCTGCCAACGCATCGAAAGCCAAACAGGCTACATCGAGAGCGCGCCAGATTGAAAAGATAGAACTGGATGAGATCAAGCCATCCAGTAGGGTCAGCCCCTACATCCGCTTCAACCAGGAGTCGAAGTTACACAGACTGGCGCTTACTCTCGAAGATGTCGGCCATAGTTTTGAGAATGAAAAACTTTTTGAAAACGGTAACATGATCATCGAGCCTGGAACCAGGCTCGCCATTATTGGTGAAAATGGCGTTGGTAAATCGACACTGCTCAAATGCCTGATGAATGACCTGGATATCCGGACGGGTACTATCAAATGGGCCGAAAATGCGGAACTGGGTTACTGCCCGCAAGATACCCATGCGGTTTTTGATGAGGACATCACGCTGTTTGACTGGATGAGCCAGTGGCGCAAGCCCAGCCATGATGACCAGATCGTTCGTGCAACACTCGGCCGGTTGCTCTTTTCTACCGAAGACTTTGAAAAAACAGTCATGGTTTGTTCCGGCGGTGAGAAGAACAGATTGTTGTTTGGCAAGCTCATTATGTCTGAGCCCAATGTCATGTTGCTGGATGAGCCCACCAACCACCTTGATATGGAAGCCATTGAGGCTTTGAACCTTGCGCTTGAATACTTCGAGGGGACGCTCATTTTCGTCAGTCATGACCGTGAGTTTGTCTCTTCGCTTGCGACGAGGATAATCGAAATCAAAGATCAGCAACTCAATGATTTCAAAGGCACTTATGAGGAATACCTCCAGAGCCAGCAGGTTGAAGCAAGGGTTGCTGGCCGATAAATCAGCTGGTTTTAGTCGGCTTCAACTGGCGGTTTCCTGCGGCGAGGACTCGGGCTTGCATCCTTCGCCTTCCCTTTGTTCTTCTTAGCCTTGACCTTTTTCCTGGATCGCTTTTTGTCATCGGTGCTGGAGCGACGAGGTTTTTTTCTTGCCGTCCTGCCTTTTTCCTTGGGCTCTACCCGCGAGATCTTCAACTGCTGACCACTGACCCAAACTTTCTTCAGGTCGTTAAAAATTGCTTTGGGCATTCCCTCGGGCAGCTCGATGAAGCTAAAAGAAGTTTTGATATCGATATGACCGATGTGTTCAGCATCGAGACCGGCATCGTTGGCAATCGCACTGACAATATTGCCTGGTTGTAACTCGTGATCATGTCCTACTTCGATTCGAAACCGTTCCATACCTTCAGCGGATGCTTTTTGCTTCCGCTTGCTCGATTGTCGTTCTCGTCTAGGTGATTTTTCATCCCTTCTATTGTCGCTTCTCCTCTTGTCTCTTTTATTTTTCTTTTCCGGTTCCAGGAGTAGGGATTTTTCACCGATGGATAGTTTGGCGAGTGCAGCCGCGATCTCAATGGGCGAAACGTCATGTTCCTGCTCATAGGATTCTAGGATGCCCTGTATAAAGTCCAGTCCGCCGGCCACGAGTGCGTCCGTGATTCCTTGCTTGAACTTCGCGATGCGCTGACTGTTTACCATTTCTGCGCTGGGTAGCGTCATCGACTTAATTTTCTGCCGTGTCGCCTTCTCGATCGACGCGAGCATGCGTCGCTCTCTGGGAGAAACAAACAGGATCGCTTCCCCGGTTCTACCGGCTCTGCCGGTGCGGCCGATTCGGTGTATATAGGCTTCGGTATCGTAAGGTATGTCGTAGTTGATGACATGGCTGATGCGATCGACGTCGAGCCCTCTGGCGGCAACATCGGTTGCGACGAGGATGTCGATATCACCTTTCTTAAGCCTGGCAATCATCTGTTCGCGGTTTTTTTGAGCCATGTCGCCATTCAGTGCTGTCGCAGCATACCCCCGGGCTTCCAGTCGTTCCGAAAGTTCTGTTGTCGCTATTTTTGTGCGTACAAAAATCAGCACGCCATCAAAGGGTTCAACTTCGAGTATTCGTGTCAGCGCATCGAGCTTGTGAAGATTGCTCACCGACCAGTAACGTTGATTGATAGATTCCGCTGTGGCTGTCTTGGCCTTGATGGCGACATCATACGCGTCAGTCAAGTAGCGTTTCGCGATCTTCTCGATTTGCTTTGGCATGGTGGCCGAGAAGAGTGCAATTTGTCGGCTCTCCGGCGTTTGCTCCAGTATCCATTCGACGTCGTCGATAAAACCCATTCGCAGCATCTCATCGGCTTCATCAAGCACCAGTGCCTGCAGGTTATCGAGTTTCAATGTGCGTTTCCGCATGTGATCCATTACACGACCTGGCGTGCCAACGATGATGTGAACGCCGCGTCGCAGGGCACGAATCTGTCCGGAATATTCCTGTCCACCGTAGATCGGCAATACATGAAACCCCTTCATACGATGGGCATAGCGTTGGAAAGCCTCAGCAACCTGAATGGTCAGCTCCCGTGTCGGTGTCAGGACCAGCACCTGTTCATGGCGTTGCTTAAGGTCAATTCTTGCCAGCAATGGCAGGGCAAATGCCGCGGTTTTCCCCGTGCCGGTTGGTGCGTGACCAATGAGGTCGGACCCCTTGAGTAAGGGAGGAATCGCTCCGGATTGGATAGGTGAGGGTGTTTCGTATCCCACTTCTTCCAGTGTCTTAATCAACGAAGGTGGGAGTCCAAGCGAGTCAAAGCCTGGTGCCGGATCGGTTTCTTTCATGGGTACCTCGGGGAAGCAAATACCATAAGCGGTATCTGTGGATCGGCGAGTATAATGCGGCATCACCTAATTACAATGACTTTGCTTAAGTAGTGGTGATCCATCCCACCAGGTCTCGAGGAAAAAATTCCTAACCTACTGTTTATGAGGGATATTATAATTCCAGTATAGAAGTTACATGATGTAAACCAACAGACAATTATTCAAGGTAATTCCACGGTGCTTGCGTCAGCTTTTTAGGTTGCGAGAGTCCCTGGCTGCCTCTTCCATCATCCGCTCCGCGGTCAACGATGAAAGTGGACCGAGCGCGAGAAGTTTAGGAAAAAGCCCACACCAGCTGCCGACAACGAGCAATGTTCCAATGCCGCCACTAACGACTGAAATAAGTGGGGTAGTCAGTTGAGCAACCAGTCCTGACTCGAATCCGCCGAGCTCATTGGAAGAGCCGACAAAGATGGAACTGACGGCGGAGACTCGTCCCCGCATCTCATTGGGCGTGCTCATCTGAGTGATGACCTGCCGGATTACCATACTGATATTGTCAAGTGCACCCGTCATAGCAAGCGCGGCCATCGAGAGCCAAAAACTTGTCGAGAGGCCAAAGACGATGGTCGCCACTCCGAACCCTGCGACTGACCAGAAGAGGATGCGCCCCGCGCGCTGAATCGGCGGCAGGTAAGCCATCGAGATCGCCATGGCGCCGGCGCCGGCAGCAGGTGCTGCGCGCAACCAGCCGAGGACCTCCTCGGGCTCTAGCCCGACGGTACTGGCATCAATGATGTCTCGGGCGAAGATAGGCAGCAGGTACACAGCGCCCCCCAGCAGTACAGCAAACAGGTCCAGGGAAATGGCGCCGAGCAATACCTGCTTGCGCCAGACAAACCTTAACCCCTCGATTACCTGACCGATCATGTTACCGCGCTGGCTGCGGGGTGCAGGCGGCAGACGCATGCCTGCAAGAAACAGGATAAACGCCGCCGACGACAGTGCACTGAGGAAGTATGCCGCCTGAATGTTGACCGCGATCAGGAAACCGCCAATGACGGGTCCGCCAATGCCGGTGACCTGCATCAGGCTAGTACGCCACTTAACCGCATTTTCGAACAATTCGTGCGGGACCAGGAGCGGCATGATGGCCGACCGTGCCGGCCATCCGAAGCGCAGAAACGTTGCGTCGATAAAGAGAAGAAAGTAGAGCCACTCTACCGGTGCGCTGTAGTAGCTCGCAACGCCAAGGGCAAGTGATGAAATGGTCGCGCCCAAAAGGCTCCACATCATCAGCTTACGGCGATCGAATACATCCGCAAGATAGCCGGCTGGCAGGGTAAAAAGCAGCATCGGGATCGCCTGCACCAGGCCGACCCAGCCGAGGGACAAGGCCTGTTCGGTACGATCATACACCTCCCAGCCGATGGCGAGGCCCTGGGCGGCAGTTCCCATACCCACAAGGCAGGTGGCGATGAGGAAGTTCCTGAATAGTGGGATGCGCAGCGCGCCGTATGGATCGTATCGCTTGTTCAATGTCTAAAGCTTGACTCGGAGATGGTGATCTTACACCGCTGCGGTTAGTAAGAATAAAGGCCTTTTTTTAGGATTCAGACAAGGATCGTCATCCTTGGGTGTTGCCCGAGCTCCCTTTCCAGTTGCTTCAGAATTGAGTTGAGTGATCGAAAACTTGGCGAATTAATTCCCGAATCCAGACTCTCGGCTATCGCGACCCTCACCGAGGTTTAGTTGATGTGCTGGAATTCAGAATAGCATCGGTTATTCGTCGGTCGGGCCTGCTGGCGGTGAGCGATTGTGTGGATCACTATCCTGATCCAACCCCAGGTGCTTCAGGATCTTCTGGATGACATTAGGGTCTTCGGTTTCGAGTTTTCTTGTTCTTCTATGGGTTACGAAATATTTTTTGGTAAGGAAAAGCTGCGGGATGCGATTGAACCGGCGCAGCAGTAACGGCTAAAAACTTACTCGTCCCCACCAGGCTTAAAATCGCGCAGCTTATCCATGATGCGTTGATAGCATTCTTTGGTGGGGCAGCTTTTACCGGTACATCCCTTGACCCAGCAGGTAGACATTGCCTCTTGCTGAAGCTCACGTCGCCGCTCGAAATACTCGGGCGCAACCGGAGCGAGTGGCGTACTGGCGGTTACCCACTTTGGCGTCGCGCTTCCCGCATATTCTTCATAGGCGGTTTTGCCGTTGTCATCCGGGTCAAGGTAGGCGTCAATGGTGTAGGTAGGGTCTAGCCCATTGGCTACTTCCCACTTGTCTGGCATCCCGTCACCATCGATATCACCCGGGGCCGGGGCATTGGCGATGCTCTGGGTAAAAAAGTCGTACTCGTTCTTCAGGCGGTTATAGATCTTCGGGTGGGCATCTTTCAGATTGGTGGTTTCCGAGATGTCGGCTTCAAGGTTGTATAATTCACCGTCATTTAGCGCCACGTATTTCCATACGCCGGATCTGTGTTCCATGATTTCATACACCGGCAGTATCACGTCATCTGTCCAGGGGTCGATGTAATTGGCGTAAAACTCGCTGTCAGCTCTTGCGCCGGTGCCGAGTAAGACTGGGGAAATGTCTCTGCCATCGTGGGGTCGGTCTGTTGGCATTTCTCCCCCTGCCAATGTCATAAAGGTGGGGAACCAGTCCATCATGATGGCGGGGCTCCTCTCCACTCTTTTTCCCTTAATCTTTCCTGGCCACCGTGCGATGGTGGGTACCCGTATTCCTCCTTCATAGACCGAGGCCTTGGCATTTCGTAGGGGATAGGCGCCTTTATTGTCGTCTGACTGCTTGGGTGATGGTCCGTTATCGCTGGTGAAAATAACGAGGGTATTTGAGTCGATCCCGAGTTCCTCGAGTTTTTCCAGAATCTGCCCGGTACTCCAGTCGATTTCTTCAATCGTATCCCCAATTAACCCACCGGCAGAAGTACCACAGAATTCAGGTGAGCAATGAAGTGGGCCGTGGGGATAGGTATGTGGCAAATACAGAAAAAATGGTTTGTCTGCCGCAACACTTTGCTCGATGAACCCGATCGCTTTTTCGGTATAGCTTTTTGTCAGCGTCGCAAGGTCCACCGGTTGAACGGCGATGGTATAGTTCTCGTACATGGGCAGGCCCTTGTCGTACACTCGGTGGTACGGGTTATTCGCAAGCCCCCACCAGTAGTCAAAGCCATGTTTCATGGGGAAGTATTTTTCTGAATCGCCCAGGTGCCATTTGCCGATTGCGGCGGTTGCATAACCAAGCTCTTGCAGCTTTTCGGCCAACGTGATTTCGGTTTCTGACATTCCTCCGGTTTCGTGAGGCGGTTCAATCCAGCGGAGCATGGCGCGATCTTTAGCCCGGTGCGGATAACGACCTGTCAGCAGGGCATATCGGGATGGAGTACAGACCGAGGCCCCTGCGTAGAAATCCGTGAAGCGGATACCCTCTGCAGCCATCTGATCTAGGACCGGCGTCTTGATCTTGGGGGCTCCGTAAGAGGAGAGATGGTTATAGCCAAGATCATCGGCAAAGATAAAGACGATGTTGGGTTTGTCGGCGGCAATTGCCGTAGTCGCGCTTAGCAGTAGCGCTGCAGCCAGTGCTAATGGGCTATTCAGTTTCAGCATAGTTAGTCCAGATCAGTTATGGGTCCAAAACAGCCAATCACGCAGGCTACACGGCCATCTTCGTCAGTCTCTAAGACATCGAACCCTGGTATCACAAGTTTATTATTATACTCGTACTTAACCTTCCACATGCCACCGCCGCCAGTACCTTTGCCAAAGGAACGTTGCCAGACGGCGGGAGAAATGCAGTCGGGAGGAACCAGACCAGAGGCTGGACCTTCAGGGCGGATCCAGGTTTTGATCATGCCGAGTTCCCATTCCGCAAAGTACGGAAGACTCAACATTTTCGGTGCTTTGCGCCGAAAAGTTGTTGGTAGCTATGGGTGGACTTGAACCACCGACCCCAGCATTATGAATGCTGTGCTCTAACCAACTGAGCTACATAGCCTTTAATCACTAATATATCTGCCTAATTCTCAACCATCCTCGATACAGGGCTAGGCCCTAACAACCGGCAACATGCGCTAAGAGCTCTCCATTGCCCATGAGGGCTGCAATTCGCAAAGCGAATTACCCAGCGTGGCTACATAGCCAGATAGGCACCTCAAAGAAGCACCAAGCGTCAACTTTACCACACTAGGCATTGTCATAATGGGCCGCGAATTCTCAGGGTTTACCTATTTCTTGTCAAGACATCAATACAGGCAAAAACACCACTAAGAATGGCGACGTTAGCAATGCACCCACCAGAGGGTAAATCCTAATCGCAAAGTCTGGCTAAGTGATTCGTTCCGCTGATGCAGCCGACTTCCAGATCCGGAAACTCATCATGTACAGCATTATCAAAATCAAAATGAT
>MDSV01058970.1_pt1 | contig 11385 bp, 12 predicted proteins | sample 810851 | NCBI WGS metagenome assembly MDSV01 (sample SAMN05326640, study PRJNA326480) | marine metagenome | isolation source: seawater | place: Atlantic Ocean: North East | collected 2012 | reverse complement strand
CCTTGTCTCTTACATTGACGTCTCTATCAATACCTATAAGTCTGCCTTCATCTTGAAGTTCTTTTAATATCTCCTGAGAATGACCTCCTGCTCCAAAAGTGCAATCAATATAAACACCATCCTTATTAATAACCAGATAGGTTAGAACTTCTTCAACCATTACAGCTTCATGCGTCGTGTTAATCAAAAAGGTATCTCCTCAAGACTTGCTGGTAAATCAGAAGACGAGTCCTCTCCTTCTACCTGAAGTCCGACTTGTTTCTTTTCCCAGTTCTCTAGATTCCATAATTCAAATTTAGAGCCCATCCCTACCAGAGCAACCTGTTCCTTTCCTTTTAGACCAGCAAAATCTCTCAAGATCTGTGGAACTAATAGCGTCATCCTTTCAGAAACCTCGAATTCTGTAACAAAGGCATTTCCTAATATCTTCCACTGAATAGACCTTACCTTCTGATTAAGACCTCCTAAGGCTTCAAATTTAGTAGATATATCCTTCCATAACTTTCCTGGATATATCATAAGTGCCGGGTATTGAGGGTCTTTAGTTATAACTATACTGCCTTCACAATTTTGTCTTAGTAGATCTCTATAGCGAGCAGGGATAGCTATTCTTCCCTTAGTATCTAAGGTAAGTGCGCTTGATCCATAAATACCTAAACTCACTTCTAATATCCTTTTTTTAATAAATAATTAAAAAATAATGCTCCATTTTATTCCACTTTAGAACACTTTTACACACTTTTTTACTAATTGCTAGAACTGATTCTTATTTCGTTGCACTCAGAATTAAAACATTATGGAAATTTTGAATATGAGTGTTAGATAGGAATGAGCTAACCGGTAAGCCGGGTTCTGTCTAGGATAATCATTCATCTAGGTTTTACGTCACCATAAAACTCAAGCAACCTACCCAGGTTCAGCCAGGACTGACTAAAGAACCTCTATTTGGTCTTGCTCCAGACGGGGTTTGCAATGCCGTAAAATGTTACCAATTACGCGGTGCGCTTTTACCGCACCTTTTCACCCTTACCTAATTAATAGGCGGTTTATTTTCTGCTGCACTTTCCGTAGACTCGCGCCTCCCAGGTGTTACCTGGCATCTTGTCCAATGGAGCCCGGACTTTCCTCTCTTACAAAAGAGCGATTATCTAGTTAGCTCTAACAAATTATAACTTATCCAAAGGGGAAAAATCTTAATCACCTTTAATTAATTCTTTATAGAGAATATTTTTTTTAATATTTAATATTTTAGAAGCGAGGACCATGGCATCATTATTAGGTAGATGATCATTAAGTAGGTTTAAGATTCTGACTCCTTCTTCAGACAATTCAGTATCAAATTTATTCTTTTTGCTGATTTCCTCAAATACCAAAACAAATTCACCTTTTGATCCAAATTTAGACTTACATAATTTATTAATAATTTCTTTAATTTCACCTCTATAAAAAGTTTCATGCATTTTGCTGATTTCTCTAGCAATAAAGATATTCTTATGGGGAGAATTTTCTGAAATATCTTCAAGAAGCTTCTTAATTCGAATACCAGACTCAAATAAAATCAATGTCCTTTGTTCTTTTACTAAATTCTTTATAAAGCTAAGTCTTTCGTTTTTCTTTCGTGGAGGAAATCCAACAAATATAAAGTTGTCGGAATTAAAACCTGAAACAGATAAGGCAGCTGTAACGGATGAAGGCCCAGGCAAGGGACTTATTTTTATTCCCAGAGAAATGGCTTCTTTCACTAATAAAAGCCCAGGATCTGATATTAATGGTGTGCCTGCATCACTAACAAGAGCTAAATCGTTACCTTCTTTTAGTAAATTTATTAAATGATTAAGTTTCTTTCTCTCAGAAAACCTGTGGTATGAAGTTAGTTTTGTTTTAATTTGATGATGATTAAAGAGAATTTTTGTTTTTCTTGTATCTTCAGCTGCACACAAAAAAACTTCTGATAAAATCCTTAAAGCTCTTAAAGATATATCTTCAAGATTTCCTATAGGAGTTGCTACTATATAAAGAGTGCCTGATTTAGAATTCATGACTTATGTTTAAACTTAAACAAGATATTATCTTATTTCTATTATTCTTATGCTTATTAAGCTGTTCTTCTAATCCTAAATCTCCTATTGATGCAAAAAAGAATATCTTCATTACAAAGCCTGAAATTACATTTAATATCAAAAATCTTCCTAAGCAAATAAATGTATTTTATTTAAATTCAGTTACTGATCCAGATAGTACCTCGTCTCTGCTTCAAGGCATCACAGAAAATTACTATTATTACAAAGAAGAAATTGGATACGCGCCATATTTAAATTTTATTGATTTCTCTGATAATGCTTATTGTATGGAGAATATGACACTATTAAAAGAGTCATTCTCAATAGGCCTGCTTTTCAATGAGGATTACTCTTTGCTTGATAATAATTGTTATAAGAAGCTCTTAAAATTAAAAGGTCTTCTAGTCACAAAAAATAAAATAACGGGGACTAAAGATAAAAAATTAAGAGAATTCCATATTAGTAGAGAAGTAGACATAACAAACTTACTTGATATTGCAAAAAAAAATGGAAGCATGAGGGCAATAATTATTGATGACTCAACAACAAGAGATAAGGCGCTAATTGAAAAAATATGGAATAACATGGATGGTGAAGTGGTCTCCTCTGTCTCATCAGAAAGGAAAACAAGTAGTCAAAAATTGTTAGCAGAAATTCTTTTATTGGAACAGAGTAAAGTGAGAAGCAGAAAGCTTTCTCGGATAATAGGTGTTCAAATTAAAAATGAACCAAGAAAAAGAGAAGACATCGATTCTATCTTTTTATCTACATCCCTTCCAAATGCAAGGAGTCTCAAGCCAGCACTTGAGTATAACTTTGCTGACAATATATCAGTATACTTAATCCCAAGCTGGGTAGAAGAGGGAAACTTAACCGATAACGAGCTGGATCTAGAGAAAGTGGTTATTAGTGAAATGCCATTCCTGCTAAACACAAATACCAGTTTTCAAGAAATCAATTCAAGAAATAATTCTAGAAACTTCGCAATTGGTTATGATGCTTATGAATTAGCCCTTTTATTAGACACCAGCTCCAGAAGAAATTTCAATTATTTTGGTTTAACAGGTCTTATAACTAATAAATACACGTCAATTCAAAAAAAATCACTTCATGCGAAAGTAATAAATGGGAAATTAGAATATCAAGATTACGGAGACTAAGACCTCATGTCCCTTTCTAGTTCGGATAGACTTTCTATAAAACATGATTTAGTAAAGACCCTTTGCATATATTCATAAATAGGTTTTGTTTTAGTGTCCTTTTGTAATTCAATGCCTATCAAGGGTAATCGCCATAATATTGGGGCTATACAACAGTCAATCAGACTAAACTCTTCTGACATGAAAAATGGCTTTTCTTTAAGAATTGGCGATAAGCCTAAGATTTGAGATTTGAACTCTTGCTTAGCTTTTTTAGATTGTGATTCTGTTAATTTCCCTCCCAAGAGATCATCAAAAGTACTGCACCAATCTTTTTGTATTCTCTGAATAAAGAGTCTGATATGTGCTCTTGAAACAGGGTATACAGGCAATAAAGGTGGATGCGGAAAACGTTCATCTAAATATTCCATCAGAACAACGGAGTCGTATAAACAAACATCTCTATCAACGAGTACAGGAAGTTCACCATAAGGACTTGCCTCAAGAAGCTCACTACTTAAATCATCAACATCAGAATCAACAATTTCACTGGTGATGCCCTTTTCAGCCATTACTATTCTCACTCTATGACTGTAATGATCCAAAGGATCAGAAAAAAGGGCCATAGATGTTCTATTGCTTAGAGATACCATAAAAACTCCTAAATTGATTAATGTAAGTCTTTTTTAAATTCTCTATAGAGCAAATAAGCCAATACAGTGAATATAATTAAATAAAAGATAACGTAAAAACCAACCGTTTCTCTCTCTACTTTTGCTGGATCGGTCATATAAGCCATGAAGTTTGTTAGGTCTCTCATATTAGAGTCAAACTGTTCTTCGGTAACTTCTCCCGTTCCTTCAACAAGCTCTAAAAAACCACATTTCTCAACTGTCAATACTTTACCGGTAAGAGGATCTTGTTTTAAACCTCCATTAGAAGCCTTAGAAGCGACTTCTTTGCAGACGCTCCTCTGCTCGCCCTGCATGTTAAATAAGACATTAGGCATACCCACATTTTCATAAACCATGTTATTAACGCCAAGGGGTCTGGATTCATCTATATAAAAGCTTTTTAGGTAAGTGTAAATCCAATCCGGCCCTCTTAAACCAGCTTCGAGTGTTAAATCAGGCGGAGTATTTCCATACCAAGCCTTCGCTTCCTTGGGCTCCATACTTATGGTAATTAAGTCTCCTAGTTTTTGATCTCCAAAAATAAGATTTTCTTTAAATAACTCAAGTGGAATTTCTAAATCTTCGGCAACTCTCTTGTACCTAGCGTATTTAAGCGAGTGACAACCCAAACAATAATTCATATAGATCTGAGCACCTCTTTGAAGAGAAGCTATATCTGTAGGGTCAACCTTAGCATCATCACACGTCCCAATATGATCTAAATCATCACCAATGTAATTACCACAAGGAGCTGCACTCTCAGCAACAAAATTAGTTGAGAACAATAATAGAATGAGAGTTAGAAGCCTCATGACAGGGTGACTCTGTCAGGAACTGGATTGCATTTTTCATACTTAGAATAAATAGGCATTAACAAGAAATAAGCAAAGTAAGTAAAGGTAAAAAATTGTGCCAATACTGTTCTAATGGGGGTTGGAGCAACAGATCCCAAATAACCCAAAACGAAAAAACTTATCACGAATAAGGTAAGGAAGAATTTACTGTAGACTCCTTTGTATCTTATTGACTTAACAGGGCTCCTGTCCAGCCAAGGTAAGGCAACGAAAATAGCTATTCCTGCTGCCATTACAACGAATCCTAAGAATTTAGCGGATAAACCAAAAAGAGGGAAAGTTATTGCTCTAAGCATTGCGTAGTATGGAGTGTAGTACCACGAAGGAACAATATGTTCAGGTGTTTTTAGATTATCAGCCGCTTCGTAATTTACATACTCTATTACGTAACCCCCTCCATCGGGGTAAAAGAACATGATGAAGCAAAAGAAAATTAAAAATACTCCAACAGCATATAAATCATGAACAATGTCATAGGGAAAGAAAGGTTTTGTGTCTAAAGGAACTCCATCATCGTCTTTGAATTTCTTAACATCTACTCCATCAGGGTTATTAGAACCAACTTCATGTAATGCAAGAATATGAACAAAAATTACTACTATCAATGCTAGAGGCAGAAGAACCACATGTAAGGCAAACAATCTGTTTAGAGTGATACCAGAGATTAAGTAATCACCTCTTATCCACGTTAATAATTCTTCTCCAATGAATGGGATAGAACCAAATAAAGACATAATTACTTGTGCGGCCCAGAAAGACATTTGTCCCCATGGCAAGACGTATCCTGTAAAACCAAGCATACATAGAAGTAAGTAGGTAAACCAACCAATAACCCATAGCAATTCCCTAGGTTTTTGGTAGGAACCATACATCATCCCTCTAAACATATGCAGGTAAATCAAAGCGAAAAAAGCCGAAGCTCCAGTTGTATGCATGTAACGTATCATCCAACCATACTCAACATCTCTCATTATGTATTGAATAGATGCAAAAGCACCTTCTGCCGTAGGTTCATAATTCATTAAAAGCCAAATCCCTGAGAGTAGCTGAATAACCAGAACGACAATTAACAAGAACCCAGCTAAATACCAGATATTCATATTTATTGGTGCAGGATATTTAGTTAGATGCCTTTCAATTGTTGCAGTTATAGGCAACCTTTCATCGAACCAACTCATTATCTTAGTTACCATTACGCGGCACCTCCATCTTCTCCGATAATAAGAATATTCTCATTTTCAAAATAATGAGGAGGTATAGGTAAATTGGTTGGAGCAGGAACGCCAGCATAAACTCTGCCAACCAAATCAAATTTAGAACCATGACAAGGACAAAAGAATCCCCCTTGCCAATCAGAGTCAAAATCCGTAGTGCCTAATTCAGGGTAAAACTTTGGAGCACAAGATAAATGGGTGCACACTGCAGTTAACACTGATATTCCTTTTTTTCTCGATCTCAATTCATTTCTTGCATAATCAGGTTGCTGATCTTCTAGAGAATTTGGATCCGAAAGTCTTGATAAATTCTTATTCAAAACTGACATAGATTCTTGGGTATGTTTAACAACATAAACGGGGACACCTCTCCATTCTACTATCATCATCTCACCAGGAAGCAATTTACTAAGATCTGCTATGGCCGGGGCTCCTGCGGCCTCTGCTCTAGCGCTTGGATTCCATGAGCCTATAAAAGGCACAAACGCTCCTGCAACTGCACCAGCACCCACAACGGAGGTTGCATTAATTAAAAACTTTCTTCGACCAGGGTTAGAAGGAGCTTTAGGCTGAACCATTTAATTTTATCTTTTACTAAATTGTTTGGATTTTCTTGCCTTAACTAAACCAACCTTCTTTCTCTCAACTTTCCTTGAATCTCTAGTAAGGAAACCTTCTTTTTTCAAAGCAGGTTTAAGATCTTCATCATATTGAACTAAGGCCCTTGCTATTCCTAAACGAATTGCACCGGCTTGGCCAAAGCTGCCACCCCCGGCAACAGTAGCTTTTATATTGAAACCATCTAGCATTTCTACAGTTTCTAATGGTTGTTTTACTACCATTTGAGCAACCTCTCTTCCAAAATAATCTTCAAGCTTCTTTTTATTTACAATTATTGAACCAGTGCCTTTTTCTAAAAAGACCCTAGCCGTTGAAGTTTTTCTTCTTCCTACTGTTAAAATTTGATCCAATCTTCTTACCTTTATATGTCTAATAGTTGTGGGTTTTGCGCTTGATGAGGATGAACATCATCAGCATATATCTTTAATTTTTTTATCATCTGTCTTCCAAGTTTATTTTTTGGAAGCATTCCCTTAACTGCTGCTCTTATAACTTCTTCAGGAGAAGATGCTAAAAGTTCATCTAAAGGTTTTGACTTAATGCCTCCAGGATAACCTGAATGTCTATAGTACATCTTTTGAGTCATTTTCTTACCAGTGACATGAATATCCTTTGCATTTACGACTACAATAAAATCACCGAGGTCAGCATTTGAGGAATATTCTGGTTTGTGTTTGCCACGCAATCGAAATGCAAGCTTGGTAGCAAGCCTACCCAACGTCTGCTCCTTAGCATCAACCATGATCCAAGATTCTTCAATATCCGACTGTTTAAAACTTTGTGTATTCATTAAGGAATTGCCTGTAATAGTAGCGCGCGCATTTTAATCTACTACATGGGTTATATTCAACTAGAACTTCACTTTAATTGTGTTATTTTTTAAAAAGAGTTTAAAAAATTTCTCTTTGTTCTTTTATAATTTTTACATTAGTCTTACTTTCATGAAGTTTTTTACATCAAAGCTGGACTACCAAATCTTATCGGCATTCTTGATTGGGTCTTTTATAGGATTGATTGGTCTATATATCTTTGATTCTAGTAACTCAAACGCTGTTATTGAGGGATCATATGATACTAGCAGCAATAGTTATAACTCTGCAGTAAAAAAAGCCGCTCCTGCTGTAGTCAATATTTATACCGAACAAATCTCAAAACCTCTTAGAAAAGGCAGTTCTAGAAGAAATAATTCTATTTTTAGTCAGAATATCTCAAAAAAGTCATCTAGTTTAGGCTCTGGGGTTATTTTCAGTTCAAATGGATATATTCTTACCAATCAACATGTTATTGGAAATGAAGCATCGGGCATTACAATTGAGCTCTTAGATGGCAGTAAGACTCAAGCAAAGGTAGTGGGAATTGACAAAGAAACAGACCTTGCAGTTCTTAAAATAGAACCGGAAAATCTAGATCTTCCTGCAATAGAAATTGGTAATTCTGATTCTTTATTAATTGGGGATATTGTTCTGGCTGTTGGCAATCCCTACGGTTTGGGTCAATCTGTAAGTATGGGAATAATTAGCGCAACTGGAAGAGAGTTTAATAACCCGTACTCAAACTATTTACAAACTGATGCCTCAATTAATAAAGGAAACTCAGGGGGAGCTTTGATAGATACCCAGGGTAAATTGATTGGCATTAATACCCTTATGAGATCTTCTTCCGGAGGTTCTGAAGGGATTGGACTGGCTATTCCTTCTGTTACCGTGCTTCAAATTATTAATGATTTAATACAATTTGGTGAAGTTAAAAGGGGTTGGCTTGGATTTTCAATAGACAGAAAACAGCTTGTTCAAAAAAATATGTTAGTGATAGAACAAATCGTAGAAAATGGACCTGCGAATAAAGGTGGTATTAAAGCTGAAGACAGAATAATTAAAATTAATGATGTTGAGGCTAGTTATAGCGAATTATTTAAAGAATTTGCAAGGTTAAAACCCGGAAATATTATTAATTTATCTGTACTCAGAGAAGACGAGGTAATAAATATAAAATTAATTGCAGAATCTAATTCAAATAAAGACTAATCTTTCTTTTTTCTTATCTCCGCTGAAATAGCATGGGCTGTTAAACCTTCAGCCCTAGCAAGAATGGATGTGTTGTTTATAAGCTCATCATATTCATCAAGTTTAGAGTTCTCATCAAGATTAATAAAACTAGAATGGACTATGAAATCTTCAACAGATAAGGGAGAGTTAAAGACAGAAGAGCCGGATGTAGGAAGAATATGACTAGGACCAAGGACATAATCTGATAGAGCATTAGCAGAATCACTACCAGATAGAATTAACCCTGCATTAATTATACCTCTTGAGTCTTTTAAAGCGTCTTTAGTAACTACGTGAACATGCTCAGGAGCAATCTGGTTAACTAGGCTTATAGCATGGTCAGTACCGTCAGCTAATATAGCAGCCCCCCTATCACTTAAGGATTTTTTTATAATACTGGACCTAGCAAGCAATGGGACTTCTTTTTCAATTAAGCTTTTTACCTCAGTAATAAATTCCTCCGAAGTTGAAACTAAGACTGAGGAAGCCATTTCGTCATGCTCAGCTTGTGCCATTAAATCCCAAGATACAGTTATTGGATTAGAGTGAGAATCAGCCAACACCGTTAATTCAGAAGGTCCTGCTATTGAATCTATACCGACCTCACCATACAACTGCCTTTTAGCTTCAGCGACGAATTGGTTTCCTGGGCCTACGATTTTTTGTACTTTAGGTATTGATTCTGTCCCCAAGGCAAAAGCAGCAATTGCTTGAGCACCTCCAATGGAATGAACATTTTTAATTCCCGCAACATAAGCCGCTGCTAATGTGAGATCGTTTACAGAATCATGAGGCCAAGGAGTTGTAAGAAAGAGTTCATCAACACCTGCTGATATTGCAGGACCTGCTGCCATTAAGACAGTTGAAGGGTAAGAGGCCTTTCCTCCTGGCACATACATTGCAACTCTTTTAAGAGACCTTGATCTTCTTCCAATAGGACCTTTAGAGGAATTTAAGTGAATGCCAGAAAGTTGGTCTTTATGAAAATCTAATACCCTCTCAAAGGAATAAAACATAGCATCAACAATTTTCTTATCCACACGGTCTAAACTTGAAGCAATAATATCTTCAGAGATCTTCAAATCATCAACTACAGAGACCCTTCTATCATCAAATTTATTTGTAGCTTCTAGAACCGCCTGGTCTCCTTCATTCCTAACTGACTCGATGATTTGATGCACATCATCTTTTACAGAATTGTTGAGGAAATTCTTATTTTGGACGAAGGAATTAAAATTTTCCTTGAAATCCCTATCTTTGCTTTTAAGGCTTAATCCAAACACTAATAATTCCTAAGATATTAAAGTTGAATGTATTTCTTTTATCAACTCATTCTTTGTTTTTAATGCAGCTTTATTGACTATCATTCTTGAAGATATATCTCGGATTATTTCTATTTCTTCTAAGCCATTTTCTTTTAATGTTTTGCCAGAATCAACTAGATCAATAATTGCATCAGATAGACCTATCAATGGGGCGATTTCTTGTGATCCATGAAGATAAACTATCTCAGCTTGTATACCCAAAGATTCAAGGTATTTTTCTGCAGTTTCCGGGTATTTGGTAGCTATCTTTAATCTTTTTTTTCCTTCAATCATTTCTTTTTTTCCGGCTAGAGATATCCTGCATTTTCCAATATTTAAATCTTCTAGTTCTATAAATTCTTCAGAACTTTTCTCTAAGAGAATATCTTTCCCTACAACACCAACATGAGCAGCCCCCGAGGTAACATAAGTCGGAACATCCCAGCCCCTGATAACCAAAACTTTAACTTCAGGCATTGCAGTATCTAAAAGGATCTTTCTGGTTTCCTTAGGGTCGTCTACCAATTTAAATCTACTGGTCTGAATTAAGGGCAGACAATCTTCTAGTACCCTTCCTTTTGGTAGAGCAACGATTAAATTATCTTGAGTTGAAATCATCAGCAATCAGGAAATTCTTTCAATGTCCGCTCCAAGTAGTTTAAGTTTCTCTTCAATTCGCTCATAACCTCTATCTATATGATAGATTCTATCTATAGTTGTTTCACCTGAAGCTACTAAGCCTGCCAAGACTAAACTAGCTGAAGCCCTTAAATCTGTGGCCATAACAGGAGCTCCTACCAGAAAATCAGTACCTTCAATAAAAGCTGTATTGCCCTTTAAAGAAATTTGACCTCCCATTCGAGCGATTTCTTGAACGTGCATAAATCTATTCTCAAAGATCGTTTCTGTAACTGTTGCATTCCCTTCGGCAATAGAATTGAGAGCTACAAATTGAGCCTGCATATCTGTTGGAAAAGACGGATAAGGTCCTGTGGTTAAACTCACAGATAAAGGTTTGTCTTCATTCATCTCAATAGAGACCCAATCCTTTCCAGTTGAGAATACAGCTCCTGTTTTCTCCAATTTATCTATAACTGAAGAAAATGATCTTACATTAGAGGACTTAATCTTAACCTTCCCCCCTGTCATGGCTACCGCCGTAAGGTAAGTCGCTACCTCCACTCTGTCGGGCATGACTGAGAATTCACATCCTGAAAGAGATTTCACACCTTCAATAGAAATAATATCTGTTCCTTCTCCAGAAATAATTGCTCCCATTTTTCTTAAACAGTTTGCCAAATCAACCACTTCAGGTTCTTTTGCAGCATTCTCAATAGTTGTAACTCCATCAGCTAATACTGCAGCCATAATCACGTTTTCAGTAGCCGTTACGCTCACAGGATCAAAAACAATTTTTGCTCCCTTAAGTCTGCCTTTAGAAGAAGCTTTAATATAACCTTCTTCAAGTACAATT
>MDSV01022152.1_pt1 | contig 11385 bp, 6 predicted proteins | sample 810851 | NCBI WGS metagenome assembly MDSV01 (sample SAMN05326640, study PRJNA326480) | marine metagenome | isolation source: seawater | place: Atlantic Ocean: North East | collected 2012 | reverse complement strand
TTCCTTCTATCCCTGACATTTTCTATGCCTCTTTGGATTAATTTATCTGAAGAAATATTTTGATTAACCGGTCTTGGGTTATCTAGCCAAGATGGTAATGCTGGTACTTCTGCTTGATTTGGCTCAAAACTTTGTTCTACTGGGACACTTGTCGGGATTATTGGTTCACTTGGTGTTTGCTCAGTGCTGAACATGAAATCACCTAGTTCTGCTTCAAGGAATGTAGCAATTGATTCGGGTGCTTGAATTTCAACAGCCGCAACAGGTACGGTTTCTTTCTCCAAAAGAGATGACCTTGGGTATGCTGAGTCGCGGTCGAGTATTTCCAACCCTTCTTGCGCTTCAGAAATTGTAAATCCCTGTTGAAGCCGTAGAAGAATCGTATTCAACCTCAGCAGTGCAGCATCATTTCCGGTTAGTGCATGACAGTCTCCAGCTTCGGTATCGATAGTAATTGTAGGCTTTCTCGTCAGAAGCCATCCTAAAATCAAAGAAGCCCCCAATGTTACACTAATTATTTTGAAGGTTTGATGTGATAAAATTCTGGTACCAATCCAAACAAGGCCAAAGCCAATCAAAGCGAATCCAAATGGAATTAATTTAGTATGATGGTGGTGAACTCTACTGATTGAATTTATTCTAATATCTAAGGCATGGCCCGTTTTTGATTCGATACAAAGCATACGCTCATCTACTGTAGCGCGAACTTTACCTGAAGTGCCATCCAACGAAAGAGAATTGAAAATTACATTTTCCCTCATATTCGTTGGACTTGCTTCGCGTCCCGTTAATTGCATCCCAATACGCGAAGCGTTTCCTAGAGGTTATCAATCCACCGCTTTTACGAGGCGCGAAAACATCGATATTACGACCCTTTTAATTCGGCCACAGACTATTCAATCTTGCTTAGATTTGCATTACCCATGATTCTCGGTTTTGAATCAAGTTGTGAAAGTACGGTCGGTTCGGGCTTTTCTCGTCTAATGAATAGTGGAGATTCCCATTCTATTTGCAAAGTAGAGCCAGATACAGATTGAATCCGGCCTACTACGAACTGTAAATCTACACTGGCATGAACTACATCACCTACAGCCAGCACTCTTTTTTGGAATGGAGAAATTTCTAATTCGACATTTGAACGCTTGTGCAATTCAACAGCCAAAGGTACACTTGTATTGGTCTTTTTATCTTCTATTGCCGGGTGGACTAAAATCGAGCCACTACTGAGATGTTCTTCCTTTGCATTACGTAAGGCTAGACCTACTCTATCTCCTGCTGTTGCTGAGGAAACATCGTCATCCATAACTTGTAGAGATTTTGCATTTCCTGTTCCATTCGCCGGTAGAAGAATCAACTCATCGTGGACATTAACAGTTCCAGATTGAACATAACCAATAGCGACCAAACCTATGCCTTTGACGTTAAAGTGTTGATCGATAGGAATTACTAATTGTGAAGATGAAGAATCAGTTAGTTCTTGTTTAATTTCATCCATGAAATCATATAGTTGAGTTCTTAATTCAATGCCATCTTCTCTTGCGAAAATCCACTTTACTAGCCCTGCTTGTTTGAACAGCATTTTCACTTGTTCCTCATCAATCCAGGAACCATCCAAAGGCTTGATTATCGCAATACCACGCATTATTTTGGAACTAGCAAAAGCAACAAGGGCTTCTCCAAGTATAGCATCAATTGCAGTTACTTCAATTATGCCAACTCTTGCTGCTGATAATGCATTGAGAAAAGGTCGCAGTCTTTCAGGATACTTTGCTGGTCTTATCAAAGAAAGAATTCTTGCTCCTTCTGGTCCGTTTTCTTTATGGACATAGGTGTGTACATCCCTTTGGTCGGTTGGTTTAGCGATCTCTTTGGCTAATTCATCACTTCCAAACATTGCTATGTTCAGTACAGGCATAATATCGCGACCAAGGCTCTACAAATGAATTTAGGGGTATTAGTTGTCTTTCTGTGAAAGCATTTGTTCCCTAATGTATGCTGCCTTATCCCAGTCTTTTTGCTCATCATCGTTTTCTACGACTAACTGCGGAATTGGAATTGGTCTCATCATTGAATCGATTGCTACAAAGAAGAAGAAGCCTTCACAAATTTTCTTTTTCTCCCAAGTTGCTTTATTGACGGCCATTGCCGTTACCTTAGTACACGCAGTATGGCTACTGGTAAATACGACCTTTCCTGTAACTTCTAACAAATCCCCTTGTCTCGCAGGAGCTATAAATTTCAAGGTATCAATTGAGATGGTTACAAATTCTCTATGAGCGAATTTAGAACAAGCAATACCTCCAGCCTTATCCATTACCGATAGCAGCCTTCCACCAAAAAGAGTATCATGGTCGTTAGTATCGCCAGGAAATATGTGTTCAATCAAAGTCACTGGTTCTTTGGAATAAGGCTCCATGATAAGTGCCAAGAGGCCATACTTCAAGAACTCATACCATAAAGAGCATTTCAAAGGATGGTTTCATCTATGCTAAACGATTCCAAGGGATGTGAGCCAATCGAAAGTTTGCATTGCTTTAGTTTCAGGAGGAATAGATTCTCCGGTTGCGGTAGCAAGAATGTTGAAACAAGGTTGGACTATTCACTGCCTTCATTTTAGTCAAGAAGAGATTACAGGTCCGCAAGGCGAAGAGAAAACAATCGCGTTGTTGAGGCATCTTCTGTCACTAGAAGGTAAGTTAGGAGAATTAGCCCGAGAAAATTTGAATAGAACAATTACAATAATTCCAATCGCTCAACAACTTGCTAAATTTACTGAACATTGGGCTCATACTGAATACTTCATTCACATGAAGAGAATGTTTCATCTAATCGGCGATATAATCGGTAAGCAGAAAGGCGCCACGCATATTCTTACCGGGGAAAATCTTGGCCAGGTTTCATCTCAAACTTTGGGTAATTTGGGTGCAATAGAACAAATGTCAGAATTGACTCCGCTTAGGCCATTGTTATCATTTGACAAAAGATACATCATAGATATGGCGAGAGAACTCGGGACTTATGACATTAGTGTTGGAGTTGAAGTTTGTGACGCACTAGGGCCCAATCGACCTACTACTGTAGCCAATCAAGAATGGTTAGAGAAAAGTGAACAAAGAGCCGGCGGATTGAATATTCTTTGTGATGAGGCTATTGGTCTGAAATATGAATTAAATCTTTAATTTAAAACCCAAATAATGGCCTTTTGCCGAGCATTTTACCGCCAATAAGGCGATGCATTTTAGGTATAGACCTAGTGGAAGGGGGGCAGGTGATGTTATGTTGGCCGGAAATGAACGAATTAAGACCTCTATTTTTTTGACACTACTAATGATTTTAATGCCCTTTGCTGCAGCGACATCAATCAATACTTTTTCAGATGGTTCCTCAGATGTAGTGATTCAATTTAAAGACGGCGTTAACACAGTAAATACCTCTGAAGGTGGTTTCTCAGTTCCTTCTGATGAGACTATAACTTCCGCATCATTAGATATTTCAACACACCCATTAATCATGGCAGGGAATACCAGAGTCGGAGTTGAATCAGGATTGCCTATTTGGGACCCTGTTCTAAATAATCAAGCTACAACTTATGATAATATTTCTAACTTCACCTATCAGGATGATAATGGCAATCCTGTGCCTCTAAGTTTCAGTTCTGAGTCATTTATTACAGATTTTGAGTCTAACACTTCTGGATTTTCCAATACGTCAGCACTAGGATTGGGGCAAGATCATGATGAAACTGGAGACCCCTTAACTTGGCAATATGGACGGAAAGCCGGTAGAAATGCTGTTGCTGGCCCTGATGCATGTGCATCTGGCGATATGTGCTGGGGTACTACGTTTGAAGATGATGATTACACCGATGACTCGACTGATGCAAATGAGAATACAAACAGTCCATTTTATTTCGAAATGACATCTCCATCGATTTTCTTAGATCCAAACTTAAACGATACTTATCTTAGGTTTTCATCATGGCACTCTCTAAGAAAGAATCTAATGCCAAACGGCGACTATACCTTTTCAGATTGTGCTTACCTAAAGGTCGCTTCTTCTACAACCAATAATTTTGGCGCTGGGACCTTTTACAGTCATTTACAATTCACTCTACCTTACTCTACTGGTATATCTGCTTCAAACGGGCTTTTCCTTCGTCAAGATACTGCTCCTGCAGCGAATTTAATCTCAAGTGATTGTCTAGGAGTGCCATCAAACAACTACGGTCTTGCAGGCACTTCAATCTCATCTTCCAATCAAGATGGATGGGCCCAATTAGCCGCTAATTTAGCTCCACACCTAGGAAAATATGTCAAAATAAAATTTGTTTTGGAGAGTACTGATACCGAACAACCAATTGCTTGGGGCGATAAATCTGGCTGGTATGTCGACGACTTCCAAATTGGAGAGTCATATGCAAGCGAAGGAGAAATGACAGTTACCAACGTACAAGCGCCGGTTGATTTTGATGACAAACAACCAAATGGTTTCGGTCTGTTATTTATTGACTCTTTCGAGCCTGGTGATTCAAGTATCACTATCGATATTAAAGATACCATGACGTCTCAATATATTTCTGTAGATGGAGACCAACTAAGAGATCTCGAAGGACCAGTGATTGAGTTGTGGGGAATAGACATAGATTCACATCCAATGATTTCAATTGCATTCAAATTTTCTTCGGATAGTTTAGGAGTTTCAACTCCTAGTTTACACGGATATAATATCGGAACCAGGGTAGGGGATACTTTTGTTAATCTTGAAAACAACCGTGAACTGAACCTTGTAGATGGAAAATGGTCATTCAATAATCAAACAAATGAATCCAATGTGTTGAAAATTGATTCATACGACTTGATTGATTACTTTTCAACTCCAATATATGGTGTCACCTTTTCCAGCATCGAAAGATGCAATTCTTATAATGCAACACTCAGTTCCAATGGTTTAGAAAATAGTACAAATTTATCAAATAACACTTATCTAGAATTTGAAAACCCTATTTTCGATTTTGAATTTACTCTCGTCTTGAATCAATCTTGTAACATTGAAGATATTTGGTTAGACTTATTTTTTGGTCATCACACCTCAAATGCCTATATCGATGTAGCTGATGATGGTATTATTGATTGGGGCTTCATTGAACCAGCACAGGGAGATTTTGGCAGACAAAATCAACTTTGGGCGGGAGAATTAAATGGTGTTAGTCAAGGTGCAGTTGAGGAGAAACTCGAACTCGATGTCATAGCAGGAAATGTAACTGGCGCTTTCTTTTTACTTCCAAAATATTCGCATGTTGATTCCTTTGATTTCCTCTTGTCGGATAGTACAATCAACTCTATAAATATCTCATATGATTATACTTTAGACTTAGTTCTAACTTCCAATCTATCTATAAATTGTGGTAGAGTTGACGATTCCTCGGATATTTACTTTTCAGAATTAGATTTTACTAGTAATTGCATAGACCTGATGAACGTAGTTCTATCTACTTCCTTTGCTCCAGTATTCAAAACAGACCAATTCGGTGTTGATTGGATGCGCATAGGTGTGAAAATATCTCAGCCAGACCAGGATGGTTCAGGCTTCATCACTGTTTCAGATATGGATGCGATTTACACATTTACTCATACATTGAACGAATCTAATGGTTTTGACTCAATGCTTAGAGAATTCGTGGCATCGGAATCCCAATCTAGTCAGTCTAGCGAAGTATTTATTCCGATTGTCACAACATCTTCTCGAGGAGGTAGTATCAAATTTGATAATCTATCTATTACGACTGCATCAGGATATGACTCTTCATTGACATGGCTCAGTGATAAAGAGGGCCTTTACCCAAGTGGCGAACTTTATGAAATCAAGACAACTCACGAAGTTCAAGCCTCAACAGGTTCTACTTTCTCTTCAGCACAATTGAGATTTTCTTCAATTACTGGTGATGTTACATTTGTCTATGATCCAAATACTGGTTTTTCTGAGTTAAACGATGTTGGTAATTTACTGACCTTATCTCAAACTTCGTCAACAGCAGTTCCATTTGGCACTAGCGGTGGTAAAGAAATTACTTGGAGATTCATCGTTAACGGAGAGTGGGATGATACTTCTGAGGTGTCCATCTTCTCTGAAACTGTTGCTGCTGACGGCGTAGTTGGTATGCTTGGAGGTATAATCATTAATCCAGCGACTGGAAATGCTGTAGAGAACGATGCGGGGATTAACCAATTTGAAATCTATAATGCAGCAGATGTATTACAAAGTCCAGATTTAGTATATTCTAATCAGTTCTTCAAGATTTCAGGAGACATACTACTGGAGGATACAATGGTCAGTCCAGATCCAAATTCTTACTACTTGGTAGTCGAAGAGAAGAGCGTACAACTAGACGGGGAATTTGCTAATGTTTCATGGAATGAAATCGCAAATCGCTCTGGAGTAATCGGTGGAGTGATTGATTGGACAATAGACCTAGGAGTCTTTGCTTCAGGTAATGAGACCTACAGGTTTAGGATGAAAGATTATTCCAATGGAGATCTTCTATGTCCTGCTTCAAGTTATCAACCAGATCAAGATTGCGCAATTCAATTCAATGTTACTATGGATATTCTAGATCCAAACCTACTGGGGATACAACTCTATAAGAGATACTCCGGAGAAGGTAATCCAAATCTAGATGAAAATTGGCGAAATTTGTATGATGAAAGTTGGGCAGCTCCTCGTGTATCTCAAGACTTTAGAATTATAGCTAGTGATCTACCAACTCCTCCAGCCACTGCTGTAATGCATGTTTGGGTAGAGAATGACCATGATGCGAATTCCAATGGCTTAGCTGAAGCATCAGAATATATTCAAATCCAAACAACATCAAATGGCCAAGTCCCTAATGCAACATATTCTGGCTCTTACAACGATTATGCAAATTCCGGCTTGAGAGGACAAGTCAGTCTTTGGGTCGAATGTTATGATTTAGCAGGTAACCCAATCGACGGCGGTGGGCCTGGATTAGATAATGATATAATCACTTACATCAATATGGATTTGGATTATCCTTCAATCAAGAATTTATTCATTGAAGATTCTGAAGGTGAGAGATTTATCAATAATCTTCCTGTAAATCCACCTCAAGGAGTTGGAACATGGAATCAAACTATGTTTGCAGGAAACGAGTATCATCTAATTGTAGAAGCAGAAGATCAAAATGGATGGAAAGATGTTGAATACATTATGGTTGATATTGCGCCTGCTGAATCAAGTTATGATTCAGAAATTTGGTATTTCCCAAGAAATGATACTGCATGGACAAATAGCCCATTTATCACCTTGCAGACTAATCCGGATGGAAGTTCTAAAGCAAAGATTCGAAATCAGAATGGTAATGTTCTAATCGACCCATTTGAATCGGAATTCTATCTCGATCTGCCGATTGTGTTAGATTGGGGGCTACCATTTAGCCAGTTCAACACTCCATCTTTTGCCATTAAAGATTTAGATAACTCACAAGTTTTCTCCGAATCATCCTTCAGACAATCATGGAGATACAATGATGGTATCCAACTTGATGTAAGAGGAGATTTAGTTAATGATTTGATGATATCTCCGATATTCTATGACTTAGATGCGCCTTATTCTAGAGATATTAGGAAAGGGTCTGTCTATCCTGGTGATAGTGTTAGTTTCACCGGTCAATATGTATTTACAGACGGTGTTCTAAGTAATGTATTTGTTAATCCTGAAGTTGAATTGACTCTTGAGATTACTAGACTTCCTGCAGTTGCAGATTTCGCTAAAGGTTATTCAAAGTTAGATGGTGAAGTTACTACTCACACTTTTACTGGTGGAGAATTTAACATCACTCTCAATGCACCCGGTTTGATAAATGAATTTGATTATACATTTAGACTAATCAACTTGCCAACTGGGGCTCAAGATGTCACCGATTCTAAGTGTTCAGGGCTTGCTTTCTATGGATGTGGAAGTTTCTCGATAGCAGTTGACGGAACCCCACCTAAGGTTGTACAAAATTCTTGGAGTGCAGAAAGAGGGGAAATGCTTGATACTGACCCTTCAAGATTCTTAGGTTCCGAAATGCCTACTTCTACCTATCACTGTGTGGATGTAGAAGTGATCATTGAAGAACAGGGTTCATTGGCTGAAGGCGATGTTATGGTTAAGTGGAAATATTTCAAGGATGTTGAAAACTCACTAACATGGGATCCATACAAGAATGCATTTGGAAATAATGAACAATCTCATGTTCTAAATCTAACCACTACTGGACAGGGCTCTATTCTAGCATATGCTGACTGTATTGATTTATGGCCTGATAATGTCGTAACTCCTGAGGTCTCAAGCAGTGATATTGGTAATGATAATGTCAAGCTTGTCATGTGGATTGATGCGGTTGATGGTTCTGGTTCTCAAGTACTGTTTGGTGGCCAACCAACCCAAGAGAGTGGCGCTTTAGGTATTTTATCAAGCGATGTTAAGCACGCTTCTAGTTATGACTTTATCTTCGAAAAGGCTCAGTTCCAAGTTAGAAACGTACGTTTGGTTCCTTCATCTCCTGAAGTAGGTGATAGTGTTACTGTTGAAATCGAAGTCCTAAACATTGGTTCACTGGCTGGACCTGCTAACCTGTCAATACGCTCTGTAACCAATAACGGTAATCCGATTTTGGAAGGAACGGTTGTTAGCGAAGATATAGGTATTGATCAAAGTATGTGGGTATCCATTAAACTCGAAGAGTTTAGAGATGCTACAACAGGAATGTACTATATTGTCGATGATAACACCTGTATAAGCGATTGTAGTCCACTTTACAACGGCAAAAATAGTGGCGATACATTCAATGTCAAGGTCGGAGATGATTCAAGTTCTGGAGGCTCAACTCTGTTGATTGTGATAATTCTTGTAGGTTTAATTGGCGTGCTTGCTGTTGTTGTAGTCGTTCTTTCTCGTAGACAAGGTGCAGGGGGAGATTTCTTCGAAGATGATGAATTCGAGTTTGAAGAAGAGAAATCATACGCAGAAGTACCCTATCGTACCGCTCCTGTACAAAGCGCAGATGTAACTCCGCAAATGGCAGAAGCAATGGCTAGATTCCCTCAATGGAGTCAAGAAGATATACAAGGTTACTTCGACCAAGGTTGGGACATCGAATCGTTACAGGAATGGATAGACGGGCAATGAGTGTGAGTAGTGTGTCTTCTAGACTTGCTTGGAAAGATATTTCTTGGCAAGACCCCGATGGAGGAAAAATCATTCTTCACGGAGTCCTACCTACTATTGTATATCCTCGAAAACTAAGGCCGGACTATGAATGGCATGGACTAGGTTTGCTTGAATCAGAAGATATCGTAGAGTTATGGGTTCAAGAAGAGAAAGATGAAGCAGAATCACAGGGTGTTAATCGTTCTCATGCTTTGATTTCTGGAGGGACAATGGCGCTTTATTTAGATGAATTAATCGAATTGGAAGATATTCCCTCGGGCAGATTTCCTGACCCAGAACCAAGAAGAGTTCATCGTCTTGCTGAGAGGCATAATAGGCCGGTTTACTTTATCGAACCATCATTTGATGATGAAGAATGGGAAGAACATATGCTCAAGGAGGCTAAGGAAGTTTCCCGTTGGAGGAAATTACTAGGATTAATCTCTCTGGGGGGAAAGTGGCGAAAGAGAGTTAAGAAGAATATTTTTGAAGCTAAAAAACCTCCGAAAGGAATCAGTGCAAATTTTGCTTCAGCATCGGTTTTAGCAGCCACTTGGTGGGACTTAAGCGAATGGCTGATTGGTGAAACCGTCTCCAAGTCAAGAAATGACCGATTCGCAGCCAGGCTTAGAGGCGCATTAGCAGATTTAAGAAAGACCTACAATGATGATGCTTGCCTCCTGGTTCCTCTTGCTACTCCATGGCGTCATCAAATCATCAGTTCACTGGATTTATTACCCGAAGTAGAGGAGATTACTTCAAATAAAACAGATTCGGATACATCGGAGGAGGAGTAATATGGTAGCCGGTGGAGTCGACGTTCGCGTTGAAAATCAGATAGTTCGCTTTGTCTCTAGTCAGCCGATTGACCAAGAATCAGTCGTAGCTCAAATAGGTGGTCAAAGAAGTGGAGGTGTGGTCATTAAAGCCCTAGATAAGCCTAGGGCGACATTAGTTATCGACGGCGAAGGTAGAATTGTGGTTCATGGAACGCATAGAGTTGATGCCGCTAGAGCGGCCGCCAAAGAACTTCTTCTAAGACTGGGATTAGATGACTCGGGCCTACAAACCGAGTTAGGTCCAGTGATCGCTTCATTTAATTTTGATAGAGAGGTTGATGTTGAGTCATTAAATTTTGAAACTTCTGCTGGGCTATCTGAATATAATCAAAGGTTAGGATGTGCGGTAATCAACGATTCAAGACATAATTTGAAACTTTATGTCTGGCCTAATGGAAAGTGTGTAACTACCGATGCAAGACATCCAAACATGGTGGCTATGTCCGCAGTCTATTGGAAAAATCAATTTGAAGAAAATAATCACTTTGTAGCCTAAATTAAGCCTGTGGTAAAATGCAAGAAAAACAGATTGTTTGGGATGGCCCGATAATCGATAATCACTTTCATCTAAATCGTGATGGAAGATTTCTAGACGCTGCTAAAGATTTCAAGAATGTAGGCGGGACTGGATTAGTACTTGTTCACTGCCCCGATTTTTCTAATCCGCCTACTACTAAGAAGGGCCATTCAGAAACCTACATTGATACAATAAAGATGGCTGAAATGGTCAAAAAAGAGCATGGTTTGGAAGTTAGGGTAGTCTTAGGGCCACACCCAGCTGCATTTGCACATCAATTCATCAACTGGATGGAAGAAGATCCTGAAAATGGTTCACAGAGGGCGATTCAAAATTATCGAGATAGTATTGATGCTGCCTTAGAATTTGTCAATGAAGGTCTTGCACATGCAATTGGTGAAGTAGGGCGTCCTCACTGGCCAGTAAGCGATGAAGTTTGGCAATTATCCAATGAACTTCTAGAAGAGACAATGCATCTTGCTGCACAAGAGGATATAGTCTTACAACTTCATGTCGAAGGAGAATTGGAATCGACGTACTCTGATTTGTCCAGAATGGCAAATAAGGCTGGATTAGATGCCAATAAATTAGTTCGTCATTATTCACCTCCCAATATAGATTCTAAGATTACCAAAGGATTGACTCCTAGCGTATTAATTGGAAAGGGTGCATTAGAAGAATTACTCGATACGGCAAAGAGTTGTTCGCATGGATTTTTATTAGAAACCGATTACATGGATGACCCAAGAAGGCCAGGTGCTGTTTTGGGTCCAAAGACGGTCCCTAAGCGTACTAATCAATTACTCAATATGGGCATTG
>MDSV01140879.1_pt1 | contig 11386 bp, 14 predicted proteins | sample 810851 | NCBI WGS metagenome assembly MDSV01 (sample SAMN05326640, study PRJNA326480) | marine metagenome | isolation source: seawater | place: Atlantic Ocean: North East | collected 2012 | reverse complement strand
GCTAATTATTCCTTCCTGCATTCTTGCTCCACCTGAAGATGTAAAAATAACAAAAGGGCAATTTTTTTCTAATGCTGTTCTTGCCCCTTTTACAATTGCTCCACCAACTGCTCTACCCATTGAGCCACCCATAAAAGCAAAATTCATTAGGCCACAGACTATATTTGAATGACCAATTTTTGTATTAAGTAGAATAAAAGCATCTTCCTTTTTTGTCTTTTTTCGATATTCCTTTAATCTGTCTTTATATTTTTTTTTATCCGAAAAATTCAAGGGATCATCACTGATTTTATCCAATTCAATTTCTTTTGAATTATCTCTAGAAAAAAGTAGATCAATTCTATCATCTACTGACATACGAAAATGGTGATTACAAGTAATACATACCCTTAAATTTTCTTTAAGATCTTTATGATAAATCATATTCCCACAAGTAGGACAGTTTTGCCAGAGATTTTCTGGCACTTCTTTTCTTTTTACAAGTGCAGAAAGTTTTGGTTTTACAAAGTTTGTTAACCAGTTCATTTTGAAATACCTTTTTTTAGATCTTTAGTAAATATATCAATTTCATCAACCATTTTACTTTTATCATGAAGATTTTTTTTAATTATATTTATAATACTTGAACCTACAACTACTCCATCAGTGAAAGAACTTATTTCCTCTACGTTTTTTTTATTTTTAATTCCAAATCCTGCAATTACAGGAAGCTTAGTGAATGATTTAATGGATTTGATAGATTTTTTTAAATTGTCCACATTTGCTGAGTTTTGACCAGTAATGCCAGTTATTGTAACATAATATAAAAACCCAGATGCATTATTTAGAATTGTATTAAGTCTTTTTTTGTCAGTAGTTGGAGTAATTAATCTTATAAGATCAATATTGTTCTCTTTAGTTTTACTATAAAGCTCAGAGTCTTCTTCTGGTTGAAGATCAACAATTATTAGTCCATCCACACCAACATCTTTGCATTTTGAAATAAAGTTATCAATTCCTAAACTAAATATAGAATTATAATAACCCATAAGAATGATTGGAATTTCATTATTTTTTTCTCTAACATTACGAACGAGTTCAAAAATATCATTAATTTTAGTTCCTCCTGTGATTGATCTCACACTGGATTCTTGAATAGTTGGTCCATCAGCCATTGGATCTGAAAAAGGCATTCCGATTTCAATGATATCTACGTTATTATTGATTATAGTATTAAGAATTTGTAAACTAGTATTTAAATCTGGATCTCCACCAGTAGTAAATGTTATTAGCTTTTTCCCATCTTTCTCAAAGGTTTTTTTTATTCTATTTGACATTATATTTTGATGTTGAGTTCCTCAGCTATGGTGAAAATATCTTTATCTCCTCTCCCACACATGTTCATAACAACAATTTTTTCTTTATTATATTTCTTTGCAATTTTTCTTAAAACTGCAAGTGCATGTGCAGGTTCAAGCGCAGGTATAATTCCTTCTAAACTACAACAATATTTAAATGCTTCTATTGCTTCATTATCTGTAGCAGACATATAACTGACTCTTTTTTGTTCAAATAAATATGAGTGCTCAGGACCTATTCCAGGATAGTCAAGTCCAGCTGATATAGAATGAGCTTCATCTATTTGACCATCTTCAGATTGTAAAAGATATGTTTTATTTCCATGCAAAATTCCGGGTTTACCACCGCTTAAACTTGCAGCATGCTGACCAGAGTTTAAGCCATGACCAGCCGCTTCTACTGCGATCATTTCAACTTGTTTATCGTCAAGAAATTCATGAAATAAACCTAAGGCATTAGAACCCCCGCCAATGCAAGCCATTAATAAGTCAGGAAGCCTATTTTCTGCCTTTAATATTTGTTCTCTTACTTCTTCTCCTATTATAGATTGAAAATTTCTTACCATTTCAGGATAAGGATGAGGGCCAGCTGCAGTTCCAATTATATAAAAAGTATCTTGCACATTAGTTACCCAATCACGAAGAGCTTCATTCATCGCATCTTTTAATGATTTTGATCCATTATTAACACTTCTTATTTCTGCACCTAATAATTTCATTCTAAATACATTAGGTGATTGTCTTTTAATATCTTTCTCCCCCATATAAACTACGCAAGGTAAACCAAATAATGCGCATACAGTTGCAGTGGCGACTCCATGTTGTCCTGCTCCAGTTTCAGCTATAATTCTTTTTTTACCCATTTTTTTTGCTAAGAGTATTTGTCCCATACAATTATTTATTTTATGTGCACCAGTATGATTAAGTTCATCTCTTTTAAAGTAAATTTTAGGACCGCCTAAATCTTCAGTAATTCGCTTAGCAAAAAACAATGGACTAGGTCTGCCAACATATGTTTCCATATAGTGGCTTAATTCTTTTTTAAAATCTTTATCATTTTTTATTTTATTGTATTCATTTTCTACTTCAAGAATTAGAGGCATTAAAGTTTCAGATACATATCTACCTCCGAAGGTTCCAAAATAACCTTTGTCATTTGGAAGTTGTTTAAATGAATTTTTAATTTCCATAATATTTTTTAAATAAACTATTTATTTTATTATTACTCTTCATTCCAATTGACTCTTCTACACCTGATGAAAGATCAATTCCATGAGGATTTAGTATATTTTGAATATTTTTTATATTTGATTGGTTAATCCCCCCTGAAATAAACCAAGGTAAATTAATTTCTTGGTCTTTTAATAAATTCCAATCGAAAGACTTTGAATTACCCCCAGGTAACTCAGTGTTTTTTGGCTTATAATCAAATAATAAATAATCAATATTCCTATAACTATTAATATTTTTTAAATCATCATTATTTTTTATAGATATTTTTTTTATAACTTTTAAGTTAAATTGATTTTTAATTTCATCTATGTATATTTGATTTTCATCTCCATGTAACTGAATATATTTAAGATTTAAAAATGATATAATTTTTTTTAGATCATCAAGCTTGTGATTAACAAATACACCCACAGGTTTAATTTTCAAGTTTTTAGAAAAGTCAATTAAGCTTTTAGCTTCATCAAGATGAATATTTCTTGGACTTTTTTCATAAAAGATCATGCCAAAAAAATCTACATTATTTTCAACACAGCAGAGCAAATTTTTTTTTTCTTTTAATCCACAAATTTTAAAAATCATTTTATTGATTTATTAATTTCTTTTAATGTTTTAAGAGGGTTATTGGATTCAACAATTGGTCTTCCTATTACAAGATAGTCTGCCCCAAGTAAAATTGCCTCTTTAGGTGTAAGAACTCTTTTTTGATCATCTTGTTCTTTGATTAAATTATTACCATCTGGTCTTATTCCTGGTACAACTAAAATCATATTTTTTCCCACTTCTTTGCGAATTATTTTTATTTCAAGTGGACTACATACCAATCCATTGAGATTATTTCTTTTTGCATACTTGGCTAACTTTTTGACCAATATCTGTACATTTTTTTCTTTGTAATATTTCAAAGTTTGTTTTTCATTTAAACTAGTTAAAACCGTAACCCCTAATATTTTAGTTTTTTTATTATTCTTTAATATTGATGATTTTTGCATTTCATCACCACCACTTATGTGAATGGTTGTAAAAATTGGATTAAGTTTACAAATTGCACTTATTCCCTTTGCAACTGTATTCGGAATATCATGAAGTTTAAGATCTAAGAAAATTCTTGGACAAATATTATAAATTTTTTTATATCCATTGATTCCAAAATTATAAAAAAACTCATGACCAATTTTAAAAGCATAAACGTCATTTTTTAATTTATTTACCAAATTTATTGCTTTTTTAATATCACTAAGGTCAATTGCTACAATAATTTTTTTAGTCATTATCCTTTTGCTCTGGATTTAATTCATTGTGCAGTATTTTTCCTATTTTAAAATGCAATTTAAAATTTTCATTCTTAAAAATTTTTTCATTAGTTTTAGGGTTTCTGACTTCTTTTGCTTTATTTATTTTTTTCTTTAAAGTGCCAAAACCTCTTAATTCTACATTCATACCTTTTTTTAAAGCGTAAGAAATTTGTTTTACAAATATGTTCAGAATAATTTCTATATCATTCTCATTTAAGTTTTTTTGACTAGACCCTAATTTTTTGAGAATGTCAGACTTTAGCATTTGGATTTATTCTTTTTTCTTTAAAATAGATCCTAATATATCTCCTAGTGATGCGCCAGAGTCACTAGATCCATATTTTGTTAGAGCTTCTTTTTCATCTAGTATCTCAATTTCTTTAATGGACAAGTTTAATGTTCTTGTTTTTTGATCAACTGAAAGTATTATAGAGTCAACCTGTTCACCTATTGCGAACCTTTCAGTTTTTTGTTCATTTTTATCTTTAGATAAATTGGATTTTTTTATTGTTCCATAGATATTATCATCAAATTTAATTGTTAAAAACTTTTCCTGAACTTCTTCAATATTACCAGATACTTTTGTTTTCAATGGATTTTTTAATAGAAATTCTTCGATAGGATCATTTTCAAGTTGTTTTATTCCTAAGCTTATTCTTTCCTTTTCGATATTAATCTCTAAAATTTTAACCTTAACTTTATCCCCTTTTTTAAATTGCTCTAATAAAACCTGACATTGTTTTTCATCCCAATTTAAATCTGAAACATGCACCATTCAATCAATTTCTTCATGAACTTTTACAAAAATTCCAAAATCAACGATATTAACCACCTCTGTATCAATAACATCACTTACTTTGATTTCATCATTAAGTTTGATCCACGGATTTGCAGAAGTTTGTCTTAAGCTACAAATCAATCTTTTCTTTTCTTCGTCAATTTCAATTACCTTGACAGTGAGATCTTGTCCTAGAGAAACTAATTTTGAAGGATGTGGAGGTTTTTTTAACCAACTCATTTCATTTAGCATGATAACTGCATCGTATTTTTCGTTTACTAAGAGAACTACTGAGGTATCACCTATTGAGTTTACTTTTGCTATAACATCGCTATCAACTTTAATTTCTGAGTCTAAATTATCCCAAGGGTTATCTGTTAGTTGTTTAATGCCGAGACTTAATCTTGATAATTCTTGATCAAATTTTAAAACTTTAACTTTAATCGAATTTCCTAATGTTAGTACTTCAGAAGGTGAGTTTATTTTTGTCCAAGAGATATCTGTTATATGAACTAATCCATCCATCCCACCTAAATCAATAAAAGCTCCATAATCAGTAAGGTTTTTTACTTTGCCCTCAACGATAGATCCTTCTTTAATTGTATTAAGTAGTTCTTCTCTTTGTTCCTTTAATTCAACTTCAGAAATAGCCTTTCGTGAAACTACTATATTACCTCTAAATTTATCCATTTTTAGAATCATTAGTTCTAATGGTTTGTTTAGGAGTTCTTTTGTATCTTTAATTATCTGCCTTGTATCAATCTGACTTCCTGGAAGAAAAGCAACAACTCCATCTAAATCAACGCTCATTCCACCTTTAACTCTATTAAAAGGAATTCCAGTTACAACTTTATTGTTATCAAATGAGTCTTGTAAACTATTCCAGGACTTTTGCTTGATTGCTTTTTCTCTTGAAAGAATTGTTTCTCCATTGGGATTATCAAAACTCTCTATAAAAACTTCATATGAGTCGCCTACATTGATTTCTGGTTTTTGGCCAGGTCTGTGAAACTCAGATAAAGGCACTCTGCCTTCGCTTTTGGTACCTACGTCTATTGTCACTAGGTCATTATCAACAGAAATTACTTTGCCAGAAACTATTGTTTTTTCTTTAACTATTGATGACTCAAAATTTTTTGAAATTAAATTTTCATAATCTTCATTTGATAATTTGTTTGTTGATAAACTTTCCATTAACTTACTCTTTCTAAAATTGTATTAACTTGTAAGGTTGTATGTCTAAAAGATTTAGAATTATCAATTACAATTGCTCCTTTAGGAATGACTAAAGGTGAATTTTTTCTATTTTTATCTTTTTTATCTCTCAACTTGATGTCCTTTAAAATTTCACGGTATATAGACTTTTCCCCTTTATCAATCAACTGTTTATATCTCCTTTTAGCTCTTATTTTTACATCGACTTCTACATATATCTTAAGATAAGCTTTTTTAAATACAACTGATCCAATATCTCTTCCATCAATCACAAACCCATCTTTTCCATGTAGTGTTTTAGTTATTAACTTTTGTTGTAAATTAACAAAATTCCTAACAAAATTATACCTAGCTATTTCTGAAGCATTTTTACCAATCTCTTCTTGTCTTAGAATACTGATTTTTCTCAAGGATAAACTATTTATATTTTTTAACTCTTTTTTTATTTTTTGTTTGTCAGATATTTTAATATTATTTTTCTTTAAATAATATGCTAACCTTCTATACAAAGTTCCTGAGTCAATGTGAAACAACTTATATTTTTTTGCTATATATTTTGAAATTTTTTCTTTTCCTGATCCAGCTGGCCCATCAACAGTTATAATTTTTTTCACAATAGATAACCACCTGCATTATTAAATAAATTAGAAAAATTTGGAAAACTTGTGTTTATTGAATTAGAGTCTTCTATCATTAAATTATCTACCTTTGATCCCATAACTGCAAAAGCCATAGCAATTCGATGATCAAAATCAGTTTTAATCTTGTTGTTTATTGGAACGTAAGCTCTAGATGGTTTTATTAAAATATCATCATTTATTATCTTACATTCACATCCACATCTAGTTAAGTTATTTCTTATTAATTCTAGACGATCACTTTCCTTAAATCGTAATTCTCCTAAACCTTTAAATAGACTTGGGCCATCAGCGAATGCCGCTGCAATTGAGAGTATTGGATATTCATCTATCATCAATTTAGCTATTTCTGGTTCAAGCTCACATCCTCTTAACTTTGAAGACTCAGCTTTTATATCTGCAATTAATTCTCCAGCAACTGTTCTTTGATTTCTTATTTCAATTTTTGAACCCATTCTGTTTAGTGCTTTCAATACTCCATCTCTTGTTGGGTTTATGTTAACATTTTGTATTGATATCTTTGAATTCTCATTAATTAAAGCTGCTACTATAAAAAAGGCACTACTGGATAAATCAGATGGAACTGAAATTTTATTCGATTTTAATTCTTTTTTCCCCTCTACTATTATCAATGTTTCATCTCCATTTTTTTCAACTTCTATATCGGCCCCAAAAGATCTTAGCATATTTTCTGTGTGATCTCTGGTAATGTTTTTTTCAATTATTGTACTTTTCCCAGATGTATTTATTGCTGCTAACAATAATCCAGACTTAATCTGTGCTGAGGGTATTTGCACTGTTATATTAGTATTTTTTAATTCACTTCCAATAATTTTCAAAGGGAGTTTTCGTGATACATTTTTAAACTTTGCACCCATTAATTTTAATGGATCAATTATTCTACCCATAGGTCTAGAAGATAAAGATTCATCACCTTCAATAGTTGAATTAAAACTTTGACAAGCAAGTAATCCAGTAAGCAATCTAGCACTCGTGCCAGAGTTTCCTAAATATATATTATCTTTAGGAGCTGAGAGAGAATTTAATCCATTTCCATAAATTATAATTTTATTATTTTCTTGTAATATTTTGACACCAAGAGATTTAAATGCATTTAATGTATGAAGAACATCATCTGACATTAAGATATTATCAATTTCGGTTGTCCCATTTGAAATAGATGGAATAATTATTGATCTATGAGAAATTGATTTATCTCCTGGAATATTAATAAGTCCATTAACTCCAGTTTTAATTTTATTAGATATCATCTATATTTCAAACTTAGAACCCAAATAAAAGTTTTTAATTTTCTCGTTTGATACCGCCTCGCTAGGAATACCTTCAAAATATACTTTACCCTCATTTACAATGTATACTTTGTCAACTATTTTGAGGGTTTCTCTTACGTTATGATCAGTTATTAATACCCCAATATTTTTTTTTGTTAAGGTTTTAATAATACTTTTTATTTCTTCAATAGATACTGGGTCAATGCCAGTTAAGGGTTCGTCAAGCAGTAAAAATTTTGGTCTTGATGCTAGGGTTCTGGCAATCTCAAGCCTCCTTCTTTCACCACCAGATAAAACAATAGATTTAGATTTCTTTACATGATTAATATTAAATTCATTTAAAAGACCCTCTAAAATAATTTGATGTTTCTTCTTGTCCTTCTCAACTACTTCTATTATCGATAGAAGATTATCCTCAACATTCATACCTCTAAAGATTGATGGTTCTTGTGGTAAATAACCTATACCCTTTATGCCTCTGGTATAAATAGGTGACTTGGTAATATCTATTTTATCTAAAAGAATTGATCCGCTATCTGGTTTTACTAAACCAACTATCATATAAAATGTTGTAGTCTTTCCAGCTCCGTTTGGACCTAGTAGTCCAACTATTTCCCCTCTTTTTATAGAGATACTTATATCCCTGACTACTTGTTTGTTTCCATATGATTTAGATACTTTATTAATTAAAAGACCATCATCTAGTAATTGAAATTTATTCATTTGAGTCTAAAATAATGGCTTTAACTTTTTTTGTACTATCAGAAAAAACTTTATATGAATTTTTTTCTGTATTAAGAATACCATAATCACCGTTTATAATTTCATTACCCCTGCTTATTTGAACTTCTTCAAACAGTTCAATTACAGATTTATTTTTTTCATATTCTGCTCTTTTTGCAAACATATTTATATTGTCTGTTTTAATATTTAATTTTTTTTCATCTTCAACAATAAGATTTGTAATATCTCTTTTACCATTAATAATTTCAAAACTACCATCTATTTTTGATCCATTAATATAAATATCCTCACTAAGTAGTTTTGAGTTTGGTCCATTAATTAAAAATTTACCATTAATATTATCTACACTTATTTTTTCATCTGAGAACATCTGGGTACTTTCAAGAAATAACTCACTTTGCATGCCAACAATTGTAATATTCTGATTTTTAACATTAAATCTTACAAATGATCCACTTCCTTTTGTATTAAATGATTTAGAATTAAAACTTACTTTTTCTTTTGCAACTAATTCTTCAACATCATACAAATTTTCATTAAAAAATATTTTTACATTTTGTCCCTTTAAATCTAAATCATCTGAATATATTTCAACATTTTTTTTTAATAAATAATACTTTTCTTCTTGAAATACTTCTATTCCATCTTCTGTAGTGATTTCAGTTTCTCCAGCCTTTCTACTTAGAGAAGGATTTGTTATTGTAGTAACAAAAAATAATAAAATTAAAGATCTAATCATTTTAAAGTTAGCTTTGTTTTTCCTGTAAAGTTAAGGATATTTCCATTCTCTATTATATCAAAACCAGCAGAATTAATTAGAGCATTTTGTGATATAAATTTTGACTTTTCTTTACTCGAAGCAACAAGGTTTTTTTTATTAAATAAAACATTATCGCTATAAATTTTAAATTTTTTTGATTTAAAAATAACATTATTTTCTAATAAAATTTTATCATCAGTTACAAAGTTGCCCTTATTAGCTGTTATTGAAATCTTTTGTTTTTCACTATTTATTGAAAATCTAGGTTTTGTAATATCTGCATTTTGTGTATTTAAAATAATTTTTTTCTCTGATGAGGGGTTTGATTTTATATAAAAAAAAGACATGTAAACAAATATTAAAATAAAAAAAGAAATTGAAAATATTAAAAAAATATTTTTATTAAATGATAAAAGAAAATTCAATCTAACTACTCAATCTTAATAAATCATGGATGTGAATAATTCCTATCGGTTTATTTTTTTCACATATAAATAAATTAGTAATTTTTTTAGTGTTCATTATATTAAGAGCTTCGCCAACAAGCATATTTTTATTTCCTACTGTGGGTGTTTTCGTCATAAGTTCAGAGGCCTTTAAATCAAATAGTTTATTATTCATATTTTTTCTCAAATCTCCATCTGTTATTATGCCAACTAATTTTTTTTTATCATTTACAACTCCCACACATCCAAAACTCTTTTTAGTTATTGTTATAAGGGTTTTTGTCATTTTTTCCCCTTCCTTTGCTAGTGGTAAGGAATTTCCAACATGCATTATATCTGATACTTTTTTCAGATCTTTACCTAAATTTCCTCCTGGATGAATATTTTTAAACTGACTGCTCTTAAATCCTTTTAATTCTAAAAGGGCCATGGCCAAACAATCCCCAATGACCAAAGATATAGTTGTTGAACTTGTTGGCGCTAAATTAAGAGGGCATGCTTCTATTGGTTTTTTATACACAATTCCAATAGTAGAATTTTTATTTAATAAACCTTTGGAATTACTAGATATGCTAATTAGAGGTATATTAAATCTTTTTGAATAGTTAATTATATTATTCAGTTCTGATGTTTCACCAGAATTAGAAATTGCTAAAATGCAATCAGTTTTTTTAATACCACCTAAATCTCCATGACTTGCTTCAGTTGCATGCACGAAGTAAGATGCAGTTCCAGTAGAGGTTAATGTTGCCGAAATTTTATTTCCAATATGGGCACTTTTTCCTATTCCAGTTACAATTACCCTACCTTTTATTTTACTAAGAAGTATTACTGCTTTAAAAAATTTATCATTTAATATTTTAGATAATTTTTTTACTTCTCTAATCTCAGTTGAGAGAGTTTTCTTTGCTCTATTTAATATTTTTGTCTTCATATTTCTAACTATTTCTAATGTTTAAATATATCAACATCTTGCCAACCTAATAAATCAAGATCAGTTCGGTGAGAAATAAAATCGAAACATGCATTAGCAACTTTCATTCTGTTTTCTCGTTCAAGCATTATATCTAATTTTTCTTTTATTTTATGAAGGTACAAAACATCTGTAGCAGCATATTGTTTTTGCTGTCTTGAGAGGTTACCACCCCAATCTGATGATTGCTCTACTTTAGAAATTGTTTCATTCAACAATTCTCTACATAAATCTTTATAACCATGCTTGTCAGTATATGTTCTTGTAAGTTTAGAGGCAATTTTAGTACAGTAAATATTTTTTATATTTATTTTGTAAGTATGTTTTAAGATTGCAACATCAAATCGTGCAAAATGAAAAAGTTTTTGAACTTTATGATTGTTTAGTAACTTTAATAAATTTTTAGGTTTTTTTCTTAAATCTATGATTTTAACAAGATAACAAATGCCATTTCCACTAGATAGTTGAACTAAACAAAGTCTATCTCTTGCGGGATTTAAACCCATCGTTTCGGTGTCAATTGCAACAATACTCCCTAAATCTAAATTTTCAGGCAAATCGTTTTCATAGTACTTTATTTTCATTAGCAATTTATTAATTCTTTATTTCAAATAATTATGTTGTTATAGCATCAAACTCTATAAAAATCATGAAATCTATAATTATATTTGGTGGATC
>MDSV01133170.1_pt1 | contig 11386 bp, 11 predicted proteins | sample 810851 | NCBI WGS metagenome assembly MDSV01 (sample SAMN05326640, study PRJNA326480) | marine metagenome | isolation source: seawater | place: Atlantic Ocean: North East | collected 2012 | reverse complement strand
CATGATCACGCAACTGGAGCTGAGTGGTGGTGAAATCTTCTTCAATGTTGATCGGATCGAAGTCCCCGGCAAGACCGTGCCGGACGGATTCGTAGGAGTCTTTTCCCCCTACAGGCCAGCCCAAGTCTACCTCGCTAACGAAGAGGGAGTTGGTCCTTGGATGCGCCAATTAACCTCTCTCGCCCTGGAGGAGGGGTTCCTTACTCTTTCCATAGAGCCAAGCGAACTTCCTCCAGAAAGTGAACCGGCGGAAATTCAATTCGGGCACATTTTGAGGGCCGTTATTCTCTTCACGGTAGTCGTTCTGGCCTTCGTCGCGACGGCGATCTTCGCGTTCAAAAAAGGCAGAGCGCGGAGCTAGGCGAAGCATCCGTCAATATTCCTGACTGCGCCATATCGTCGGGACATTTCGTCTCGATCGGGTCGTTTTGCTCCTCTCCACTCGTAATCATGGAGACCCTGTGAGGTTTTATAACCGATTAATCGTTAGATGCTTGCGGGATATAAGGCGAGGTTGGACTACCAACTGCAAGAGAAACGCAAAACAACAAGATATAACCAATGCATCTATACCCTCGTTACCACAGCCCATTGAACGTTCTCTCCGGACTACACCGCGCCTTACAAACCTCGCCCCGAGATCCCTACCGCAATGAAACCTCTCACGGGGTCAGTATCGTCGAAACGGGCGCTGCCTGGGTTCTTCAAACCGACCTTCCGGGATTTAGCAAGGAGGACGTTTCCTTGTCCTTCCAAAAGGGCACCCTACGCCTTGTGGGGGAACGAGATAATCCGACCGACGGATTTCCATCTACGATTGAACGTAGCTTTCAGGTAGCCAAGGAACTCGACGTAGAACACCTCTCCGCAACCCTCGAGAATGGTCTCCTTGAAGTTACAATCCCCAAGCCCACCGTAGGAACGGATGGCCCAATCGAAATTAAGGTCAACTAACTCCCTTTCCAAAAGACCCTAGCAACCCACAAACATAATCCACCTTATGAGCACTCATTACGATTCAACCAACACGCTCACTGTAAGCAACAGGGAGCAACATCCGACCTATCCTCGCCCCTCCTATCTTGTAAAAAGAGAACAGGGAGCCTTCCAACTCGCGATCGCTCTACCGGGTGTTTCCCGGGATAACCTGAATGTCTCGCTGGAAAAAGGTCTTCTGACCGTCACCGCGAATCGGGCCTCTGGCGAACTCCATCCCGCCAAGGATTCCTCCAGTGGCAGAGCCCCGGAAGGCTATCAATTGCAGACGCGCCTCCACCCCGATCTGAATCCGGAAGCTATGAGCGCTCAGCTCGAGAACGGAATCCTTGCTCTTGCTGTTCCGGAGAAGGAATCCGCGAAAAAGCGGGACATTCCCATCAATTGACCTTTCGGCAAACCGGGCTCCCAGGCGCTCCGTCCTGCCAGAAGGCCCAAATTGTCAATTATCCGTAGCTCAGGATCACCGGTGAAGAGGTTTGACTCGACACAGCCTGTATCTCACGCAAGTTAGGGCGCAACCTAGCGAAACCTATGCATGAGGCAACCACCCAAATCCGCGGTTTTCTTCAGTACATCGCCCTTCAATTCATTGATTACCCTGAACAGGCCCAGCTGCGGGTTGCCGAAATAGACTCGAACCACCTCTCTTTCCGACTGATTCTTGACCATAACGATGTAGCGATGCTCATCGGACGCGGCGGTTTCACGGCTGGGGCCATCCGGAGCGTCCTCAGTGCTGCTGCCGAACGTCAGGGGATTAAAGTGACCTTGCGAATTCATTCCGTGGAGGAGGAACAGCAGCGCCTCGCCGAACTGGAAGCCAAAGAGATCGTCGACGACGGACAGCAATAGCCCAGGAGTTTGGGCTAGCCCATGGTTATCCGGGCTGATCAACCTCCTCCTGTGCGTGGAGCGAGACGCGATGCGTCTCACAGAGCTCCTTAACCTCCGTGATCCCCAGGACCAGCGTCTGGCGAGCTTCGATCACGACCGTCGAGACCCCAGCATCCCGGCACGCTCGAATGGTATCCGGCCCAACCACTGGCACATCAAACCGAAGATCCTGACCAGGCTTGGATACCTTAACCAGCTTCACATTCTTCCCCTTCCCTAGGTCTCCTCCCCGCCGCACACACTTGTTTGTTCCCTCGAACGCCTCTACTGCGAGCACCGTTCCGTCTCTCACAATCACAGACTGCCCAATATCGAGCCTGCTGACTTCCTTGGCCATGCGCATCCCGTATGCCGCATCGACCAATCCATCCTCGTCGAGCTTTGGACCAAATACTGGACCTGGCCCCGGGAGATACTCCTCTAGGTAAGTCGTGGAAGGCAGCACTTTAATCCCCTCCCTGCCAAGCTCCTCAGCTACCGCCCGGAACATGGTCTCCGCATTCCGCTCGCTGAGGCTGGCGAGAATCTTAATCACCCGGAGATCGGGGCGAAGGTCAAACAAACGTGCCGGGGTAATCTGTCCAATCATCACGCATTCGGTGACCTCTTCCTGCTGAAAAAATTTGATTGGCTTGGCGAGCTGGCCAACCCGAAACCACTCAACAGTGTCCACTTCTTCGGCGACCTCCGGTTCCGTCTCTCCCTTGAATGCGGCCATCACAATTCTGACCCCTTTCCTTTTAGCAGCCTCTACGAAGGTCGCCGGAAAAATTCCTCGACCTGCAATGACTCCAACCGTTCGCTTTTCCGACACGGCCTGATTCAATCGCGACAGGCTCGCTCTGCAAACTGAAAACTCGCAACCCCGCTTGCATCAGAGCTCCTCTCCACTATGGTTCAAGCAACACTAGTTTCATGCATTACCTGATTCAACAACTGCCCTTGGCAAATACCGACAGCAACGTGATCGTGCTCGGAGTCTTTTTGGCCGGAGGCCTAGTGGCCCTTATTTTGGCCTTGGTCCTCCTCAAGTTCTTTGCCACCTGGTTCCGAGCTCGGCTGGCCAACGCCACCGTCCCGTGGAGCAGCCTGATCGGGATGTTCTTCCGAAAGGTGCCCTACAGCATGATTACCGATAGCAGGATTACTGCGGTTAAAGCGGGTCTGCCGTTCACCAGCGACCAGCTTGAGGCTCACTTCCTCGCGGGTGGGGACGTCACCGCTTTGGTCAATGCCTGCATCGCAGCCGACAAGGCCGGGATCGACCTCACCTTCGACCGGGCCTGTGCCATTGATCTCGCCACGAAAGACACCGGAAAGAACGTCGAACAGGCGGTAAACCGATCCATTAACCCGATGGTAATCGACTGCCCGAACCCAGGCGCCGGAGTAACAAAAATCTCCGCCGTAGCCAAGGATGGCATCGCCGTAAATGTCCGAGCTCGCGTGACAGTGCGCACCAACCTCGACCGCTTTGTGGGTGGCGCGACCGAAGAGACCATCGTGGCCCGGGTCGGCGAAGGCATCGTCACCTCAGTAGGTTCCGCTGCCTCGTACAAAGCCGTTCTCGAGAACCCCGATAATATCTCCAAGCTGGTTCTCGAAAAAGGGGTAGACGCCTCCACCGCCTTCGAGATTCTCTCGATTGATATTGCCGACGTCGACGTTGCCGACAACGTCGGTGCCCGCCTCCAGGCCGAACAGGCCGAGGCAGACAAGCAGGTCGCCCAGGCCAAGGCCGAGATGCGTCGTGCCGCCGCCGTGGCTTCCGAACAGGAGATGGCGGCTCGAACTCAGGAGATGCGCGCCAACGTGGTCGCGGCAGAAGCGGAGGTTCCTCTTGCGATTTCAGAAGCATTCCGTTCCGGAAACCTTGGCATTATGGACTACGTCCGCTACCAGAACGTCGAAGCAGACACCCAGATGCGGGAGTCTATCGCCGATGATGGGACCTCGAGTAGTGACGGACCGGCTTCTTAGAAAGTTCCTCTCAACTCAGGGACTACGTTCCAAAATCGGGCCCTCACTTTATGGACCAGCTTCTTGAAAACCCTCAGGCGATCTTCCTGCTGGTCTTCATGGCGATTGCCTTTCTCAAGTTTATTGGGAAAAACCTCAAGGGTGAGAACGGCGAATCCGAATTGGAGGATCCCTCAGATCCCTACGACTACGAAGCCACTCGTGAGGAAATTCTGAACGAGCAGCGCATCAATGGACCTCCGGCAGTTCCCCCAGCGGAACAGGCACCTAGGAGCGCACCACAACAGCTCAGCATTCTTGACTTCATCGTCCCGGTAGACACCCCGGGGACTGACAAACAGACTCCTCCACCTCTCCCCTCTGCCGGTCCCACGGTAGCTTCCACACCCGATCCGGATCCGGTGCCGGCAATTAAGCCTGTTGCCAAACCCACCCTCAGCCCCGCTGAGACTAAAGCCCTCGAAAGGTTACAGAAGGCGCAAACCCAGCCTAGGCCCACGTCGCGCACCCTGCGACGCCGCCCCATCCGGGAGCAACTAGCAACCCCGAGCGCTGCCCGGGATGCCATCATACTCGGAGAAATTCTTGGAACGCCCAGAGGACAGCAACGCCCCTCCCAGCTCGGCCCGCTTGACAACCGGTAAGGCGCCCGGAACACTCCCCAACCAGTCCAAGCCGGCGTGGCGGAATTGGTAGACGCGCGCGATTCAAAATCGCGTTTCTTCGGAAGTGTGGGTTCGATTCCCACCGCCGGTAGGCTGGACTCCCTATTTTTATAGGGTTTGCGAGTTTGGGGGGCCACTGGGGGGCCACTTTTGAACCCTAAGTCCCTTTGACAGGACACCAGAAGGCCGCGCCAGAGGCTAAACGCAGCGGGCCATACACCAGCACCAGATTGGTGCGTTAAGGTGTAAAAGACCACCCGAGCTGATTTTTTTTCTCCAGCCCCATCGGAGGCAGGCTTTTACTATTGCTCCTTCCTTGGGCGGCCTACGCCAGATTTTGGGACTCCCATGCCTCAAGGGCAGCCGTCAACCTTGCAGGTTCGCACTCGGACCCTTGTCCCTCTCAAAAACGAGCGCCTTCGCTGCGGTCGTTGAAGAATTTGGCATTGCAACTAGGGCATGAGACTTTCTGACCTAAAAGCTCGGGTGGGGAATTCAAAGCGATCCCGCAGCTTGGGCATGTGTAAGTCATTTTCCGTAGGCGGCAGCGTCTAGCAGACCCGGCGGCCACTCGAGGACCAAGGACAGCTTTTCCTCGGGATCAAACGGACGGTTAGTCACAATAGTTGCACCGGTCGCGGTCAGTTCGGCTCGGTAATCTTTGCCCTTCTCGTTCAGCTTCCCGGTGTAGCCCCAGATCTTGGTTCCCTTGATCCCCGCCGGTAAAGTCACCGTGGCACTCACCTCATCGATCGGAAATGACCATCCCGCGCCATTGACATTCCAGTAAAGCGCATCTCGGCCTTTGTCATGGGAGAGCTGCCGCCCTGTCCGATAGGTGATTTCATATGTGTGAATTCCCGGTTTCAGGAAAACCTCAGCCCGCCCGATGCGAATAGTTACCCCACCTCTTTCGTTCTCGACTCCGTAATGCTCTTGCTTCCCATTTCGCTTCACTGAAACGACGTCCAACGATTTTTTCAGAGAGAGGCCGAGTGCTTTTCTTAAAGGATTAAATTTGTCGTCAAATTGGAGTGGCAAATTACGCCAAATGCCCCGCTTTATAACCTTTCCCTCGACTCGGGCCTTGATGGTCTCGGTCACGAGGAGGTCCCCACTTTTTTCCACCACGATCAGGCTATGAATTGAAAGGATACGCTCTTCAGCCTCAGCAGACATTGCGGCTGCCACGAGGCAGGAGATAAGTAGCGCGAGAGAATACATCCGTTCCATCACCTAACGTTACCACGCCGCCCTCGTTAGCCACAAGCCCCGCGCTTGCTCACCGCGCCAAGGTAGTCGCCTTACAAAGATAAGGCCTTTTTGCAATGGCTTGCCCGTCGTCGGATTGCATAGGCTAGCGGGATGAAATTCCTGGTCCTCCTTCCGCTGTTTGCCGCGCTACTTGTTACCAGTTGTGGTGAGAAGTCGTCCTCCGAAGGCTCTGATTCAGCCGGAGCAAGCGCAGAACCTTCTGCCGATGCCACTCAAGAAACGGAGAAACCCCTCCCTCTTCCGCTGAGCGATGCCGACGTTGAGCGACTCCTCAAAGAGGCCGTCGATTTTGAGTCACTCGAAGAGCGTGACGGCCTCTTTTACCAAGACAACACACCATACAGCGGGTGGGTAAAGAGCATGTATGATTCAGGCCAAGCAGAGGCCCTAGCTAAAATCAAAGACGGCAACGCGACCCTCGGGACGCAGTGGCAGGAAAACGGCCGGAAGAAGGAAGAGGGAACTTTCAAAGACGGCGAAAGGGATGGCACCTTCACAGTTTGGCACGAGAACGGGCAGAAGGAGGAAGAGGGAACCTACAAAGACGGCGAAAGGGATGGCCTATGGACGTGGTGGCACGAGAATGGCGAGAAGAGAAGCGAAGGGGCCTTCAAAGAAAGCGTAGCGGATGGCAGATGGACGGATTGGTATACGAGTGGCCAGAAGTGGGGCGTAGGAACTTTCAAAGACGGCAAAAGGAATAGCCTATGGACGGAGTGGTATATTAATGGCCAGAAGAGGAGCGAAGGGTCCTTCAAAGAGGGCGTAGAAGATGGCCTATGGACTGAGTGGCACGAGAGCGGACAGAAGAGGGCTGAAGTAACCTACAAAGACGGACAACTACTTTCCCGAAAAAACTGGAACAGAAGAGGCGAGGAGGTTGAAACGGCTGCAGAGGCCACTGTGCTGAGCGATGCCGAGGTTGAGCGACTTCTGGATGAAGCTGTTGACGCTAAATCACTGGAATGGCGATGGAACGACTTCTGTTACGAGGACAACAAACCATACAGCGGGTGGGTAAAGGTGTTGTATGACTCAGGTCAGGTTCGGTTGCTCAGGCGCTACGAAGACGGCAAAGCAGTTAGCCTATTTACGGAGTGGCACGATAACGGCCAGAAGAAGGGCGTAGGACCTTTCAAAAACGGCAAAAAGAATGGCCTATGGACGTGGTGGCACGATAACGGCCAGAAGCTAGCCGAACGAACCTACAAAGACGGCGAAGAGGTCTCAAAAAAATACTGGAACAGCAAAGGCGAAGAGGTTGAGACTGAGGAAGAGTCCAAGAACTAGCCTCACCCCGCCCCGATCCGCGTGGATTAGTTCACCCCCACGCCGCCCAGATCCCCGTGGCGTAACCTCTCCCCGCTTGCCGACTGCGGTATCCGACTATTTTGATCAGGCTCGGCAAAACTTCTGGCAGAGCACCTAAAAACAAGGCTGTTACAAAATGTGATAATGTTTGTAATAGACTTATTATGTGAGCCTTGGGATGTCTCTTATCTATGACAATAAGAAAAGTAAGTCCGGTCGGCATGGCGAATATCAGCGCCACCGCTACTGCCATTTTAATGCTCATACTCGGCCTCATCATGATGCTGCTTGGTGGAGTTGTCGCATCCTTAACAGGGATTCCGTTGGACCAGTTTGTCTCGATAGGAGGAGGTGGGATAGTAGCTGTCATCTTGTTGCCCATACCCTACTTTATAGGGACGTGGATCTTCACAGTAATTTGGGCCCTCATCTTCAACCTCGCGCTGAAGTGGATGGGGGGATTACATATCGAAACGTCTGAATGAGAGTCCTTCGATTCTCAGGGAGAAGCGCGTAGGGACTCCAGCCCGCTGAAAAGAACTGAACTCACTCCACCGAGATCAGAGTGGGATGGGCTTACACTACGCCGCCCCCGGCAGCCACAAGCCCCGTGCTTGCTCACTGAGCCTGAGCGGTAGAACTCAGGAGGAACCGCTGTCAGTCCGCATCTACTCCCACATTGTCGATCGATAATCCGCTGTAGGAATCCCGACTCCCGTCACTGACGAAGTTCCATTCGATGATGACATTCTCTCCGATGGCTTCCGGGACGACCGCTATGCTGAGCGTGACCCAGTCGACGTCAAAGATGGTCATATCCATAGCGATTTCTGGGCCCAATTGCACTTCATCTGTAGCACGCAGGAATCGCAGAACAGCCGTGTCGGCAAATCCATCGGCATCGCGGTAGACATCGAAGGTCACCTGCGCCGACGGCACGTTACCCAGGTTAATCGCGGGCGACCGGAGGGAGATATCGGAATTCGGACCATAGTCTCCCAGATTCGTCGACCAGGCGTTGGTTGAGCTGCCCGCCCCACTGAGCGGACCAGTTGTTCCCGACGGGATTCCCAGTTCCCACAATGTATTGCGCTCCTGGTCGTCTTCCCGCGTTGTCCAACCACCCTGCCCCGACTCGAAATCATCAAAGAACACAGGCGGGATGGGGCCTCCAATGAGTTTGTAGAATCGCACGGGATCCAATGGCTTCGGAAGGGAGATCACATTCCGTGGCGGGGTGGCTGCAATACCCTCCAGCTCAGGAACCACCGACCAGGTGGAGGAATTGGGATTAGCCACCAGGTCATTGGTGCTCACAATCGAGTAATTCTGACCAGCAAAGCTGTTCCAGGAATACTCGAGATTCACACCACCGTCCGGACTACTCACCTTGAACTGGTAGGCATCTGTGGTTTCCGGAACGAGGATAAGCGAACCCCAGCTATCCCCGTTGGCATCGGTGTCGAATTCGGCCGGATCCCCGCTGCTCGCTCCAAAGACACCGGCATAACCAATTCCCCCGAAGTCGCTCACCGCGGAGGAATCTCGATTGTAGTAACCGAAGCCGATATCCGCGGCCGACTGGGCCCCGCCCCCGTCCTCCGACATCAGGATCCTAGCGTCAAACCAGCCCCCGCTTCCGAAGTTGTAACTCGCAAAACTGCGCTGGTTCCAGCCCGTGTTCTGGTGAACCACCGGAGCCGCGGTCTCGGTCAGGTCCCTTGCACTGGCAATCGGGGTGACGGTTACCTGAACTCTGTCGTCATAGTTCTCGGTAAAGGTGAAGGTGCCATCGGTATCGTAGAACTGGAAGGTGAAGGCCAGGTCATGGTGGTCACCGGTGAGGTCAATACCCCCATTCCCCGGTTCCCGGTCCACATCGATCGCAGTGATGACGGACGTATCAGGGTCATCGATCTCCCCTCTTGGCTCTTCCTCGTCGATATTCTGCGGCAGCTCCCCGGTGAAATCAGCTCCGGGCAGACCATCGGTCCGGCGGTAGAGAATGGATTCCGGAAGATGGAGCGCCCCGCTAGGAGCAGGTGGTGATCGCGGATATGAGTCCTCGTCGTTCGGATCGAAGCCGACTGAAACCTCGTCACCATCCTTGAACGCATCACCATCGGAGTCCGGATCTAGAGGATCACTTCCCGTGTCAGTCGGTCCATTGAAGACAGTCGTGTTGGTCTCCGCCCCATCCAAGAGACCGTCATCGTCGGTATCGGAATCCAACGGATCGGTCCCTGTATCGTCCGGACCGTCAAACACCCCGGAATCGCTCTCCACTCCATCCAGCAACCCGTCGTTGTCACTGTCCTCCAGAAGCGGATCGGTTCCGTTGCTCTTCTCCTCTCCATCACTGGAGCCGTCCCCGTCGGAATCCACCACCGTGGGATCGGTCCCGTCGGCAAACTCTACCGGATCATTCACCCCGTCACCGTCGAAGTCCCCGGAACCCAGCTGGGTCAGGTCACCCGGGAAAAACTGCTTCTCGTAGGAGTCGTCAATGCCGTCGCCATCAGTATCGGTGATGAGAGCCTCAGTCTCAATGGCCGAACCCCAACTCTCACCATTGGCGTCGGTGTCGAAGACCGCCAGGCCAGCACTGGCGCCGAAGCTAGGAACGTAACCGATGCCACCGAAGTCACCCGCGTTAACTGAGGCGCCGGTTGCGTTGAATCCAAAACCGATGTCAGCGGCCGACTGGGCCCCGCCCCCGTCCTCCGACATCAGGATCTTGGCGTCAAACCAGCCACCTTCACCGAAGTCGTAGACAGCGTTGCTGCGCTGGTTCCAACCCGTGTTCTGGTGAACCATCGCAGCGCCGGTCTCGGCCAGGTCGGTTGAACCGGCTATCGGGGTGATCGTCACCTGAACCCGGTCATCATAGTTCTCGGTGAAGGAGAACGCTCCATCGGCATCGTAGAACTGGAAAGTGAAGGCCAGGTCATGGTTGTTGCCGCTGAGGTCAATGCCCCCGTTGCCAGGCTCCCGGTCCACATCGATCGCCTCGATGATGAAAGAATCCGGATCATCGAGCTCCCCGGCGGGGGCCTCAAGATCGACATTCTCCGGCAGGGCCCCGGTGAAATCCGCTCCGGGAAGATTGTCGGTGCGCCGGTAAAGAATATCGCCTGCAGAGTGAGTGAGGTCTGCAAGAGCGATCGGAGACAACGTAATCAGGAAAGCCGAACCGAGGGCAATATTGGATTTCATCAGGCCTAAGGACTTTGAGATTCACAGGCATATGGAGACATGAGCAACTACGAATTTATTGACCAAGCCAATTGACCGACACCACGACATTCATGGCAAGAGCTATCTTACTCCTTCCATCTTCGATGCAGGCGCGGAGGAGGCCGGGGAATCCCGGCAGCCACAAGCCCCGGGCTTGCTGACCGCGCATAGGCGGTGGTAGAGCTTAGCAATGAGAACGCTACTCCTGCTGTTTGCTGCGCTCCTGGTCGCGGGTTGTGGGGAGAAGGCAGCGATACCGAGCGAAGCCCCAAAGTCGCTGAGTGATGCCGAGTTTGAGCGACTGCTCAAGGCAGCTTTTGATTATGAATCACTGATAACTAGAAACGATGGCCTCATGTATCGGAAGAGCAAACCATACAGCGGGTGGGCGAAGGCCATGTCTGATTCGGGACAGGTGCATGCTCTCATGGAAATCAAAGACGGCAAACACGATGGCCTTGTAACATACTGGTGGGGTAACGGCCTGAAGAGGGAAGAGATAACCTTCAAAGACGGCAAGCAAGATGGTCTTGCAACATACTATTACGATAACGGTCAGAAGAGGGAAGAGACAACCTTCAAAGACGGCAGGCAACATGGCATTGTAACATACTGGCACGATAACGGCCAGAAGAAGGCAGAAGTAACCTACCAAGACGACAAGCAGATTTCCGGGAAATACTGGAACAGCAAAGGCGAAGAGGTTGAGACGGTGGAGGAGGTCCACGATTAACCTCACCCCGCCCAGATACGTGTGGAATTGGTCACTTTTTCTTCTTCCTAATCACGCCCTCAGCTTGGAGCCGGGTCATCAGAACTGCCCGTAGATCCCTCACAGACTTGCCGCCGAGGTGCTTGCCCCGTCAGTGTCCCTCCAGAGCTTGCGAGCCATATCCTGCACTTTTAAGCGGCTCTGAGGGTCGACCTTCCAGGTCTCTATCTTGCGGTAGTGTCACCTTGCAGCGTGTCAATCACGCCAAGCACTTCTACGACTTGTTCCGGTCGCAAAGTCTTCATGCGTCCAT
>MDSV01019156.1_pt1 | contig 11386 bp, 9 predicted proteins | sample 810851 | NCBI WGS metagenome assembly MDSV01 (sample SAMN05326640, study PRJNA326480) | marine metagenome | isolation source: seawater | place: Atlantic Ocean: North East | collected 2012 | reverse complement strand
GCTGGTATAATAATCGAAAGCATAACTTTGTTTATTTATAGCTATTAGTAGGGTATTTGTTTAATTATGAAAATACTTATTACAGGTGGATGTGGGTTTGTAGGATCAAATATCGCAATTTTCTTAAAAAAAAATCTTAAGAAAGCGGATATTCTCAGTGTTGATAATCTTTATCGAAAAGGATCAAGGATCAATAAAGAAAGACTAAAAAATTTTAAGATCAAAAATTATAATTTTGATATTAAGAATTATAATAAAGTCCGCGCTCTTAAAAAATGTGATTTAATTATTGATTGTTGCGCTGAACCAGCTATTGAGGCATCATCTAAAGATCCGGATAGGGTGTTTAATACTAATTTAGTTGGTACTTATAATCTAGTAAAAAAATCAAAAAAAGACAACGCTAATATAATTTTTTTATCTTCAAGTAGAGTTTACTCTATCTCAAATTTAAGAAATCTATTTAAAAGTTTAAATCTTAAAAAGAAACTTAAAAAAAGAATCAGGATTAATGAAAATTTTGAAACAGAAAATCCTAGTTCATTATATGGATTTACAAAACTTAGCTCAGAAAAACTTATTAAAGAATTTTCATATATGTCAAATATAAAATATTTAATCAATAGATTTGGTGTTATAGCTGGTCCTTGGCAATTTGGAAAACAAGATCAAGGATTTGTATCGTTGTGGATAGCTAAACATTTATTTAAAAAAAAATTATCTTATATAGGTTTTGGAGGACGTGGACACCAAGTAAGAGATTTAATACATATTAATGATGTTTGTAAAATAATACTTATGCAAATAAAAAATTTTCACAGAATTTACAATCAAACTTTTAATATTGGTGGGGGAATAAAAAATTCTATCTCTTTACAAGAATTAACTTTAAAATGTGAAAATATAACAGGTAATAAAATTAAATTAGGAAAAATAAGTAAAACTTCTAAATTTGATATTCCATACTATATCAGTGATAATAACAAATTTCAAAAATACTATAAATGGAAATCAAAAAATAACTTGAATAAAATACTTAATGATATTTTAATTTGGCTAAAAAATAACAGAAAAATAAGAAGATACTTTAAATGAAAATAGCTTTAATTACAGGCTCCTGTGGGTTGGTTGGTTCAGAATCATCTATTTTTTTTTCAAAAAAAGGATTTCGAATATTAGGTATTGATAATAATTCAAGGAAAAGTTTTTTTGGTCCTGACGGAGATATTACTTGGCTTAAAAATAAATTGAAAAACCAAATTAAAGAATATAATCATTTTTCAGTTGATATTAGAAATTTTAAAAATCTGGAAAAAATTTTTAAAAAATATAAAAAAAAGATTAATGTTATTATACATGCGGCTGCTCAACCATCTCATGATTGGGCAAAAAATAAACCTTTTATTGATTTTGATATTAATGCGAAAGGAACATTAAATCTTTTAGAACTTACAAATAAATATTGTCCTAATGCTCCATTTATTTTCATGTCGACTAATAAAGTTTATGGGGATAATCCAAATAAGCTTCCGCTAATTGAAAAAAAAACAAGGTGGGAAATAAATAATAATCATAAATTTAAATCTGGTATAGATGAGACAATGTCCATAGATAATTGTACTCATAGTTTTTTTGGAAGTTCAAAATCATATGCAGATTTAATAGTACAAGAATATGGAAAAAATGTAGGATTGAAAACTGCTTGTTTTAGAGCGGGTTGTATCACTGGACCAAATCATTCCGGAGCCAAACTACATGGATTTTTATCATATTTAGTGAAAACAGTTTTAAGTAAAAAAAAATATACAATTATTGGATACAAAGGTAAGCAAGTAAGAGACAATATTCACAGCTCTGATTTAGTAAAATGTTTCTGGGAATTTTATAAAAAACCAAGAAAAGGTGAAGTATATAATACTGGTGGAACTAGGCTGTCCAATTGTTCGATAATAGAAGCAATAAATTATTTGGAACACAAAACAAAAATCAGGATTAAAAAAGTATATATTGGAAAAAACAGAATTGGAGATCATATTTGGTATATTTCAAGTATGAAAAAATTCAAAAAACATTTCCCATATTGGAAGCAAAGATTTACAACAAAAAAAATTCTCGATGAACTAGTTTCAAATATTGGGTTTTAACTTTTGAATTAAAAAACAAGTTAGAACTATCTGCACAGGTAGAAGCATTAGAGAATATCTTGGTAAAATAAAAAAGATCGAAAAAAGAGCGATATTGTATAAGTAAAAAAAAGCAAAATAATTAAGCTCACTATTTTTATGTCTTAACAAATAAATCAAACCAAAAAGAGTTAATAATGATAAGACTATTTTAGGTATGATGTGAAAAGGATTAAAATAATTTGCTCTGGATGAGTCTAAATCAAAAAACATAAAAGAGAAAAATTTCTTTACATATAAATTAAGATAACGAAAAGGTTCTGCAGAAATATTTTTAATAGCCTCATCTTTATAAATCTTATCCATCTTGATATCATATGTATTATCTAATTTTAAATTTTCGTAATTTTTCTCCATTTCTTCAATGTAAATTTTATCATTGCCCTCTACTTTTGATAGAAGATTATTTCCTTTCCATAAATTGAAGCCAAATGACTCGGTAATTACAACTTTATTAACAATTGTATAATTTCTCAAAATATACGGTGATACAATCATCAAGGAAATTACAAAACTTAAAAACAAATATTTAAATTTTTTACTCAAAATGAAAATGTAAATTAAGGTCAAAATATATGTTAATAAAAATTCGCCTCTTATTAATATTAATAACGAAGCAGGAACTGCAAATAATAAAGAATTCTTAAAATTTTGATTATTATAAAATATCAAAAAATAGTAAAAAAATACTATTAAAAGAAAAAGTTGTAAACTAGCTGAAGAACTTTGAGCAACTGAATATATATTTAAAGGAAAGAGAGTAAAAACTGAAACTCCAATTAAAGATAAATTGATAGAAAAAAAGTTTTTTAAAATCTTATATAAATAAAATATAGAAATTATTGATAATAAAAGTTGAACATAAAGCACAAACACAGGAAAATTATTTTCAAAAGGATAAATAGAGTCTAAAATAATTAAAAAAATGGGATATAATGGTGGCATGTAAAAATTGGGAACTACTTGACCATTTATCTCTCTTCCAAGAATTCCGAATTTTTCGTAAGCCGAAAAAATTTCACCCCACTCCATGCCGATTGACATATCTCCATAAAGATTAATTATTAAAATTCTGGATATAATTCCAAGCAATAATATTAAATAGAAAAAATGTTTTTGGTTAACCATAACTTTTCTGCGCCTGCTAGGATTTGAACCCAGAACCTCCTGGTCCGTAGCCAAGCGCTCTATCCAATTGAGCTACAGGCGCCTATAAATTGATTATCAAAAATAGTATAATAAACAAGCCTTATGTTACTATTTGATTTAAATTAATATTTGAAATAGAAAAAATCAATGTATTTAGAAAGAATATTTTCTGAAGAAAAAAAGAGGATTATAATAAATTTTTTTTTAGCTTTAATACCACTTACCTTAATACTGGGAAATCTTACAATAAACCTTAATATTTTAATAATTATTTTTTTGTCTGGGATCTTTTATTTTAACAGAATTAATTTTGATAATCTTTCTTATGTAGAAAAAGCAACTATAGCTTTTTTTAGCTTTATACTTTTAACGGGTCTTTGGAATCAAATCATTATTTATACTACAGAAAATGATTTTAATGATTATCACGTAATAATTACAAAATCTTTTTTTTTATTAAGATTCTTGGTGTTAATTTTTATAGTAAAATTTTTAGTCGAAGAAAAACTATTTAATTTCAAATGGTTTTTTTTATCATCATTATTTTGCGTAACCTTCGTTTGCATTGATATAATTTATCAATTTTATTTCTCAAAAGATATTTTTGGTATAGCTCCAATGCATCCAAGAAAACTCTCGGGCCCCTTTGGTGACGAACTTATAGCAGGAGGATATATTCAAAGATTTTCCATTTTTGCTTTTTTTAGTCTTTCTTTATTTTTGAAAATTAGGAAACCATATCTATCTTTAGCTTTCACAGCTTTATTTCTACTTACATTTATATCAATTATTTTAAGTGGAAATAGAATGCCTTTAATTTTATTTGCTCTTTTAATCTTTTTAGTTCTAATTTTTGAAAAAGCAGTAAGGAAATATATTTTTCCTATTTTTTTGATCACAAGTATAATTTTTGGATCTACATACTATTTTAATAAACAAGTTAAAATAAATTTTGATCATTTTACAAGAAGCACAGGAAAAATGATTAATGTTTTTATGACTGATATCGGTAAAAAAGAAAAAATATTTAAAGAAGCTGATATTCCTCTGTATTATCAAGAATTCAGATCTTTCTATGAAACTTGGAAGATGAATAAATTTATTGGAGGGGGAGTTAAATCTTTTAGAGAGAATTGCAAAAGAAGAGAAATAAAAAACGATTATGAAAGAGTAGAATGTAATACTCATCCTCATAATTATTATTTGGAGATAATGTCAGAAATTGGCCTTATCGGTTTTTTCTTGGTAATTTTTATGTTCTTCTCAGTAGTTCGTAGTTCTTTTAAACAAAATTACCAAGGTGGTGCGTATTCTAATAAAGTCTTTATTGCAATATTGTTTGTTTTTATTGCTGAAATTATACCTGTAAGAAGCTCAGGAAGTTTCTTTACCACAGGTAATGCAACTTTTATTTTTTTAATGTACGCTATTCTTCTGGGTTCAATTAAAAAAATATTGAAATAGAATAATAGAGGTATAAATTGATTAAATGGAAAAAAGTGAAATAGTTATAACATCTGCTTTTCGAACTGCCGTAGGTTCTCTAAACAATACATTAAAAAATGTAAATGCTTTTGAACTTGGATCAGAAGTTTTAAAGAAAAATATGGAAAATTCAAATCTTAAGGGTATTGATATCGATGAGGTTATTATGGGACAAGTTCTTACAGGTGGTACAGGGCAAAATCCTGCAAGACAAGCCGCGATAAAATCAGGTATTCCTAAAGAAAAACCAGCTTATATGGTCAATCAGGTATGTGGATCTGGAATAAGATCTGTTGCATCAGGATATCAAAGTATTAAAGCAGGTGACTCAAAAATAATTTTAGCTGGCGGTCAAGAGAATATGTCTTTAGCTCCTCACGCAATTTTTCTTAGGGACGGAAAAAAATTAGGTAATGCTGAAATGATTGATACAATGATAAAAGATGGACTGTGGGATGCTTTTCATGGTTATCACATGGGTATTACTGCAGAAAATGTTGCAGAAAAGTTTCAAGTAACAAGAGAAGACCAGGACAACTTTGCTTTAAATTCACAAGAAAAAGCTCTTAAAGCACAAAAAGAAAATAAATTTAAAGAGGAAATAGTAAACTTTAAAATTAAATCAAAAAAAAGTGAAATTAATTTCAATAAAGACGAACATCCAAGGGAGGGTGTTAATATAGAAGCTTTGAAAAGACTTAAGCCTGTTTTTAAAAAAGATGGAACTGTAACAGCAGGTAATGCCTCGGGAATTAACGATGGAGCAGCTGTTGTTACTTTAATGTCAACAAAAGAGGCGCAAAAAAGAGAAATTAAAAAACTTGTATCAATAAAATCTTGGGCCAGTTGTGGAGTTGAGCCGGCTTTAATGGGCACAGGTCCCATACCAGCTTCAAAAAAAGCATTAGAGCTAGCTGGGTGGTCTATAAAAGACGTAGACCTATTTGAGATAAATGAAGCTTTCGCTGCTCAAAGTATCGCCGTAGTAAAAACTCTTTCGATCCCAAATGAGAAAGTAAATGTGAATGGTGGAGCTATAGCATTAGGCCATCCAATAGGTGCGTCTGGCACTCGTATTTTGGTCACATTAATTCATGAAATGATTAAAAGAGATGTAAAAAAAGGATTAGCCTCATTGTGTATTGGTGGTGGAATGGGTATAGCTATGTGTATTGAAAGATAATGGAAATTTCTAAACCATATAAAGGAAAAGGCAAACGTAAATTAAAAAAGATGCCGTTTACAGTTAAAGGCTACATTTATTATTATATGTTTTTTTGGATTGTAATAATTTCAATATATCTTGCTTATAATTAATTTTTATCAATATTTTTTTTTGATAATGATTATCATTAAATCAAATTTCTTAAATAATTAGTGATAATGATTTTCATTTCCAACTAAAGTTCTTGCAAATAATTGGAAGAATACTAACGTAATAATATGAAAACTTTTAATTGTAAGAAATGTGGTTTAACAATTCCAATGACTTGTTCTAAATGTGATAGGGTTATTGATGTTAAAATAACAGGTGAAGGCTGTTTGGTTAAAGAAAATAAGTGTTTTGATTGCTCTAGTGTACCAATTATAAAAGATGTTTGTTTAGAGCAAAAGATAGCTTAGATTATCTATCGAAATTTAATTGATAGTTTTATCTAACCAAATACTTTTTTAAGAGGATTTTTTGCACAACTCTAGTGCTTTCAATCTTGATATCTTTTTTTTTAAACAATAAATTTATTAACCACTTCATAGGTCATTTAAATAAATTTAATTGACTAAAAATAGAGCAAAATGTGTCCAAAAATGAGCTTATCAAGCAATTTGTCCTATTTTTTTTAGTTTATTATTCGCCTTCTTTTCAATATGTTCCAACCAGTTTATAATAGTTAATTATGGCTCAAAATATTTCTGTTCCGGATATAGGGGACTTCAAAGATGTTGAAGTAATTGAAGTTCTTGTAAAACCGGGAGATCAAATAAGTAAAAATGATCCAATTGTTACTATAGAGAGTGACAAATCAAGTCTTGAAATTCCTTCGCCTTCCTCAGGAGAAATAAAAGATTTAAAAGTAAAAATAGGAGATAAAGTTTCAGAAGGAAGTATTTTAGCTACTATTGAAAATGGTCAAGCATCTCTTTCAACTCCAAAAGAAGTGCCAAAGAAAGAATCTGTTAAAGAAGAGCCAAAGAAAAATGGAAATTTACATCCTGTCAATCAAGTAAAAAAGGTTTTTGCTGAGCCTGTTTCTAAAGATGATATCGATCCAATTGAAACTAATGAATGGATTGAGTCTTTAAATTCTGTAATTGAAAATGACGGGTCATCGAGAGCTAGTTATTTATTAAATAAAGTAATTAATCAAGCTTACAAATCTGGTTTAGTTTTACCTGATACTAGAACTACTCCTTACATAAATACAATTCCTTCCGAGATTGAAATTAAATCCCCTGGAGATCAAAAAATTGAAAAAAAAATACGGGCTTATATAAGATGGAATGCTGCCGCTATGGTAGTTAAAGCAAATAAAAAAAGTCCAGAACTTGGTGGACACATTGGAACTTTTGCGTCAGCTGCAACTCTTTATGATGTTGGAATGAATCATTTTTGGAGAGCAAAGAATAACAAGTTTGGAGGAGATTTAATTTATTTTCAAGGACACTCTGCACCCGGTATGTACGCGCGTGCGTTTTTAGAAGGAAGACTTAGTTCAAAACAATTAGATGGTTTTAGACAAGAAGTTAATAAAGGTGGATTATCTTCTTATCCTCATCCATGGTTAATGCCAAACTTTTGGCAATTTCCAACTGTCTCAATGGGGCTTGGACCAATAATGGCAATTTATCAAGCTAGATTTTTAAAATATCTAATTAATAGAGGTTTAGTAAAAGATGAAGGAAGAAAAATTTGGGTCTTTCTAGGTGATGGTGAAATGGATGAACCAGAGTCACTCGGTGCAATAGGATTAGCAGCAAGAGAAAAGTTAGATAATTTAATTTTTGTAATTAACTGTAATCTTCAAAGACTAGACGGACCAGTTAGAGGAAATGGAAAAATTATTCAAGAGCTTGAAGGTAGTTTTAGAGGCACTGGTTGGAATGTAATTAAGGTGATATGGGGTTCTTATTGGGATCAGCTATTAGCAAAAGATAAAACGGGTTTACTTGTAAAAAGAATGAATGAGTGTGTAGACGGAGAGTATCAAGCTTTTAAAGCAAAAGGAGGATTATATGTTAGAGATAAATTCTTTGGTAAATACCCAGAATTGAAAGAAATGGTATCTTCAATGACTGACAAAGATATTTGGAGATTAAATAGAGGTGGTCACGATCCTCATAAAGTTTATGCTGCATATCATGCTGCAATGGAAAACAAAGGCTCACCAACGGTCATACTAGCAAAAACCATCAAAGGTTATGGTATGGGAGAGTCTGGTGAAAGTATTAATACTACACACCAGCAAAAAAAATTGGATGAAAAAGATTTGCTATATTACAGAGATAGATTTGGCGTTCCGCTTACTGATAAACAAGTCAAGAATATTGAATACTTTAAGCCAAAGGAAAACTCGGAAGAAATAAAATATTTAAAAGATAGAAGATTAAAACTAGGTGGATTTATTCCTGAAAGATCCTCTTTTGCTAAATCTATAAAGGCCCCTCCAAAAGATATTTTTGAACCTTTTATGAAATCAACAGAGAACAAAGAAATGTCGACAACTATGGCGCTTGTTCGTATGCTTACTGCTCTTCTAAGAGATAAAAATCTTTCTCCAAGATTAGTTCCCATTATTCCTGATGAGGCAAGAACTTTTGGTATGGAGGGATTTTTTCAAAAAATTGGAATTTATGCTCACGAAGGACAAAAATATGAGCCAGTAGACTCTGAACAATTGAGTTCTTACAGAGAGGATAGAAGTGGTCAGGTATTAGAGGAAGGTATCACAGAATCTGGCGCTATGTCGTCTTGGATAGCAGCTGGAACATCTTATACAAATCATGATTTAGAAATGATACCAATCTATATTTTCTACTCAATGTTTGGCTTTCAAAGAGTCGGGGATTTAGCTTGGGCGGCAGGAGATTCACAAGCTAGAGGTTTTTTAATCGGTGCTACTGCTGGCAGAACAACATTAGCAGGTGAAGGCCTGCAACACCAAGATGGTCACAGTCAATTATTAGCCTCTAATATTCCTAACTGTGTTAGTTACGATCCAACATTTGCATACGAAATAGCTACAATATTTCAAGATGGTATTAAAAGAATGCATGAAAAAAAAGAGAATATTTTTTATTACATAACAGCAATGAATGAAAATTATTCTCACCCAGAGAAACCAAAAGGTTGTGAAGAAGGTATTCTTAAAGGAATGTATTTATTTAAAGAATATAATAAAAAAGGAAAAACTAAAGTTCAACTTTTAGGCTCTGGTACTATATTAAGAGAAATTATTTCAGCAGCAAAAATTCTAACTGAAGATTATGGAATTGACTCTGATATTTGGAGTGTTACTAGTTTTAACGAATTAAGAAGAGATGGTATGGAAACTGAGAGATGGAACCTTTTAAATCCTGACGGGAAAAGAAAAAAATCTTATGTACAAAAATGTTTAGAGAAAAGAGAAGGACCAATAATTGCTGCATCTGATTATACACGTTCTTTTTCAGATCAAATAAGACCTTATACAGATAAATCATTTTATTCTCTAGGAACTGATGGATATGGAAGAAGTGATACGAGAAAAAATTTAAGAAAATTTTTTGAAGTAGATAAAGAACACATTGTCGCCTACACCTTGAGTGCTCTTGCAAAAGAACAACTGATAGAGTCTAAAAAAGCGGAAAAGGCAATTAAGAAGTATAAGATTGATAAAGAAAAAGATTTTCCATCCAATTTATAACTATGGCTAGCATGAAAATTTTAATTCCTGATATGGGTGATTTTAAAGATGTAGAAATTATAGAAGTTCTTATAAAAGAAGGTCAAAAAATTAAAAAGAACGACTCTTTAATTACATTAGAGAGTGATAAATCTAGCGTGGAAGTTCCTTCTACTCATGAAGGTATTATTAAAAAAATTAATATAAAGGTGGGAGATAAAGTAAATCAAGGAGATCTTATACTTGAATTAGAGTCTGTAAATAAAACTGAAGAAAAAAAAGAAACAGCAGTCACAGAAAAAAAAGTTGAAATTCAAAAACAAGAATTGATCAAAAAGAAAGAAATTATTCCAACCACACCAACCATCAAAAGAAGTACTGGATCAGCAAGTCCAAAGGTTAGAAAATTTGCCAGAGAGTTAGGAGCAAATGTATTGGAAATTCCGGGCACACAAAGAGCTGGAAGAGTTTCAGAGGAAGATGTTAAAAATTTCGTTAGGTCTCAAGTTACTGTAAGTAGTGGAAAAATAGAAAAAAAAATTCATAAAGAAGAGTACTCTTATGAAGAGTTTGGAGAGATTGAATTAAAAGATATTCCTAGAGTAAAAAAAATATCAGGAACCCAGCTAGTTAGGTCTTGGACTGAAATCCCTCATGTTACTCAACATGAAGAAATAGATATAACAGAAATGGAACAATTTAGATCATCTTTATATGATTATTATTCAGGAGAAATGATAAAAGTTACCCCTCTAGCATTTATATCAAAGGCTCTAGTAAGCGCGCTTAAGGTTTTTCCAAATTTTAATGCCTCTATAGATCCTGATCAAAACAAGATTATTTATAAAAAATATTTTCATTTAGGTTTTGCCGTGGATACACCCCATGGGTTGATGGTACCTAAAATAAGAAATGTTGATCAAATGGATATTAAGGAAATAGGTGAAGCACTTAAAAAAACTAGCAAACTTTGCAGAGAGTTAAAAATTGATAAGAAAGAATTCTTTGGTGGCTCTATGACAATATCAAGTTTAGGAGGTATCGGAGGAACGTTTTTTACCCCAATAATAAATCCTCCTGAAGTAGCAATATTAGGTGTTGGAAAAAGTTTTGATAAATTAGTAAAATTAAAAGGTAAAATTGTTTCTAGAAAAATTTTACCAATTTCTCTATCATATGATCACAGGATAATAGACGGAGCTGAAGGAGCAAGATTTTGTGTTTATTTAAGTGAATGTTTAGGTAAAGACTTTGCATTCAAGCTTGCTGTTTAATTTAAATTACAATAATAAGCATCATGAATAAAAAAATGATTTCCTTGATCTGTGCTATTTCTTGCTCGTTTTTATGGGGTACAGCATTCATTGCTCAAGACATGGGAATGGATTATATAGGGCCATTTTCTTTCACTTCCGGAAGAATGTTCTTAGGTTTTATTGTATTAATCCCTTTTTTTTTCTTTTTTGAATTTAAAAAAATTAAAGTAAAAAAATTTTCTTATAATATAATTTTTATTTATCTTGCTCTTCTTGGATTTTTTCTTAGTGGAGGATTTGCACTACAACAATACTCATTGCTTTATACGGATGTTGCAAATGCAGCAATATTTACAATATTTTATGTACTAATTGTTCCTGCTATATCTTATTTTTTATTTTCTAAAGGGATTCATTGGTCTGTTTGGCCCTC
>MDSV01103050.1_pt1 | contig 11388 bp, 12 predicted proteins | sample 810851 | NCBI WGS metagenome assembly MDSV01 (sample SAMN05326640, study PRJNA326480) | marine metagenome | isolation source: seawater | place: Atlantic Ocean: North East | collected 2012 | reverse complement strand
TGTTCTTATACTTATTTTTGTTTTACTGTTTCATTTATTTTTTACATATTCGTTAGTATTAAAAATATTTGCTAATTTAAATCCAATTATTTTCTTTAAAAAGATGAGAAATGTTGCATTATTTGCATTCACTACATCATCGAGTGCAGCAACTATTCCAGTAACGCTTAAAACAGTAACTGACGATCTTGGGGTCAAAAAAGATGTCTCATCATTTGTAATTCCTGTTGGAGCAACAATTAATATGGATGGAACCGCTATAATGCAGGGCTTGGCAACTATGTTTATTGCAAGTACTGTTGGTGTAGATCTATCTATGATTGAATATATTCAAATAGTTTTGCTTGCAATGGTAGCCTCTATAGGAGCAGCTGCTGTTCCTTCTGCAGGAACAATCACATTAGCTCTAATTTTGAGTTCTTTGGGACTACCACTAGATGCTATTGGCTTAATCCTAGCTGTTGATAGAATCCTTGATATGATTAGGACTTCTGTAAATGTTTCTGGTGATGCGGCAGTTGCTTGTGTTGTTGCTAACTTTGAAGGCCTTCTGGACAAAAACTTATTTAATAAATAGGTAAAAAAATACGCTTTTATTTCAAATAATTTGCTAGAATGCTTTATTTAAAAAAAAGGGTTTCTATATGGATAATTTTTTAATTCCACCAGTTTTAGGTCTATTAGGAATGGTTATGGCATTTGTAGTTTATATGCTTGTCATGAAATATCCGGATGGTGAAGATAAGGTAAAGAAAATCGGTGATCAGATTCATTCTGGCGCTTTAGCTTTTATGAAAACAGAATATAAATATTTATTTGTTTTTATTGTTGTATTAGTTGCATTGGTTTGGATGACTGAAGGATTAGGCCCATATACGGCAATATCAGTTATTGTTGGTGCGATATGTTCGTCAATAGCAGGTTTTATAGGTATGTATGCTGCAACTAAGGCAAATGTGAGGACAGCAACTGCAGCTCAAAAAGATGGAGCACCAGCTGCACTGGCAGTTTCTTTTTACGGCGGTTCTATTATGGGTCTATGTGTTGCATCATTGGGTTTAATAGGTCTTGGTGGTTTATATTTTTTCTACATACCAGCTGAAATTGATCCTCACAAGCTTGAAGGTTTTGCTATGGGGGCATCAGTAGTAGCTCTCTTTTCCAGAGTAGGCGGAGGAATTTTTACAAAAAGCGCAGATGTTGGAGCTGATCTTGTTGGTAAGATTGAAGCAGGTATACCGGAAGATGACCCAAGAAATCCTGGTGTTATAGCAGATAATGTTGGTGATAATGTTGGTGATGTTGCTGGGATGGGTTCAGACATATTTGAATCATATTGTGGTTCTATGATTGCGTGTATTGCTATTGCTTATACATTGAATAAACCAGATATGATGATGTTGCCACTAATCTTAGCTTCAGCTGGATTAATAGCATCTATTGTAGGTATTTTTATTGTAAAACTTCAATCAGCCAAAGCACCGGATAAAGCCCTTAGATCTGGAACTCTGTTAGCACCAGTCATATTTGCAGCAATGGCTTACTTTATTATCGGTTCACTTGAGGGTGTTGATATTAAAGTTTGGTGGTGTGTTGTCTCTGGAGCAGTTGGAGGAGTTCTAATAGGTCTTATTACAGAATATTACACAGGTGGAAAGCCTGTTAAGAAGATTGCTGAATCAGGAGAAACAGGATCAGCAACAGTTATGATTTCAGGACTATCAGTTGGCATGCAATCAGTCGTAATACCTATTGTTATTTTGGCTGGAATAATTCTTGTATCAACTCAATTAGCAGATATTTATGGTGTTGGGATTGCTGCAGTAGGCATGTTGGCAACTGTTGGAATAACAATGGCTATAGATGCATATGGACCAGTCGCAGATAATGCTGGTGGTATTGCTGAAATGTCTGGTATGGGCGAAGAAGTACGAGAAATTACTGATTCTCTAGATGAATTAGGGAATACTACTGCTGCAATTGGCAAAGGTTTTGCAATTGGAGCTGCAGCATTAGCTGCTCTAGCAATAATTTCAGCATTTTCAGCTGTGGTTGCCAAAGAGTATCCTGAATTCTCATTAGCACTTACAGAACCGATTGTTTTAGTTGGAATGTTTATAGGGGTCTGTATACCTTTCTTAGTATCATCAATCACCATGACAGCAGTTGGTGATGCAGCTTTTGAAATGATTAATGAAATACGAAGACAATTTAAAGAGATTCCAGGATTAATGGAAGGCACAGCAGAACCAGATTCTGAAAAATGTGTTGAAATTGCGACAAAAGCCGCACTTAAAAAAATGATGTTGCCAGGCATAATTGCTGTATCAATGCCTGCAATTGTTGGTTTTGGACTCGGAGCTCAGGCTTTAGGTGGAATGCTTGCTGGTGGATTGTTAGGCTGTGTTTCTTTAGCACTAATGATGGCAAATGCTGGAGGTGCTTGGGATAATGCAAAAAAATATGTTGAAAAAGGAAATCTGGGTGGCAAAGGTTCAGACACACACGCTGCTGCAGTGGTAGGTGATACTGTAGGAGATCCATTTAAAGATACCTCAGGACCATCAATGAATATCCTTATAAATGTAATGGCTATAGTTAGTTTAGTCATAGCACCACTTTTAAATATCTAATAAAGTATTTAAAATTAAAAATCCAGGGTTGCATCCCTGGATTTTTTTTGACTAAATTAAACTAATGAAAAAAAATATTTTAATAATTGGGTATGGAGATATAGCAAGAAGGTTAAATGCCATCTTATGTAAAGATACTTATGAAATATATGGAATATCTAGAAGTAAGAAAAGAGGCTTAGAAAATTTTATAGAATGGGATTGGTTATCTAAAAAACTGCCAAAGCTTAAATGCAAAAATTATGAAAGTATAATTTTTATACCCAAGCCAAGTAATAGTTCTCAATTAGGATATCAAGAGGGGTTCCTTGATGCCTCTAAAAATATCTTTGATTTCTTAGAGGCTTCAGAAAAAATTTTATATAAAAAATTTATTACCGTTTCCTCAACAAGTGTATACGGTGATGCAGATGATCGAAAAAAAGCTAATATAGATGGATACATGCTTAAAGAGGAAGATTCAGATGGAAGTCCTGTGAGGTTGGGAGGACACATTATTACTGAATATGAAAAGAATCAAATTAAAAGATATGCTGAAAGATTATTAGTTTTAAGATTATCTGGCTTGTATATTTCTAAACCAAAATCTAAAAACCATTTACACAGAGATAATGCCGCAAAGATAATAAAATTTTTCATTGAGAATGATTTCAATTTTACCTCACATGAAATATTTAATTGCACGGAAGATTCAAACTTAGTTGGCGATATTTCAAACGAAAAATTAAAAAAATTAGGTTTTATTTTTGACAGATATAACTAGAACTAAAGCTTATTGCAAAATACAATAAATATATGATTAAAAGCATGACAGGTTTTGGGTTATCAAGGTCTATTGATAAAGAATCAGAAGTTTGTGTAGAGATAAAAGGAGTAAATCATAAGTTCTTAGATATTTCTCTCAAGCCGAATGATCTAAACAATGATCTTGAGGAATATATAAGGAATTTGGTTTCAAAAAATATAATTAGAGGGAGAGTTGATATAAGAGTAAAGCTCAATGCTGAATCTAAAATATCCTATTCAATAAATTCAGATCTTTTGAAGAAATTTGAAAAATCTTTGAGAAAGGACCTTTCATTATCTGACAATTTACAATTTAGAGATATTAAGGATGTTCCAGGCATTTTTAAGTCAGAAGTAACACAAAAAATTAATTATAGTCTGATAAGAAAAGTTTTTAATGTTGCAATGAATGAGTTTATAAGTTCTAGAAACGAAGAGGGCATTAAAATAAAAAAAGTTTTATCAAAAAAATTAAAACAAATCGAGTCAGCGGCATTAAAGATCAATAAGTCAAATATTAAGAACTCCAAAAAAAGAGCAAAACTTTTTAAAAATAAGATAATGCAAATAACAACTTCGCTTGATGAAAGTCGAATCGAGCAAGAGGTGGCTATTTTGGCCCTAAAGCATGACGTCAGCGAAGAATTAGATAGAATATCTTTTCATACAGATTCATTGAGGAAAGAATTAGACAAAAAAATCTGCAGTGGTAAGAAAATTGATTTTATTCTCCAAGAGCTTTTCAGAGAAGCAAATACTTTATCTGTAAAACTTGAAGATCCACATTTAAAAGATCAAGCCCTAGATATTAAATTATTAATTGAAGAGATGAGAGAACAGGCTCAAAATGTCGAATAAAAATACAGGCAAATTAATTATCTTTTCAGCCCCATCAGGAGCTGGTAAATCTTCTTTGATCAAAGAAATTATTCTGCAAAGTGCTGGAACTATTCAACTTTCTGTTTCTGCGACAACAAGAACGCCGAGAGATGGAGAGGTGCATGGGAAAGATTATTTTTTTATTTCGGACAAAGAATTTAATGATTTAAAGAAAAAAGAATCTTTTGTAGAGTATGCAAATGTTTATGGTCATCAGTACGGAACTTTAAAATCATTTGTTGGGGAAAAAACCTCAAATCATATAGATGTAATATTGGATATAGATGTTCAAGGTTTTGATTTAATTAAAGACTCTGTTAAGAATAGCATCTCAATATTTATTATTCCTCCATCACTCGTTGAGTTAGAAAAAAGACTTAAGTTAAGAGGACTTGACTCAGATGATGTTATTAAAAAAAGATTAATGAATGCAAAGACAGAGCTTAAATATGCCAAATTATATGATTATGTTGTTCTTAATGATAAGTTTAATAAGGTATTGTGTGAGTTAGAATCAATAATTTTTGGGAAAGATCATGAGAATAACAAACAGGTTAACCTAAATTTATTGAAAGATTTATTGGATTAATAACATGTTTAGAATTAGAATAGTTCACCCAGGAGAATATTAAATGGCTAGAATTACAGTAGAAGATTGTTTAGAAAAGATACCAAGTAGATTTGACTTAATTTTAATGGCTTCAAAAAGAGCTAGACAGTTATCGACTACAAGCAGAGATCCTTTGGTTGAATGGGATAACGACAAACCCACACTAGTTGCACTCAGAGAAATTGAAGAAGGTTTGTTAGATGAGGCAACGCTTGAAGAAATGTTGCAAGTGGATCTTTTAGCTGAAGCTGCAGAATATACTCCAGGCAGAAAAGAAGACGAAGACATAGGATAAATGGCTATAGGGGAGTTATTTTGAGTGACCACGCACTCCCAAACTTATTACTTAATAATTTCTCGGGCGACTATCTATTAAGACTCCCAACAGGCTTTTATAAAACTGCAAAGTTATATCTCAGCATTAAAGAAATTAAGAAAATCCAAAAAGCATATTCTGTAGCTTATTATGCACATGAGAACCAGAAAAGAAGAGATGGTTCTAAGTATATCTCTCATCCAGTTGAAGTAGCCAGAATTTTATTAGATCTTAAAATGGACTCAGACACTATTTGCTCTGCATTAATGCATGATGTTCTTGAAGATTGTGATGTTACAAAGAATGACTTGAAAACACTATTTGGGTCAAATGTTGCAGATATTGTTGATGGTGTAAGTAAACTAGGCAAACTTGATATAAGAAGCAGAACTGAAAGAGACGCCAATAATTTACAGAAAATGATGCTTGCAATGTCAAAAGATGTAAGAGTAGTTTTGGTAAAGATCTGCGACCGTCTTCATAATATGCGAACCATAGAGCATCTACCCAGGTTCAAACAAATCCAGAAGTCCAAAGAAACAATAGAATTATACGGACCACTAGCCATTAGAATTGGTATGCAAGACATTAGAGCTGAATTGGAAGATCTAGCCTTTAGATGTATTCACCCCCTAAGAGCATCCATGCTTGAAAGTGCAATAAATAAATCTAGTGGAGGTAGAAAAAAAATTGTTACTCAGATTCGCAAAGAACTTAAAAGACATCTCAAATCTAATGGAATCCAAAGGGTCGGTGTCAAAGGGAGAGAAAAAAATATATATAGTATTTACAGAAAAATTAAATCAAAACATAAGCCGTTCTCCGAAATTCTTGATGTTTATGGATTTAGGATACTCGTAGACTCTGTTGACCAATGCTATAGATCATTAGGCATTATTCATAATTATTTTTCTCCAATAGAAAATAGATTTAAAGACTACATAGCAATTCCAAAGAGTAATGGCTATCAAGCCCTTCATACAAGTTTATTAGCCTTAAGCGCATTTCCAATCGAAGTCCAAATACAGACAAGAAATATGTACTCTATAGCAAGTTTTGGTATTGCTGCACATTGGCAATATAAAACAGAAGAAGAGGATAAAAGTTCAGGCTTAAGGGCAACAAAATGGCTTACAGGTTTAGTTGATCTTCAAAAAAAGACAAACAATCCATCTGAATTTGCTCAATCAATAAAAACAGAGTTAGATTCTAATGAGGTATTTTTATTTTCTCCAAAAGGAGATATTTATGCGTTAAGAAAGGGATCTACTCCAATTGATTTTGCATATGAAGTTCATACAGATTTAGGAGACAGTATTGTAGGATGCAAAGTAAATAGAAATGAAGTACCAGTTAACATTGAGCTTGAGACTGGTCAAACCGTTGAGATTATTGCCTCAAAGACAAACTCTGAATTAGATCCTTCATGGCTTAATTATGTAGTTACAAGCAAGGCAAGAAGTGCAATCAGAGCAAAGCTCAGGAAACAAAAGATTTCTGATGCCAGGAAAGCAGGCAAAGTAATGCTTGAAACAGAATTAAAAAGAGGGGGCACTAGTCTGTCTGAATATAGAGGAAGTTCTTTAAAAAAAATATTAGATTCAATTGGGGTGACATCACTCAACAAGCTCCTTACCGATCTTGGTCTCGGTAAAAGGACAGGAAGCATTATTGCAGAGAGATTTTATTCTGGACTACAAATAAGAGAGGGCATAAAAGAAGCTAATCCAGTTCTCATCTTAGATAATAAAATTGAAAGTGTTACTGTAAGGTTTGCAAAATGCTGCTTACCAGTCTATGAGGATGCTGTTGTAGCACATTCAGATACGGAAAGAGGCATGGTTATACATCACAAAAGATGCAAGCAAGTTAAACCTTTTGTTAAGAAAGACCCAAGATACATGCCAGCAATTTGGGGTGAAAATAAGAAAGATCATTTATATAAGGCTAAGATAGACATCAATACTGAAGACAGAGTTGGAGTTTTGTCTGACCTAGGGTCTATTTTTGCTAGATCAGCAATTAACATTGGATCAGTAAATACAAAAACTATTGATAAGAAATTTGCAGGATTTGAAATTGAAATTGAAGTTAAAGATAGGAAAGAATTAAGAAACATTATGCAAAAAGTTAGATCAATGAAATTAACAACGAGTTGTAAGAGAAATATAAATGAGAAATAGCAAAAAACTTTTGCTATTTTTATGTACAATTTCTTTTATATCAATTTTAATTCTTCTATTGGAGCCAAATAAAATGACAAAAGAAATAATTTCTACTGAGAATGCGCCTCAAGCAATTGGACCTTATTCACAAGCAGTAAAAGCTGGTAATTTAATGTTTATTTCCGGACAAATTCCATTAAATCCCTCAACAGGCGATTTAATTTCTGGATCAATTGAGGATGAAGCAACTCAAGTGCTTAATAATCTAAAAAATATATGTGAGGCTGCAGGTCATAGTCTTGAGGATGTTGTAAAAATAACAATTTTTTTAACTGATTTAAGTAATTTTGCAATAGTAAATGAAGTAATGAAACAGCATTTCGAAGAACCTTATCCAGCAAGAGCAACTGTAGAAGTTTCTGGCCTCCCTCTTGGAGTGAATGTTGAAATTGAGGCAATAGTATCTACAGATGAATAAAAACCTTTTATCTATCAACGATCTAACAAAACAAGAGATATTAGATTTAATTAAATTTTCAAATAATTTTATTGATGATGATGGTAACTTTAGAAAAGAGGACCTTTTTATAGACAAAACTGTTGCAAATGTTTTTTTTGAGCCAAGTACGCGAACAAAAATGTCATTCGCTGTTGCGGCAAAAAACTTAGGTTGCGATGTTATAGACTTTAATGTTGAAAACTCATCAGTGCAAAAAGGTGAATCAATATTCGAAACAATTGATGCTTTAAATCTTATGGGTGTTGACTTGTGTGTCTTGAGACATCCAGAGTCTGTTATACAAGAATTAGCTCAAGCATTGCCAAAGATGGTCTTTATAAATGCGGGCGAGGGATCTATCTCCCATCCAACTCAGGCTTTATTGGATATGAAGACAATTATTGATCATAAAAATTCTTTAGATGGTTTAAAAATTGTAATTGTTGGAGATCTTGATCACTCTAGAGTTACTTCTTCTTTTGTAGAGGGTATTTCGAATTTCTCAATTGAATCATTAACTTTCTCAGGTCATCCAGAAATGTGTACGAAATATCAGAGTCCTAAGATAGGTAAATATGAACCTGACATGAATATAGCTCTCCAAGATGCAGATGTCATTATGACTTTGAGAATTCAGTATGAAAGATTCGATGAAGAATTAAACTTAGATTTAGAGACCTATAAAAATTCCTATCAGCTTTCTTCAGAGAAACTGGAAAATGCAAAGGGCGATGCTATTGTTATGCATCCTGGTCCAGTTAATTATGTTGAAATAACAGAGACCGTGTATGACTCAGATAATTCTGTAATCAGACAACAAATTGCAAATGGAGTTGCTATTAGAATGGCAGTTTTATCTAGATTTTTGAGCGGCTAGTGTCTTTTTAACTGTTTCAACAATTGAAATAGTGTTTTGATCAATCTCTATATTTATTATCGAACCCTCAGATAGCCTATCTAAATTAGTAACAGAAAGCGTTTCTGGAATTAAATGGATATAAAAATTATCTTTATTTACTTTCCCTAAAGTTAAGCTACAACCATTTATGCCAATATAGCCTTTTTCAAAAATGTATTCGTTAAATTTTTTTGGAAAATTAATAATAATATCTTTAGTATTTGTTTTGTTTAATATTTTCTTAACTTTGCCACTAAAGTGGATGTGCCCAGACATTAAATGGCCACCAATTTCTGAATTAGCTTTAATAGATCTTTCTAGGTTGACAATAGACCCCTTTTTAAGATTTTTTAGATTTGTTCTTTCGAGAGTCTCTGTTATAACATCAAACTTCATATTTTTTAGTCCTCTATCTAATGAAGTTAGGCACACGCCATTCACTGATACGCTAGCGCCTTTCTGAAGTTTTTTTGTAAAATTTTTTGGAGGAGTTATTTCTATGGTTATACTATCTTTTTTGGCCGATATTTTAGAAACTTTTCCAGTGCCTTGAACTATCCCTGAAAACATTTAGGCTCCCCAAATTTCTCTATATTTACTTAAACTGCTGAGATGTTCTTTAAAATGCGGGTCTTGTTCAACAAAACTTATTAAAGAGTCTAGATTTACAATCGACTCAACTTTTAAATCGAACTCTTTCTCAAGCTCTTCGCTAGAGCATAGATCTGACAAGCCCTTTTCCTGTCTATCTAACCCAACTAAGAAAGAAGAGGGAATGGCTGATATATTATTTATTAGCTCAATAGATTCTCTTCCAGCTGTTCCGGCAGATAAAACATCATCAATAATTAGAACTCTGCCCTGAGGTTTTTTCCCAATGATATTTCCACCTTCTCCATGGTCTTTTTCTTCTTTTCTGTTGAACGAAAGAGGATAATCCTTACCTTCTTTACTAAATAACATAGCTACAAGCGATCCAAGAAAAATGCCTTTGTATGCAGGCCCATAGATACTATCAAAAATTATTTCTTTATCGTTTATGGCATCAACGTAGCATTTAGCTAATTCATACAGACTACAACCACTGAGCATATTAGCGGCATTAAAGAAATAGGGGCTTACTCTTCCAGATTTTAGAGTAAATTCACCAAACTCTAATGATTTTGATTTAATTGCTAAATTTAAGAATGACTTTTGATAATCTTTCACTTATTCAATACAAGCTTTTTGTTTTTTTACAATCTCTGCAATCGCAGAGCTTCCTAAAACAAGCATATCATTAAGTTCTGATTTTGAAAAAGGAGCATCTTCTGCAGTTCCTTGAATTTCAATAAGCTCATCATTTTCATTCATAACAATATTTAAATCTGTATCCGCAGTACTATCTTCATCATAATCTAAATCTAACAATATCTTATTATCTTTAACCCCTAGTGAAACTGCAGCAATAAAAGAATTAATTGCTCTTTGATCATTATGATGATTTTTTATCGCAAGAAAAAGGGCAACACAACCGCCTGTAATTGAAGCGGTTCTTGTCCCTCCATCAGCCTGTATTACGTCACAATCAACATTTATAGTTTTGCCTTTAAGATACTTAAGATTTACTGCTTGACGCAATGATCTACCAATTAATCTTTGTATTTCTAGCGTTCTTCCACTTTGCTTGCCTTTGGAAGCCTCTCTTCTCATTCTTTCATTTGTAGATCTTGGCAACATTCCATATTCACCTGTTACCCAACCCTCATCTGAATTCTTCATCCATCGAGGAACATTGTTTTCTATGGAAGCATTGCAAATGACTTTAGTATTTCCAAATGATATTAAAACCGACCCCTCTGCATGAATATTTATATGAGGTTCGATAATTACTTCTCGAAGTTGGTTATGATTGCGGCCTTGATTTCTTTCCATTATTGAATAAAAATTATGAAAGCTCTTCTTTGACAATTTTACTAACCAGCCCCATGTCTGCAGATCCAGCTAATGATGATTTTAAAACACCCATAACCTTTCCCATATCCTGCATTGAAGAGGCTCCTGAACTGGCAATTGCTTCTCTTACTTTTTCAGCGACTTGGACTTCATCTAATTGTTGAGGTTTATATTTTGAAAGGATTTCGACTTCTTGCTCTTCTTTATTAGCCAGATCATCTCTTCCTCCACTTTTGAATTGAGTGATAGAATCATTTCTTTGTTTAATCATTTTATTAATTATTTGCAAAGCCTTGGCGTCATCCACCTCTTCTTTATTATCAATTTCAAAACGTTGAACTTCAGCAAGAAACATACGAATGGTATCTCTTGCCAAGTCATTTTTTTCAAGCATTGCTTGTTTTAGGTCTTGTTTGATATCAGGTAATAGGGCCAAAACTATCTGTTTCTTTGTCTTGAAAAAGAAAATTTTCTGTTAGTTTTTCTAGCTCTCTTAACAGCTGCTGCCATTAGTCGTTTTCTTTTTTCAGTTGGCTTTTCATAAAATTCTCTAGCTCTAATTTCTGGAACGATCGCAGCTTTTTCACAAGCGCGTTTGAATTTTCTCAAACCAATATCAAAATGTTCTGTATCTTTTATAATAATTGAAGGCATAATGTGTCGCGTA
>MDSV01087521.1_pt1 | contig 11388 bp, 7 predicted proteins | sample 810851 | NCBI WGS metagenome assembly MDSV01 (sample SAMN05326640, study PRJNA326480) | marine metagenome | isolation source: seawater | place: Atlantic Ocean: North East | collected 2012 | reverse complement strand
TTTCTAAATCTTTTTAATTCTTGAGCAAGAGTTTTTGCAGGAAAAGGGTATAGTTGCTCTATTCTAATAAAAAACACCTCTTTGTTTTGTATTTTTTCCCTAGCTTCAAGAAGATCAAAGTAAATTTTTCCAGAACACATAACTACTTTTTTTATTTTTTTATCTTCTTTTAGTTTAATTAATTCATATTTTTTAGAGTCAGCGTGATCATTAAGCACTCTATGAAATGTATTTTTTTTAGTAAAATCCTCTATATTTGAAATACATTTTTTATTTCTTAATAAAGATTTCGGCGTCATTATAATTAGAGGTTTTCTAAAGTCTCTGTGTATTTGTCTTCTCAGAGCATGAAAATAATTTGCTGGAGTTGTACAATTCATAACTTGAATATTTTCTTGAGCACATAATTGTAAAAATCTTTCTAACCTAGCTGATGAATGCTCTGGTCCTTGACCTTCATAACCATGGGGTAATAGCATCACTAAACCATTTGCTCTTGCCCATTTCCTTTCAGCTGACGCTATAAACTGATCTATAATAACCTGAGCTCCATTAGCAAAATCACCAAATTGTGCTTCCCAAAGTACAAGTGTTGCAGGTTCTGATAAAGCATAACCATACTCAAATCCTAAAACAGCCATTTCTGAAAGCAAACTATCTATCACTTCAAATCTTTTTTGATTTTTTGAAATATTATTTAAAGGGATGTATTTACTTCCATTTATTTGATCTTTAAGTACAGAATGTCGTTGGCTAAAAGTACCTCTTGCAGAATCTTGTCCGGAAAGCCTGACGGGATAGCCTTCGTCTAGCAAAGATGCAAATGCCAGTTGTTCTGCTGTAGCCCAATCAAAACCTTTTCCGGTGAGAAACATTTGTTTTTTCTTTTCAAAAATTTTTCTTAAAGTCGGATGAATATTAAAATCTTTAGGAACTGAGGTAATTTTTTCTCCTATCTTTTTAAATTTATCTAATGAAATTCCAGTAATTCCTCTTTTATCTTTTCCTCTTTCAGGTTTATATCTTGACCATACACCTTCGTACCATTCTAACTTAGGCCTATATTCTTTTGCAGTTTTGAATTGTTCTTCAAGAAGATTTTTAAAATTAGTTTTCATATTATCAAACTCCTCTTTTGTAATAACTCTTTGTTTGATTAATTTATTTGCATAAATACTGAGTGTAGTTGGGTGCTTTTTAATTTTTTTGTACATAGTCGGTTGGGTAAAAAAAGGTTCGTCTCCCTCATTATGCCCAAATCGTCTGTAGCAAATCATATCTATAACCACATCTTTATTAAATTTTTGTCTATAATCGGTTGCAATTTTTGCACAATGGACAACAGCTTCTGGATCATCGCCATTCACATGTAAAATTGGAGCATCAACCATTTTTGCTAAATCTGAGGGATAGGGTGAGGAACGAGCAAATTTTGGACTTGTGGTAAATCCTATTTGGTTATTAACAATGATATGTATCGTTCCTCCAGTGTTATGACCTGGAAGACCAGACATTGCAAAACACTCAGCAACAACACCTTGTCCAGCAAAAGCAGCGTCACCATGAATCAAAACTGGTACAACTTTTTTTCTTTCATAATCTTGGTGAAAAAATTGTTTAGCTCGAGTTTGCCCTAATACCACCGGGTTCACAGCTTCGAGATGTGAAGGATTATCTGTTAAGGAAACATGAACTAGATTACCATCAAACTCTCTATTTGATGAAGCTCCTAAATGATATTTAACATCTCCAGTGGAGTCTTCGCTAAAGGAAGCGTATTCTCCAGCGAATTCATTAAACATTCTCTTATAAGATTTTTGCAATACATTAGCTAAGATATTCAATCTTCCTCTATGTGGTTGACCAATTTTAACTTCTTTAAAGCCAAAGTTTCCTCCTCTTTTAATTATTTGTTCTAACGCTGGTATTAAAGCTTCACCTCCATCAATTCCAAACCTTTTTGTCCCTACAAATTTTACAGCTAAAAATTTTTCAAACCCTTCTGCCTGTATCAACTTATTTAAGATTGCTTTTTTTCCATTAGAGGTAAATTTTAATTGATTTTCTTCTTTTTCCATTCTCTCTCTGAACCAGTTCTTTTCAACTGGATCTGTTATATGCATATATTCAACACCAATACTTGAACAATATATTTTTCTAAAAAATGTAAGAATTTCATTTATTGTTGAATATTTTTTTTCCATATATGCGTCTAAGTAAATTTTTTTATTGTAGTCTTCTTTTTTAAACCCATGATCAGCGGGATGTAAATCTTCGAGATATTTTCTTTCCATCATTCCTAGGGGATCTAGATTTGCTATAAGATGTCCTCTTATTCTATATGCTCTAATTAAAGCTATAGCTTTTACAGATTGTTTTTTTTCATTTTCGCTATCTTTTTCAGCGATTATATTTTCTTTTATTTCCTTCTTTAAAATAGTATTTATTTTTCTTTTTTTTAAAGGAGACCAGCTTGGCCCTTTTAAATTCTTTGAAATAATCTCCTGATTATCTTTAAGTCCATCAAAAAAAGATTTCCAATCTTCAGATAGACTTTCAGGATTTTTTAAATAATCTAAATAAAACTCTTCAATAAAAGTGGTGTTGCTTCCCTCTAAAAAGGAAGTTTTTTTATAAGTGTTATTATTTTTTAAGGAAGACATTATATTAATTTATTTTAACACAGATTATCAAAAATCAAATATTAAGTTTATTATATAATGTCTTACCAATATCTGCTGGAGATTTTGAAATAATAATTCCGGCTGATTTCATCGCTTCAATTTTGCCTTCTGCACTCCCTTTTCCTCCTGAAATTATAGCTCCTGCATGACCCATTCTTCTACCAGGTGGAGCAGTTAAACCTGCTATAAAACCAATTACAGGTTTCTTAATTTTTGATCTTTTTAAAAAATCAGATGCCTCTTCTTCTGCGGACCCTCCTATTTCTCCTATCATTACTATTGAATGAGTTTTAGGATCATTTAAAAAAAGTTCTAAACAATCAATAAAATCTGTACCATTGATAGGATCTCCACCAATTCCTATGCAGGTCGACTGTCCCATTCCATTAGCTGTAGTTTGAGCAACAGCTTCGTAGGTAAGCGTTCCCGATCTAGAAACTATTCCAACTGTTCCTTTTTTGTGAATGCTTCCAGGCATAATTCCAATTTTACATTCCTCAGGTGTTATTATTCCCGGGCAATTTGGGCCTATTAGTCTACTTTTATTTTTTTTTAGAACTTGTTTAACTTTAATCATATCTACAATTGGAATACCTTCTGTTATACAAACTATTAGATCAATTTTTGATTCAATTGCTTCAATTATAGCTGAAGCAGCGAATTTAGGAGGAACATAAATCATAGTAGCATTAGCCCCGGTCTTTTTTTTAGCTTCTTCAACAGTATTGAATACTGGTAAGTTTAAGTGTTTTTGTCCACCTTTTTTAGGAGTGACACCTCCAACCAATTGGGTTCCATAATTTATAGCTTGCTCGGAATGAAAAGTTCCATGAGTTCCCGTAAAACCTTGGCAAATTAATTTAGTTTTTTTATCAATTAAAATTGACATAGTTATTTTACAGCCTCAACAATTTTTTTTGCAGCATCATTAAGATCTGTAGCTGATAAAATTTTTAATCCCGATTTATTCAAAATTTGTTTTCCTTCTTCAAAATTTGTTCCTGCTAATCTTACAACTAATGGAACATTTAAATTTGTTTCTTTAGCAGCATCTACTACTCCTTGGGCTAATACATCGCATCTCATAATTCCCCCAAAAATATTTATTAAAATCCCTTTTACATTTTTATCTGATAAGATTAGCTTAAATGCTGCAGCAACTTTTTCCTTTGAAGCGCCGCCTCCTACATCTAAAAAATTAGCAGGCTCTTGACCATACAATTTTATAATATCCATTGTTGCCATAGCTAGTCCAGCTCCATTTACCATACATCCAATTGAACCGTTCAATTTAATGTATGATAAATCATGTTTGCTCGCCTGAATTTCTGTTGGCTCTTCTTCATCTAGATCTCTTAATGCTAAAATTTCTGGTCTTCTGAATAAAGCATTATCATCAAAATTCATTTTTGCATCTAAACAAATTAATTTATTACTTTTTGTAATAATCAGAGGATTAATTTCTATTAAAGAAGCATCCTTCTCTATTAATATTTTAAATAAAGCAGTTATTATTTTTTTTCCTTCAATTATTTGATCTTTTTCTAAATTAAAAGGCTTCAAAATCTTCAGGATGGTGTCGTCTTCAATATTAGATTTAAAATCTACTTTGGTTGTATTTATTTTTTTAGGATTCTCACTAGCAACTTTTTCAATATCCATACCTCCCTCAGTGCTACTTATAAAGGCAATTTTTGAACTTTCTCTATCAATCAAACACGATAGGTAAAATTCTTTTAAAATATCTGAAGCCTCTTCAATATAAATCTTCTTAACTTTTTTTCCCTCTACGCCAGTTTGATGGGTTATCAAAACCTTACCAAACATTTTTTTGGATTCTTCTGCTAAATTATCTAAATCTTTTATTAATTTGACTCCCCCTGCTTTTCCTCTACCTCCAGCATGAATTTGAGCCTTAACAACAAATTGCTTGCTTTTTAATGCTTTGATCTTTTTATCAATTTCTTCTTTTGAAAATATTACAACCCCATTTGAAATAGGTGCCCCATATTCTTTTAATATTTCTTTAGCTTGATATTCGTGAATGTTCATTGATATTTTGCATTTATATAAAATCTATCTTCCCAGGTAGTAAAAGGAAATTTATAAGTACTTTTTAATATAAAATCATTATTTATCAAGTAATCATGTATCTTTTTTGGTTTATAATTTAAATAGATTTCATCATTATGAAACTCTATTAGAATATACCTTACTTTTTTTATTTCATTGTTAAGTCCTTTTAAAACTTGAAACTCATGACCCTCGGTGTCTATTTTTAACAAATCTATATTTTTAATTTTTTTAGATTTTAATAAATCAACAAGTTTTTGAGTTTTGACTTTTTCTTTTTTAAAAATCATTTCTTTTGAGGTTGTGCTAAAAAGTTTAGCTTTAATTTTTAAATAACTATTTTTTTCATCAATTTTACTCAGTGAAGAAGTAAGATCATGTTGGTTTATATTTAGAGTTTGTATGGATCTTTTATTTGATAAAGCATAATTGAAGATATAGATATTTTTTTTCTTTTTATATTTTTTCTTTAAAAACTTAAAAATGTGTTTCTGGGGCTCAAATAAATAACTTTTACAGTTTTGAAAATTGTTTAGTATTAGATCAGTATAAGTACCTTTGTGTGACCCAATATCTAAAAATATTTTTACATCAAAGTTTTGACCTTTAATAAAATTAATTATTCTTCTTTGATGATAATGTTTATCTATTAAATCAAAAAATAAAATTGCGATCAATTTTAAAATTTTCATTTTAAATCTTTACAATTTTTATTTAAGGTGAATTCTACAAGATAGCTATTGGTTTGTTTTTTTTCAAAACAATCTTTATCTAAATAATTTAATACAATTTCATTTTCTATATCATTAGAAACATAAATAACTTCAATATGATTATTTTTTAGAATGTTAATAAAAAAACTTTTATAATTAGAAAAGAATTTGTTACCAGGCAAAGGAAATCCTGTGCCATCCATTGGATACCATCTATTGGGTGCCTTAGTGCTCTCATTTAAAATTATTGATAAAAAAGCATAATTTGAGATTGTTACCTTTCTTCTTTTATCTTTTTTTAAATGCTCCTGGGTTTTAATGATATTGTTAATTTCTTTTAAATTTTTTTCCTTATCCAAACTATTGGGTGTTATCCAGTTAAGTCCCGAAAACGTTTTGTGAATAGTTTTAGCATCAACTATATTTTTAAAATCTACATAATTCAATTCATGAAATTTTCTTTCTAAGTTAAATCTTTGATGATATTTAATTGTAGAAAAAATAGTAATACCAATTAAAAGATATGTTAAAATTTTTTTCAATCTATAACTTAAAGATTTTATCTCAGTGTGTGAGAGAGCTGCAAGCAGCGGTATAAGAAAAAATATAAAATTTTGATTTTTTGTTAAAATTTGATGAGAAATTAAAGTAATTACAGAAAAAACAAAGATAAGAAATACGGTAAAGTTAAATTGTTGATAATACTTTTTAAAATTAATAATCTTTTTTATATTAATAAGTAAATATGGAAGGAAAACTAAATGGATAAATTTATATTTTATAAAGAAATTTTCAAAATTAATTTTATAAGCACTAAATCTAGTGTCACCAATTGACAAAGGATATAATAAATACTGATCAATAAATTGAGTAATACTCACTTTGCTTAAAAAAAATATAAACAGAACTAAAATAATGAATGAAAAAGAAGAGATAATTAATAGAGTAATTATTTTTAAATTTTTTTTACCTTTAAGTAAAAAAAAATTAAAAAGTATTATAAAAGTGATAAAAATAATAAAATATGCAGAAGGCACCTGTTTTGATAGAAAGGCAAAACCAAAGATAAAAGGAATTAATAACCAAAATATATTTTTTTCTTTTTTATAAGCAAAAATTAAACAATAAGTTCCAATTATAGATAAAAAAGCAGAATGGTGATCCACAAATGGCGAACCGCTGGATGGATAGGCAAGAATAGATAGGCAAATCGTATAAAAAAAACTATTGTAAGAGCTTAATTTTAACTCTTTTAATAAAAGAAATGTTGAGATTGCAAAAATTGCATTGATAAAAGAAGCGTGAAAAATATAGACCTGCCAATTTGTACCAAGAATCAGAAAGAGTAACGCTTGAAAATAGTCAATAAAGGGTCCAGATACTGTCCAAAAATCTTTAAAGGGAAATTCTCCATTTAGAACACGATATCCGGTATCAAAAAATGCAAAGCTATCAACGGGAAATACTCCTCTATTTCCTGAAAATTGGTTTACAATTAATGAAATAAATAAAATTATTATTAAAAGTATTTTATCACTTAATAGACTCTTTATTTTAAACATTTATTAATATTTTAGTAAAATTCTTACTAATATTTTTAATTTAAGTCTTTATCTATTTTCTTAGCAGCTTCAAATAAATCTTTAACTGCATTTACTGAATTTTCAAAATTCTTTCTTTCTTCTGCATCTAAATCTAACTCTATAATTTTTTCAACACCTTTAGATCCAATAATTACTGGTACGCCAGCATATAAATCTTTTATACCGTACTCTCCATTTAAATAAGCCGCACAAGGCAACTCTTTTTTTTTATCATTAAGATAAGACTCGGCCATTTCTACTCCTGAGGCAGCTGGAGCATAAAATGCAGACCCTTTTTCTAAGTACTTAACAATTTCAGCGCCACCTTTTTTTGTTCTATCTATTATCTGATCTAATCTATCTTTTTTAATTTTTCCTTCCTTAACTAATTCTTTTAAAAGCTTCCCATCAACTTTTGTATGGTTTACCATCGCAACCATACTATCTCCATGCCCTCCTAAAACTAAGGATTTTATTTTAGTAGCAGAAATATTTAACTCTTGTGATAAAAAATATATGAATCGTGAGGAGTCCAATATACCTGCCATTCCAACAACTTTACTTTTAGGAAGTCCTGAGTATTTTTGTAAAGCCATGACAATTACATCTAAAGGATTGGTAATACAGATCACAAAAGCATTAGGAGAATTTTCTTTTATTCCTAATGCAACTTGTTTAATTATTTTTAAATTTATACCTAGAAGATCATCTCGTGTCATTCCTGGTTTTCTAGGAACTCCTGCTGTTACAATTATTACATCAGAATTTTTTGTATCTTTATAATCATTTGTGCCCAAAAGATTTATATTAAAGTTATTTACAGGAGAAGACTGGGCAATATCCAGCGCTTTTCCCTTGGCTATACCTTCAGCAACATCAAATAAAACTACATCTGCTAAATCTTTTAAAGCTATTAAGTGAGCTAAAGTTCCTCCTATTTGTCCAGCTCCTATTAATGTTATTTTTTTTTTCATTTTATTTCATTGTTGGCATACTAAATTCTGACTCAGTTTTGGCGCCAGAAGGCCAGCGAGAAGTCATTGTTTTTAATTTAGTATAAAATCTTACTCCCTCTGGGCCATGCATGTGTTGATCTCCAAATAAAGATCTTTTCCATCCTCCAAAACTATGGAATGCAACAGGCACTGGAATTGGAATATTTATTCCTACCATGCCAATTTTTGCTTTGTTTGAAAAAGTTCTGGCAGAATTACCATCTCTAGTAAATATACTAACTCCATTTCCAAACTCATGATCATTAACTAGCTGTAAGGCTTCGTCAAAGTTTTTAGCTCTTACAACTGATAGCACTGGACCAAATATTTCCTCTTTATATATTCTCATATTTTTTTTGACATTATCAAATAGACATCCACCTATATAGTAACCACCTTCATATCCTTGAAGTTTTAAGTTTCTTCCATCTACAACAAGTTTGGCTCCCTCTTTAACACCAAGATCTACGTAGCCCCTAACTTTTTCTAAATGTTCTTTAGTCACTAGTGGACCCATTTCAGATTTTTTATCCATGCCAGGCCCAACTTTTAACGATTCAATTTTTTTTGTTAAGCTATTTACAAGTTCATCCCCAATATTTCCTACAGCGACTGCAACGGATTGCGCCATACATCTTTCTCCAGCTGAACCATAGGCTGCTCCCATCAAACCAGTAACTGCTTGATCTAAATCACAGTCAGGCATTATAACACAATGATTTTTAGCCCCTCCAAGAGCCTGGACTCTTTTTTCATTTTTTGCTGAGTTTTCATAAATATATTTTGCTATTGGAGTTGATCCAACAAAACTAACTGCAGCAATATCCTTATTATTAATTATTGCGTCTACAGCCTCTTTATCTCCATTAATTACATTAAACACTCCTTTTGGCAGACCAGCTTCTAAAAATAATTCTGCAAGCCTAATAGAACAGGAAGGATCTTTTTCTGAAGGTTTTAAAACAAAAGTATTTCCACATGCTATTGCCATAGGAAACATCCACATCGGAACCATAGCTGGAAAGTTAAAAGGAGTGATTCCCGCACAAACTCCTAGTGGCTGTCTTATTGACCAACTGTCGACATTTGTACCAACATTTTCAGCAAACTCTCCTTTTAACATCTGAGGAATTCCGCAAGCATATTCCACGACTTCTAAACCTCTTGTTAATGATCCTTTCGCATCTTCAAAAACTTTTCCATGCTCAGAAACAATAATTTTTGTAAGTTCCTCTGAATTTTTTTCTATTAGCTCTTTAAATTTAAAGATTATTCTTGCTCTTTGAAGAGGAGGTTTGTTAGACCAAGACTCAAATGCTTCTTTTGCTGAGTCAACTGCTTTGTTTAAATCTGCAGAACTTCCTAATTTTACGTCTGCAGTATGCTCTCCAATAGCTGGGTTAAATACCTTTCCAGTTCTTTTTGAATTACCCGAAAATTTTTTGCCATCTACAAAATGTTCAATTAATTTCATTACTTTTATTGATTAAATAAGCTTTTAAGTTGTTGCAAGCATTTTTTTTATAGATGCTATCGCTTTAGCTGGATTTAAACCTTTGGGACATGAATTAGTACAATTCATTATTGTATGACACCTGTACAATTTTAATTCATCTGCTACTTTCTTTAATCTGGCTTTTCTTTCTTCATCCCTACTGTCAGTTATCCATCTATAAGCTTGTAATAAAACAGCTGGCCCTAAATATTTATCACCATTCCACCAATAACTTGGACATGATGTTGAGCAACAAGCACAAAGTATGCACTCATAATATCCATCTAATTTCGCCCTATCTTCTTGAGACTGTTGAATTTCAATCGAGGTTTTTTCTCCAGCTGTAGTTTTTAACCATGGTTCGACAGACTCGTACTGTCTATATAGAGTGCTGAGATCACCAACTAGATCCTTAACTACTTTTAAATGTGGTAAAGGATAAATATTTAAATCACCTTTGATATCAGAGTGAGACTTTATGCAAGATAAAGTATTTACACCATCAACATTCATCGCACAAGAGCCACAAACACCATGAGCACACGACCTTCTAAAAGTTAAAGTAGGATCTATTTCATTTTTTATTTTAAAAAGAATATCTAAAACTTTGGGTCCACATTCTTTAATATTAATTTCAAATGTATCAATTCTAGGATTTTCATTACTAGATGGGTTCCACCTATAAACATTGATTTTTTTGATATTAGTTGATTCTGATTTATCTTTATAATATTTGCCTTTTAAAATTTTTGAGTTTTGCGGGAGGTTAAACTGAACCATTAATAAACTCTCTCCCTTGGTGGAAAATACTGAACATCATTTGTTAATGTCTTTGAATGAACGGGTCTATAGTCTACTTTTACTTCGTTTCCTTTTTGCCAGGCTAAAGTGTGAGTCATATATTTTTTGTCATCTCTATTTTTGTAATCCTCTCTAGCATGAGCTCCTCTACTTTCTTTTCTGTGATATGCAGAGTCTATTGTGGTCATGGCCTGCCTTATAAGGTTATCAAATTCCAAAGTTTCAACAAGATCTGTATTAAATAATAATGACTTATCTGAAACAGAAATATCTTGCATACCTTCAAAAGGTTTTCTTATCTGATCCATTCCTTCCTTTAAAGTTTTTTCTGTTCTAAAAACTGCACATTTAGATTGCATAGTTTTTTGCATCTGTAATCTTAGTTCTGATGTTTTAGTAGAGCCACTTGAATTACGAAGCTTGTCAAAACGATCTAAACACTTATCTGTTTCGCTTTGAGATAGTTCTTCATGTGGAGTTCCAGGTTTTATCAGTTCTGCTGCTCTGTTAGCGGCAGATTTTCCAAAAACTACAAGATCAATTAAAGAATTTGATCCTAGCCTATTAGCCCCATGAACTGAAACACATGCGGCTTCTCCTATTGCCATCAATCCTTTTACAGTAGACTCCTTACCATTCAAAGTTAAGACTTCGGCTTTATAATTGGTCGGAATTCCCCCCATATTATAATGAACAGTGGGAACAACTGGTATTGGATCTTTTCTAACATCAACTTCACAAAATGTTTTTGCAGACTCTGCTATTCCAGGTAATCTTTCTTCTATAACTTTTGGATCCAAATGATCAAGATGAAGATTTACATAATCTTTATTTTTTCCAACTCCTCTTCCTTCGTTAATTTCGACCGCTATTGATCTGCTAACTACATCTCTTGATGCTAAATCTTTTGCTTTTGGCGCATATTTCTCCATGAATCTTTCTCCTTTTGAATTCAAAAGAAAACCACCTTCTCCTCTAACACCTTCTGATATTAAAGTACCAACTCCATAAATTCCTGTAGGATGAAATTGAACAAACTCCATA
>MDSV01080629.1_pt1 | contig 11389 bp, 9 predicted proteins | sample 810851 | NCBI WGS metagenome assembly MDSV01 (sample SAMN05326640, study PRJNA326480) | marine metagenome | isolation source: seawater | place: Atlantic Ocean: North East | collected 2012 | reverse complement strand
TGATGCTTCTATGGCAGAAGTATCCGCTTCCGGAGATGCAACATTCAATGGAGATGTGTTTGTATCTGGTTCTAAAACATTAACAGTAGGAACAGGCGCTGCAACCTTGGGTGGTTCATTGGATGTAACAGGAGTTACAACAATAAGTGCATTATTGAATGCAAACGCTGGTATTGCAGTGGATACAAATAAATTTACGGTAGCAGATACAACCGGTGATACCATAATTGCAGGTACATTAGACGTTTCAGGCGCAATGATGCTGGATGGTGCATTGGATGCCAATAGTACAGCGGATATTGGAGATACATTAACACTAAGTAAATCATCTGGAACAGGTTTATCTGTCACTTCAAATGCTTCTATCGGAGGTTCATTGACAGTAACAGGTGATGCTTCTATGGCAGAGATTTCGGCATCCGGAGACGCAACCTTTAATGGAGATGTGTTTGTATCAGGATCTAAAACATTTACTGTGGGAACAGGGGCAACAACACTTGGTGGTTCATTAACAGTAACGGGCGATGTATCCATGGCAGAAATATCTGCGTCAAGTGATGCAACCTTTAATGGAGATGTATTCGTGTCGGGATCTAATAATTTGACCTTAGGAACGGGTACATTAACAACAAGTGGTTCTCTTTCATTCCCAGATTCTTCAGTAACACAAAGATCCATTACAGATGCGTATGACATGAAGACTTCTTACACAGTAACTGTTGCAACAAAGACAAGTTCTCACATGTATTATGGCCAAGCAGGCGGTTCTTCAAGTGCGTACTTTATTGATGGAATAGAGAGTCCCGTATTAACATTGCGATCAGGAGTGACTTATACGTTTACTAACTCAGATAGTACAAACGGAAATCATCCATTCTTATTCTACTTTGATTCTGGAAAAACATCCGCATACACAACAGGTGTAACCACTACAGGAACTGCAGGTTCATCAGGAGCAAGTGTGGAATTGGTAGTAAGTGCTTCAACACCAACGAAATTATATTATCAATGTGGTGCTCATGCTTTGATGGGAACATACTTCTTCGTTGAACCCGCAATTGATAATGTAACATTAACAGAATTGTCTTACTTAGATGGTGTAACAAGCTCAGTTCAAACACAAATCTCAGAAAAGTTTGCTTTAGATGCAAGTAATAACATAGATTTATCAAGTTACACATACGGTTATATTAAACAATTTTAAATGAAAAAATATATATTATAAAAGTATAGATGTCATTAGCAACTTTAAAAAGAAAAACACAAACAAAATATAATAATATGAGCGTAAATAGTAAAACGTTTTCATTAAATGGAACAATGAGAAATCAAGGATACGTTGGTCAAACTTCTTTATCAAGGACTCTTGTTCGTGCTTTAAAAAATGGTACGGCATCAAGAGGTCACGGGGGGTGTTGTAGTAATGGAAACGAAAGTTTAATCAAACAAACTGAATTTTTATGTTTAGAAAATAATGAAGTGGTAAAATCGTCAACATTAAGCACAAAAGGTTATTTAAGTAAAAGGTGCTGCAATAGCGCAAACAATACAGTAAAACCCGATTCTAACAACAATCTAAATAGTGCAAATTATGTAATTCAAAAAAACAAAAGTGAAACATTAAATTGTACAACTTCCTTAGTGGATACAAGTGGTAATGCAATCGTTTGTACGGAAGGATGTGTTCCAAACAAGAGCAACGTAACGAAACCGGATGAAGCATATAAAATAATGTCAAGCAGTCAATATTTGGAAACTTTAAATAAGGCATGTACTGGAAACGATACTGTTTATGTTCCATATTCCATAAAGAGATCACCATTTGAAGGATTTAATTAAAATTGATTATTAAAATATTATAGATTCTATAATACTTTATGATGGACACTGAATATAATTACTCAGAAAATGAATTGTTGTATATACAAACCTTTACTGATAAAGAAAGAAAAGCATTTGAAATCGCAAGAAGTCATCTTGGAATGTCTTTTGATCTTCAAAAAAGCATAGGATTCCAAGAATGGAAAAAAAAACAAGACGAAAAACCAAACGAACTATGAGGTATTGTACATTTTATAATCTTTATAACTCATAATAGTTTTTTGCAAATCATCTTCTTTTTTTAAATCGTCCAAATATTTAGATTCACATTTTATTTTGGAATCTTTTGTCGGTTGTTTTTGCAACCAATTCATTTTATAGACTTTTCCCAAATGTATAAACTTGTTTGTAACCTTATTAACCAATGGCTTATTCTTATTTTCCTCATATTGTTTTTTATCTTGTGTTTTTACATTAATTTTATCCTTATTATAGTTTCTTAATTTTGCAAACGGTAAATCACCGGACTCTTTGTTCTTTTTTGTTTTACTTTCTTTCTTTTTTTCAATGTGATGAATTTTAATCAATGGAGATTCGTTTTTTTTATCAACAATATTTTGATCAATGAATAAGTCAGAGCATTTAAATAAAATACAATATTCCATCGCAACTGCATTTAGCAGCGGGTTTGGAATACTGGTATCAGAGTGGTATGAAAAACCCATTTTGTATGCATCATAATGCATAAATACATTTCCTCTGGGAGTGTATTCTTTTAAGATCCGTGTTTTCCATTTTTTTTCAAGTTGATTATTGACTTCACTAATGGCGTTATTGTAAGATTCTTTATTATAAAATTCGGCATCAAGGTTTGCATTGGCATTATCAATATTTTTTTCTATAAATGTAATAAATTTATTTTTTTTATTTTCAACGTATTCTTCTCCGAGTGATAAGATATTTTTTTTTACAGTCTTTTTAAAAGTAAGTAAATGATGAAAATAATTGTAAATATTTTTTCTATAAAGGAATAAAAAATTGGCTGTTAAAAAAGATGAAAAAAAGAATAACGGTTTTTGATATAATTTTATTTTTTTGAACAAATAATCCATTAGAATAAAGAATACTTAATTTTTATGCCCTTTTTCTTTTTCTTTTTCTACTTGTGTAAGTCTATAATCAAACAACAATTTAATCTCCTTTTCTAAAATGGGGACTTTAATTCTTTGATAATTTTTGTAAACATTACTGGGATGCATACATACTAAGTATAAATCGGTAATTTTCTTATCATATTTTGATTCTAAGATGGCTTTATAAACATTTAATTGCAAAGCATAATGCCAAAAGTTGGTATCTGGTAAATGTGAAATACATGAGGTAGTTGCAAATTTACCGAAATTGTTTTCATGAACAATATTTTCGCATCTTTTCCAATCATAAATTTGCAACGTACCATCTTCGTTCTCAAAAATCATGTCTATAGATCCAGACAACATAAGATCTTCATGGTAGATCATCCATTCAGTACGGTATGGCTTCAACTCAGGGTAATCTTTTAAAAAGTTCTTAAAAAACTGAAATTCTATTGAGTCATTTTCAACAACTTCGTTATTATAATAATATTCAATGTCATTATGCATTTTTGTTCCGGCAGTAGATGCAGAAATTCTTTTATCATCCCACATTTTTAGAATTTGTTCTTTTGTTTTACCATAATATTTATAATGAGGGTCATTCATTTTGGAACCTTTTAGAATTTTATCAACAGTGGATTCGGCGTCAAAATTTGCGAAATGACTATGATTCCAAGTAGTTACAGAAGTGTAACCTCCACGATTACCCAATACGGTATAAATATGAGGTCCTTCTTCAAAAGAGATATCTGCATCTCTTACGTGAGGGTTTTTGTTTGATAAGTAAGTAGGCGGTACGTGTTCTGTCATTTACAAACAAAAAAAGGATTCTATTCAAATCAATTTTCTGATAAACGAATCTAATGTACTTATTGTATTTTAATTTTAAACGCAGCTTTTAAAGACATTTTGATCTTTTTAAACAAGTTATCTTTGTTTAAATGATCACATAAAACTTTTTTGTAAAGATATACGTATTGTTCTTCAAATTCTTGTTTGTTTTTAGTATTTTCTTTATTGGGCAAATACCAATGTGTGTTAAAAGCATCAATAAATTCTAAACAAATGCATTCAAAATATCTAAACAGTGTTTTGTCGTCTACTAATTCCCATTTATCGTTATTATAAAAATAAATTTGGTCTTTTTTATTTTTAGAAATACAGCATATTGGTAATGTGCTATCTTTATTTGCAACCGCATAATTATGAAATATATTTTCAAATCCTTTAATTAAATCGTGTTTGAAAACGGTTTCTAAGTTTGCAGAAACGGAAGGAACGATTTCATTACAAATCATAGTGTGAAAGTTGATACGTGGTTTGTCTTTAGTATTTAACCACGTAAATACATCAAACCGTTTGACTTCTTTTTGAGTGAATTGTTTAAGATCATTTTCAAGGTTGTTTACCTTTGTGTTTAAATGTTTAATAATTTGAAACATCTGAATTGGGCTGGGTAATTTTTCAGATTCCATTTCAATTTCATGTTCTTGTTCATTCAAAGGTTTACAAAGAAATTCACAAATATTGACATGATTTATATAATTCAACTTGATCTTATAATTTTTGGGGCAAAAGGGACATTGATAAGTCATTTATTTTTTTGTTCATTTATTTATATTTGAAAATCAATTTTAATATGATGAAAATGTTATTTAGTAAAAAAAAATCAAATACTGTATCAAAACCTTCTATACAGATTCAAACGGTGCCATTCAATAATCCGTATAAAAACCAAAACAGTAGTGTAGCAACTATAAATCATATAATAAAAAAACGATGCTCAAGTTGTAATTAATTTATATGAATATATTATATCGTAATGAAATTAACAGTGTCGTCTTGCGTGTTAGCGTTTTTATTACTTTTTTTCTTGTTTTTAGTGATAAATGGAAGTGCTCATTTGTACATAAAAGAAGGGATGAAAAACAAGGATGGTAAAGAAGTGTTGGTAGGTAGAAAAGAAAGAAAGGCGGAAAAAATGCCTTTTTAAGATATACTGTATAATATATTTATAGTTTTATATATTATATAAGATGAGTGCTTTTCCAAATAAACATGAATTATTTTTAGAACCAGAATTACATCAGTATGGAAATCATATGATAATGACAAATGTTCAAAAACAGAGTAAATTCAAATATGTAAATATTGATAGTAAATTCAAGGATGAATTTTATGAAAATGTGTCTTCAAATAAGAATGCGGATCTAAGTTCAAATGAATTATCATTATCAAGTTTTACAATTACTTTACCAGAAAGAATAAACGAAATAAAATCAATATGTGTCACGCATGCTGAAATACCAATGTTTTTTTACAATGTTTCTTTTAATTTAGGTAATAGTTATTTTGCAATTACAAATTCGTCATCTGTTACAACAGTAATTACTGTTCCGGATGCAAACTATGATGCGGCAAGTTTAAGTAGTGAGATAAATACACAATTAGCAGCAGCAAGTATATCAGATGTAGTATTTACAGTTTCTTCAAATGCCAAAACAACATTAACTACATCTTCAAGTTCAGGTTATAATATAGATTTTGATGTGAATAGTCAAGGCGTTAAAGATCAATATAGATTCCGTTCTAAATTGGGTTATTTGCTTGGATTTAGAAAGACGTCCTATACTGTAAATACATCTGCAGTGGCTTCTGTTACAAGTGAACAGATAGTTAATTTGTTTAGTACAAAATATTTGTATTTGGCAGTAGATGAATACAACAAAAGTTGTCCAAGTTCTTTTTTGACTCCTCTTTCCACATCATTAATAAATAAAAGCATTTTGGCAAGAATAAGTTTGAATTATAAGGATTATCCTTTTGGTACAATGTTTCCGGTGAACAAATCAGATAATTTGATAAGTGACGTAAGAAAGTATGTAGGTTCAGTGGATTTACAAAAACTAAATATAAAATTATTAGACGAGAATGGGAATCCAGTTATATTAAATGGCGGAGAGTATTCATTTTGTTTAAAAGTAGAGCACACTTAAAATTGATTAAAATAAATTTATTTTAATCAAATAAAATGGCAAACGTTAAAAAAATAAACTTTGATTCCTTTGCGTATGTTGAAAACAACGAAAAAACGGAAATAAATGAATTAAATACATCTATATTGAGCGAGGAACAGCAAATAGCGTACGAAAAATTTAAAAACGGTGAAAATATTTTTCTAACAGGACCAGGTGGTACTGGAAAAACAAAACTAATTCAGTATTTTGTGTATTATTCCAAGAATAAAGGGGATAAAATACAAGTATGTGCAATGACTGGGTGTGCTGCTATTCTGTTAAATTGTGGGGCAAGAACACTACATTCATGGAGTGGTATAAAAATAGCAAAAGGTGAAAAACAGAAGGTAGTTGAAAATGTAATAAAAAATAGGAATGCAGTTAGAAATTGGAAAAAGACCAAAATTTTGATTATAGACGAGGTAAGTATGATGTCAAAAAAGGTTTTTGAAATAATAGAACAAGTAGCAAGGACAGTTAAAAAGAATAATTTGCCTTTTGGGGGTATGCAGGTGATATTTAGTGGTGATTTTTGTCAATTGCCGCCTATAGAAACAGTGGGAGAAAGGGACACTTCAAAATTTTGTTTTGAAAGTGAGCTATGGAATATTGTTTTTGAATTGGAGAACAATATAATTTTAAAAAAGATATTTCGTCAAAAGGACAAGAGTTATACAAACATACTTCAAAACATAAGAAATGGAGTGATAACGAAAAAGAATTACGAATTATTAAAAACGTGTTTGGACAAGGAGTTTGATGAAAAGAAACACAATGGGTGTATTCCGACAAAGTTGTTTCCTTTAAGGGCAAAGGCAGATTATGTAAATAAGATTATGTATTCTAATTTAGAGGGTAATGACATTTGTTTTGAAGTAGATGTAAAAAAGAATAATTTAACTTTAGTAGAGAATGGCAAACTGATAGCAAGCGAATTATTGCACAAATGTAACATGTTAAGTGATGAGGAAATAGGGTTTGAGTGTCAACAGTTTATTCAGAATGTGCCTTGTGTACAAAAATTGCATTTGAAAGTGGGAGCGGTTGTGATGTGCAATGTGAATTTAGATATGGAGAATTCAATATGTAATGGATCTCAGGGTGTGATTAAAGATATAACAGGAACAAAAAATGAAATAATAACAGTAAAGTTTTCAAATGGAGTTATTAAACATATAACGCCGTATGTATGGCAGAATGAAGATTATCCGTGTATAACAGTGAGTCAATATCCGTTATGTTTAGCATGGGCTTTGACGATACATAAAATTCAAGGGGCGACTTTGGATTTGGCTGAAATAGATGTAGGAAATACGATATTTGAATATGGACAAACATATGTTGCGTTATCGAGAGTGAAATCATTGGATGGGTTGTACTTGTCAGCGTTTGAACCGGAGAAAATACAAACAAATCCGCTGGTAATAGAATTCTACAAAAACATATCAGAATTAAATGTTTTAGAAAAACAAGATAAAATAGATGTAAAAAAAATAAAATTATAATGTATATGGTTGCAGCGAGCTTATTACCTATCTCAATATATAAAAATAAATTATATTTTTTATTTGGAAAGGAAAATACAATGGAGGATAGCGCAAAGGGGTGGTCAGATTTCGGAGGAAAAGTAGAAAAAAATGAGAGTATTTATGAAGGTGCATTAAGAGAAGGTAGTGAAGAAATGACTGGATTTTTGGGAGATGCAAATGATTTAAAGAAGATAATAAAAGAAAATGGAGGTACATTAAAGATGGAATTAAACAAATATCATGTTCATTTTTTTTATTTACCGTATGATAAGAACATGACAAAATACTATAATAATAATCATAAATTTTTATGGGATCGCATGGATAACAATGTCTTAAATAAGACACGATTATTTGAAAAAATAGAAATAAAATGGTTTTCTGAAAATGAAATGATGGAAGAAATAAGTGAATTTCGCGAGTTTTATCAAGAATTTGTAAAAATGTTTAATGAAAACAAGAAAATGTTGAAGGATTTTGTAAAATCAAAAATGAAAAATAAGAATAAAACCATGAAAAACAAATAATAATGAAGAAAATCATTTGTTCATTATTTAGTAATGATCTGTTTATACATTAAAAATGTTAAAAAAAAATACAAAGTAATTGTATATTAATGTCAAATAATTCATGGAAACAATATGGAGGGATTAGTGATCTTGATAATTTTAATTTTATAAATGCAAATACAATAATAGCTGATCAGTTCGTTTCAAGATCTACTCAACCAACAGTTCAATTCTTTAATGGTACCTTTATTGTAAATAATGATTTATCGGCTGGAGTAAATATATATTCCGGTAATTCCATTTATTCAAATGTGGATTTATTTGTAAATCGCAACATATATTCAAATAATAAATTGTATTTTGGTGGTAATGCGTTAGTAAACACAGGAAATACGATGCCTGCTCGTGCAGTAGACTCCGATTCAGCGTTTATATACGGTGATATTAGTTATATTGGCGTCAATATCGTAGAACCAGAAACAATTTTTCATATTACTGGAACGTTACCTGATGATACTGATATTTTAACAGTAGAAAATAAGAATAGTTATATTAGAAATATAGTTTCACAAAATGTAAATCAAAGGGGTGTTGTCATTGACGGAGACGATACCAGTGCCAATATTCATTTTTATATAGACAATAGTACAAACAGCACAAATGTCAAAGATGCAACAATGAAATACACTACCGGAGGTGTATTTTCAACAACTACTTCAAATAGTATTTTACAATCATCAAGGGAGAACCAAGTGGATACTTCTGGAGGAACTATTTTTATGAGTGCAGAGAAATATCAAGTGGATTCTTCTGGAAGTATAATCATGAATAGTTCGGGTGGTTATATCATCATGTCAAATTCGGGTGGGTTTATTATGGAAAGTTCCGGCGGATTCTTTATAGATACTTCTGGAACAAATCTTGAATTTAACGTGGTAAACGGTAATATAAATATAGATTCAAGTGGTCAATTTGCATTGCATTGTTCTGGAGGGGAAATAAATATAGATTCAGAAGAAACATCTATAATGTCTGATGGCAGTTTTATTTTACATTCTTCGGGTGGATATTTACACGTTACTTCAGAATATATGACTAATTTTAAAACATTATTAAATGTTACTCCATTTGAACGCGATTTATCAAGTAATGAATTATATAATGAAACGTTAACAGTATATGATAATTCTAACTCTCCGTTTTTAGAAAATGTCTATAATGATGCGGCAATTAAAACGGGAAATACAATGGTAGGTATTGGTAGTGATCCCAGTTCTAATACGTTTATGCGATTAGTTCCGGCAACAAGTTTACAGGGTAGTGCTTATGGGGGTGGATTGTATCCTTCAGACACTGCACGTTCCATGAATGTGATTGGTGTAAATGATCTATCTGGAAATTTAATTGTAAATGAAATGATTGTAGAAAGTACAAACAAAAGTAAATTTAAATCAACCCTTGGAATAAACACACATCAACCTATAACTGAACAATATGTAGTAAATATGAATGGACCGTTACGTTTAACAAATGGAGAAATAAATACAGTTTTAAAAGAGAATTACGAATTTAAAAGTGTGTCTTTTTCAAAGACGCATCCTTTATGTGGTATTGTCTGCGGTACTCCTATTTCATTAATAGAGAATGATTTTAATCAACAAATATTGTATACAAAAGACGGTGGAGCAACATGGAACAAATCAGATTTATATTTAAATGCGGACTTAGATGATTTTTTAAAAAATTTTAACACAGCTTACATGTATGATAATTTGTATGGGTTTATTGCAGCAAATACGGCTATATACTATACAAACAGTGGAGGTGAAAATTGGGGTAAAATAGAACTGCGCGATAGTACAAATCTTAATAATGTTACCGAAGAACGCTACTATATGATTGCTTTAGTTATAACAAGTGGTTCAAGTTCTAATTTAAGAGTATATTTACCTTTCTACAAACCAGAAGATACTGCAACTAAAAAGATGTTATATTTTGATATAAGTACGAATGTATTGGATACAGAAATTACAACGACTAATGCAACCACAGCCATTTCGTTTGAGAATATAGTGGAGGTAAGTGGGCTTTTGTATGACATATCTGCAGGTTTTGTAAGTACAGACTATTTATATCTTGCAGGAAATGGGTTGTCCAGGTATACAATTTCAACAGATACTGAAAGCTCAATCACTTCTTCAAGTCAATATTATGGCGTGGATGGTGTATCTAATAATTTTGTGGTGGCAGTAGGAAACAACGTGATCTCTTATGTAGAAGATGGTACAAATTGGACACATATTACTTTATCAAGTACAACTCTCGGAAGTGGTTTAATTTTAAGAGATGTTTATGTTAAGGATGCAAGTAATATTGTAGCAGTAGGAGATAATGGAACTTTTGTTTATACTACACAAGGTCCATATAGCGAATATTGGAAGGCAGTACCAAACTCTATATTGAATACAAATGGTATGGCAGATCGCTTAACTGGTAGTGAAAATCAATTACGTTCTATTGATATGACTGATGACAATACCTTTATAATATCTGATGTAATCACGTTATCTTCTAATTCTACAAACGATTCTGAAGATATTTTAGGGTTGAGTAAAATTCAATACTCATATTTTCCGTATATTTTTAATCGTGATAACAATAGCGTTGCTGATGTGTGCGGAAACATAATTGTGAGTGGTAATATAGAATCGTTAGATGGAAGATTGTATGTTGGACAAAACAGTCTTTTTCAAGGCGATGTTACAATAAATTCAAGACTTTTTGTTGCAAGTAATGTTGTAATACAAGAAACAACCAATATGGAAAAAGATACTGTTTTATCAAAAAGATTATTTGTTACAGAAGATGTATCATTAAACAAAAGGTTGTTTGTAAACGAAAACTCTATTTTCAACGATGACGTATCTATGAACACTCGTTTAGATGTAAATGGAGATGTGTCATTGAATAATGATTTAACAGTGGAAGGTGTATTGAATGTAATAGGAAACGTAAACTTAACAAAATTCAATTCAGAATACATTACAAATATAGAAACAACAAATTATTCTTTGATAGTAACAGAAGATATTTCATTAAATGGCCGATTATTTATAGAAGAAGATGCTTCTTTTAACCAAAGATTATTTGTAAACAAAAACGCTATTTTCAACGATGACGTATCCATGAACAACCGATTGTTTGTCGCAAACGACGTTTCATTAAACAAAAGATTGTTTGTAAACGAAAACTCTATTTTCAACGATGACGTATCCATGAACAACCGATTGTTTGTAGCAAACGACGTTTCATTAAACAAAAGATTGTTTGTAAACGAAAACTCTATTTTCAACGATGACGTATCCATGAACAACCGA
>MDSV01068548.1_pt1 | contig 11391 bp, 9 predicted proteins | sample 810851 | NCBI WGS metagenome assembly MDSV01 (sample SAMN05326640, study PRJNA326480) | marine metagenome | isolation source: seawater | place: Atlantic Ocean: North East | collected 2012 | reverse complement strand
TTAGAAAATCCATAAACATAATGCTTCCTGCCAGCACAGCGTTACGTGGCTTTGCTGTCTATATCCTTTGCTTTCTGGCCTGGCCCGCCACAGTTTCTGCACAGAGCTTTGAGCTGGGCCTCCAGTTTTCGGCGCATCAGCGCTTCGAGGATTCCTTCAGCAGAGGAATTGAGAAGTTTCGCACTTCAATCTTTATTGAACCAGTCCGGTACAGCGAAGCGGATCCCATTGAGCGGATGTATCAGACCGAATTCTTTTTTCGGTTCAACGATTTTATCGGGCCCGAACATTATACTGGCATCACCATTGGCTCCTATTCCATGCCTTCCTTTTCCGTGCAGCATCTGGAAAGCTCCGGCCGCTTTCTGGTTTCCAGTATGGATTTCAGTCTGACGTACTTTCTGTTTGGATATCATTATGTACGTCCCATGAGTCGATTCCTGCGAGGCTGGCGCTGGGAAGCAGGGGGTGGATTCGGTTTGGTGCCGTCTGCAACCTGGAGGATTCGCGGAGTGCAGCGTACTGGATTTGAACTCAGAGATTATTCGGCCACCCATCGTGCCAGAAGCGGTACCATGGCTCGACTTGAAGTGGCACTGAGTCGTCCCTACAAATACTCGGTGTTTCGCATGGGCCTGCGCTGGGACTATGCTCTTCTGGGAGACTTTCGTGGAGAGTTGAGGGATTCCGGGGCGGACTATTATACCCTGGGCGATGGAAGCATTGCACTGTTGCCAGATATTGCGGACCTGGCCACCATCAATCAGAGACTGGCAGAAGCAAGCACCAGTGTGTTTACCAATTCCGCCATTCGCGAGAAAACCCGCGTAACGTTCGGAAGCATGGGCCTGTTTGTTTCTTTCGGATTTAGATTCTAGTTTGCCGAAGGTGCAAACAATGGACCGTCTGGACTCATGCATTTTAGCCGGAGCCATTAATTTTCGCTTGTAAATCATCTTCACCGTGATAAGCACTTCCCAATGGAAAACGAAAAATTGATCTCCATGCCTATCAAGGATCTGGCCCAGCTCAAGATTGTGCTGGCCACCTGGTATTCCTTTCTCAAGGATCAGGCAGGCTCCCTTTCCAAAGAAGCCTTTGCCAGCTCTCTGAAAACGCCGGTGCTTTATGATCTGGAGAAAGACCAGATAGAAGTTCTTTTTACCGGTTCCCAGGAGTTGCTGAAGCAATTCAGCGATTACGTTTTTCAGACTACGGATGACGAAAAGAAATGAAATCGATCTGGAGCAAACCATTCTGGCTTCTACTGGTTCTTGCTTCCAGCGCATTGTGGGCTCTTCCGCCCATGCAGTCTCCGGTAGAGCGAGCGCGCAATAGCGACGTAGTGATTCATGCTGTAGTGACTGCGCAACAACAGACCTCCCTGAACAGTGTCATCAGCGCCGTACAACTTAGTATCATAGTACGTGATGTACTCAAGGCGCCGGAAAGTTTCAATGCTCGCCGATTAAAGACTCTGAATTTTCTGGTCACTCCCAACTCCTATGAGTCCGGACTGCGAGAAGCCCCTGGACCGGGTGAATGGCTCATATTTCTGAGGTTGACCGAACGCACGGTAGATAACAGAGTTTATGTAATTCCGGTGCTTTCTTCGCCGGAGGCATTCTCCTTCCATCCGTTCGATGCAGCCCAGGCTGCAGAAATACGCAAACTTCCGTAAAACGGTTGCACAATAGGAAACATCCACTCTATTACTGTCGTCTGATACAGCAATATCCCTTGCGGGCACGGAGTGGAACATGAAGCAAACAAGGAAAACCTCGATCCAGGGTTCTGGGTCGCAAAATACCGGTGCGGCTGCCAGAAGAAGACGTTGGCTTTCCATTGTCTCGGTGGCACTTTTCATCGTGGCCACGGGCCTGCCTGCTGAAGGGGATTTTGATCCATCATCGGTTCGCCCCAGAGGTTGTGATGGCCAGCAAATGAATTGTGGCTACAAGCCTTCTTCGCCTGCTGCCATGCGATCCATCGAGCTGGCTCCTTCTACTCAGATTCGTCATCGAGGTTTGCCTTCCAGTGTAGACCTGAGTTCCCGCATGCCCCCTGTGGGAAATCAGGGCTCTCAGGGAAGTTGCGTGGCATGGGCTGTAGCTTACGCCGCAAAGAGTTACCAGGAGAGAATAGAACATAACTGGCAGTATGATTCTCCGGTTAATGGTGGTTCAGGTCAGAAGGTTTTTTCTCCAGCCTATGTATATAATCAGATCAACGGTGGGCGCGATGATGGATCGGTAATTGACGATGCCATGCAACTTGCTGTGCAACAGGGTATCGCTCCCTGGGCAGCCATGCCATACACTCCCAGCGACTTTCGCAGACAACCCAACTCCGGCGCACGTCAGCAGGCCAGTAACTATAAAGCGCGCTCATTCAAACGAATTCCAGGACACAATCTGGATGCAGTAAAAGCTGAGCTGGCCAACGGAAATCCAGTGGTTTTTGGTATTGCTGTAGATGATGCGTTCTATAGTCTACGATCCGGTCAGGTTTATGACCGCAAGGCCGGTCAGAACTATGGCGGCCATGCCATGACTCTGGTTGGTTACGATGACAGCAAACGTTCCCCCAACGGAGACGTTGGCGCTTTCAAGCTGATCAATTCCTGGGGCACTTCCTGGGGTGAACGAGGTTATGGCTGGATCTCCTACTCGATGTGGAGGCAACTGAATCCGTATATCCTGGTCATGTATGACATCCAGGAATCCAACCCCAATCCTTCCCCTGGTCCCGGTCCTGGACCGGAACAATCGGAAAAAATCAATCCTCCTGCTAACGTTACTGCAAGTCGAGGAACCTATAGCGATCGAGTGGAAATTAGCTGGTCCGAAGTAGACGGCGCTGTGGTCTATATTGTCTTTCGCGCAGATCCAGGAGGAACGGGATTTGAGCAGATTGCCTATGCAGAAGAAACTGTGCATGCAGACCGAACCGTTCAGGCCAACGTAGCTTACAAATATCTGGTGGTGGCCGTTGCTTCCGAAGACAACTATTCCGATCCTCAGAGTTCAACAATAGTGGAAGGTTATGCCCAGCAGGGTGGCGGAACCACTCCTCAGCAGGTAAGCGGGGTGCGGGCCAGTCTTCGCGCCGTAGCTGGAGTAAGCGTGGCCTTGAACTGGAATGCAGTTTCTGGTGCTTCGAGCTATCAGATAGCCAGATATAATGCAAATACAGATTCCTGGTCGGTGATTGGAACATCTTCTCGTCCGGCCTATAACGATGGAAACCCGGGAAGCAACAATGTAACAGCTTATGCAGTGCGTGCCATTAACAGCAAAGGGGCCGGCGAATGGTCTGATCCTGTGCAGGTTAACCTTCCCGGTCGAACAACAAAGCCGGAAAAACCATCTTCCATCGATGCTTCTAAAGGAATCTACAATGATCGAATCGAGGTGGAGTGGCAACGGGTGCCAGGCGCCACAGCTTACGGAATTTTTCGTTATGACTATGGTCGTGGTGTTTGGGAAGGTCCTAGAAAGGTCACCGGAACTAGCTTCACGGACCGGGATGGAAATGTAAGTTCCGGGCGATGGTTTGCCTATGTAGTAGTCGCGGTAAACGATGCTGGCAGTAGCGCTTACAGTAGCCCCGCTCTGGGACGAGCCAATCCGAATGCGAAACGAGCCGGTCTAATACTACCTCCGCCGAAGAACGTAAAATCGGAACTCAAAGGTGAAAATGTACAGATCAAGTGGGACGCTGTAGAGGGCGCAGCGGAATACTATGTATTTCGCGCACAAACCAGAGGAAAAGGCTTTCTGGATTCCATGGTGAGCAGCTCCGACTACGAGTTCGTAGCTTCGGTGCCCGCAGGAACCACGAATTATAGCGAGAAGGTGCCTGGTGATTCCGGAGATCTATTCTTCTACGTAATTCGTACCAAAGCGCAACTGGGTACAGAATCGGAAAACTCGAATGCAGTGAGCGCCTATCGCAATCCAGAGGTGCTGCAGAAAAGGCATCGCTTCCTTCCTGGAGCTGGTCTGGATCGATTTACCGGGGAATGGAAAGGGGAATTCTTTGATGGAAAGATGCGAACCGTAAAGGTGGCAATTCAGTCCAATCAGGATCGGTTCACAATCAATCTGACTGTGGATGGACGCAGCAGCAAATATTCCGGAGTTTATGCGGCAAAAAGTGATGTTCTGGACGCCGGTAATCTTCGAGTTTTGGCCGATGGGGATGAAATCCTGGTTCTGGAAAGCAGTTCCATTCCTGAGCTTTCCGGGCGTAGCATAGTCATTGCCCGCACCGATTGATTATGGTTTCAAATGGAAACAGAATAGTAGAGTTCAAAGCAATCCGGAGTCAACTCCTGGCTCCGGTTATGCTGTTACTATTTATGGCCGGGCTGGTTTCTCTGCCCGGAATGCTGGAAGCTCAGCCCTGCAAGGATTGTGGATATCGTCAGGCCGGATGGAAACAACTTTCTGCCATTCCAGGGGCCGACCTACCCGGTCAGCTTCAGCCTGCACCTCTTCCCTCCGAAATCGATCTTTCGCATCAAATGCCTCCGGTGGGATATCAGGGGGAACAGGCCAGCTGTATCTCCTGGGCCGCCGTGTACGCAGTAAAATCCTACTATGAAAATCTACATCGCGGATGGGGTTTTGACAGCCCATTCAATGGAGGACCCGGTCATCATGTTTTTTCTCCTGCCTACAGCCAGGCAATGATGGGATCGGGAGATAGAGGAGCCACCTTTCCAGAGGCTCTGGATGTGCTACTGCGAAATGGAGCCGTGCCCTGGAGCGAAATGCCTTACAGCCCAGGTGAGGCGAGCCCGCGACCTTCTTCACGATTGCATCCAATTGCCGGTAAATTTCGCATCGAAGGTTACAGGGTGCTTTCCAGTCATGCTCCGGAAGGTATCAAGAGACAGATTGCCGCCGGCCATCCGGTGATGGTGGGAGTGCTACTCTATGAAAACCTGCTGGATCTAAAGACTGGAGTTTATGCAAAGCCGGATGGAGCCTTCCTCGGGGGCCATTCCGTTGTCATTGTAGGGTACGATGACGATCGCGGTCCCGGCGGAGCATTCAAGGTAATGAACTCCTGGGGTAATCAATGGGGCGATGCTGGCTACGGTTGGATTTCGTATGAAGCCATGAGCTTGATAATTCGCACTGCACTCATAATAGAAGATAGCGCCCCTGCAGATTCCAGAGATGTGCCGGAGAATCTACCGGCACCGGAACAGGTGCTGGCATCCAGAGGGGAATCCGCCAGACACGTAGAAATCTCCTGGAGTCCTGTACCTACGGCCCTGGCCTATGAAATTCAAAGGGCGGCCTATGATGAAGGATCCCTGGATTTTCAGACTGTGGGCTATTCTACAGGAACCCTGTTTAAGGATACTACAGTGGAACCCGGTCGTCCCTACGCATACAGAGTGCTCAGTCTGGACGAAAAAGGACGAACGGCTCAGAAGGATGCGCCTGCCGTGCAGGGTTTCGCTTCTCGCAATCCGGATCCATCTACAAGAATTGAAATACTGGGAGGCAGGGTAGTTCAAAAAGGAACTCAGATCTATGCTCATCTCACCTGGCAATCATCTGCCAGTTCCTTTGAAATACAGAGATGGGACGATTCCAGTGCAAGCTGGCAACCCCTGGGTACCAGCCGGGTACAGGAATTTAAAGACTATCGTATTTCTCCGGGTGCTCGCTACACCTACCGGATTCGAAAAGTAGATACAAATATAAAGGGAATGTGGAGTCGTCCCCTGGTTCTAACAGCGGCCGGTGACAATCTACCTCCGGCCATGGTGACTGGAGTTCAAATCAGTCGCGGCAGCCTGCAGGGTAAGATCAAAATAGAATGGGATGCTTCGCCAGGGGTAAATCAGTATCTTGTGTACAGGTATGATCCATCTGGCAAAAAATGGGAAGGACCGTTTCGCACATCCGAAGCAAGTTTTCAAGATACAAATTCTCTAAAGCCCGGGCAGTGGTACGGATACAGAATTATTGCAGTAAATAGTGCCGGATCCGGACCCACCAGCCCGCTGGTATACGGACGCACTTCGGTAACTCTTACCGCCGAGCGCTCCATCAAGAACCTGGAGGCACCCGAGTTATTGGGCATCCATACTTCAGGCGAAGGAACCGTACGTCTGAAATGGAAAGCCCAGGACGATGCCACCGATTACGATGTGCTGCTGGCCCGATTACCGGGCAAAGAGTACGAAAAGGTAAAGAGCGTCCCTGCGTCTGGCAAACTAATGAGCGAAAGTCTGGATCTCAAGGAACCTGGCGCCTATAGCATTCGCCTGGTGGCCAGGTCCGGTCCCAGCGCCTCCCCTGCATCGGAACCGCTGGTGGCTTTTCGCAATCCACATCCGAAAAAGGAGCGATGGTTTGGTCTGGATGATAACAGTCCCTGGCTCAGCTTTAAGAGCTTCAAGGCCGTGGACTGGAATTCCGGCGAACTGGTAGATTATCGGCTGACGCTGGAAAAGAAAGGTTCCGGCATACAGGCCAGCTTAAAGGGCAGGGGCAAAAGCCTTACATTCATGTTAAATGGTCCTGCCGGCAGTCTGGTTCAAAATGCGTCTGGATTCGAGTTCATTCGATCCGACGATGGTAAATACATTCAGCTTAGAGAGCTGGAGCCCGGGCTTTTTAACAACGGCAATCTATTGTTCGTCGCCCAGTAGTGCGCTCTTATAGGCTGCGTTTTTCATCGCGCGAATTCTTACTGATTTCCACTTTCCTCCTTTATCGGTTTCTGTGCCTTTAGACCCCATTGAAATACATGCTTCGTAGAAGTATGATCCTGCGTTTCGCAATGATCCTGTGTGACAGCAGTACAGAATGTTACTGACGATTGCGTGCGGGAAACCAGGGAATGAGCAAACTGGTTCCCTGATGGTATCGTTGAAACTCTGCATTGTCGCCATACTTCTCTTTGTAACGACGTTCCAGAGGTGGTATTCCGCTGAAGAAAAGTAAGATGCATGTAATGAAGATGGGACCTATAACGGTGAGCCAGGCCCAGCCAGAAAGCACCGGTAAAACAGCGATGAATAGCGCCCACCATAACAGTATTTCGCCAAAGTAATTTGGATGCCTGGAGTATTTCCACAATCCTGTGTCGATCCAGCGATTCGCATTGGCCGGATCATTCTTGAATGCAAATTTCTGCTGGTCTGCCACGGATTCCCAGATCAATCCCAGAAGCCACAGTCCCGTTCCAATAGTGAAGGCCAGTTCCGAAGGTAGCTGTGGTTGACTCAACGCATATGTCACAGGGAGCATTGTGGCCCATACTGTAATGCCCTGAAAGATCCAGAATAGCAGAAAGGATAAGAAGTTTTCACGTATTCCATCGAATCTCTGATCCCGGCCCATCCGAATGATACGAACCAGAAGATAGCCTCCCAGCCGAACGGACCAGAGCACCACCATTCCGGCCAGAAAGTAGTGTCCCGGGCCGGCCTCCGGGTTGAGAAACAGAAGACCCAGCGCAAGAATAAGAAAGGTGAGGCTGTAAGTTAGATCCGTGACCTTGTCTGTTTTCAAGGTCGCTGCAAAAACAAAGAATATGGCCTGGAGAGCCATGGATACGATGAGAGAGAGCAGGATATTGTGCGGGTCAAAATGAATTAGATGCATCTGCCATCAGTTAGAACTGTATTGGGTGCGAAGTCCATCAAAATCCCTGGACTAAAAAATAAATAGTGTCAAGGGTTTAATCCTCTCAACAAAGGGGCCGGGAACTGAATTTTGGCTTGTGCCATCGTCTCCGCAAACCCAGGCCCCAGGAACCGGTCGGCTCAATTCTGTTTTGCATGATTTTTAGCCGGACGGCTAAATCAGGCTGGAATAGAAAAACCATTCCTGACACCCTGACTCCAGCCAAATCCCGAGATCTGGCAAATTCGAATCAGGTACAGTAAAATGGATCGTTATTCTCTGGATCAATACTACTGCAGAATGAAATTCTGGAAGTTGTTTGGAAATGAAATTAGAATCTACGATGGTAATCGGCAGAATCTTCTTCTCTTTGTGAAACAGAAAGCTTTCAAATTAAAAGAGGCAATCACTGTCTATGCAGATGAATCTAAGAGCGAGGAGCTACTTCGCATTAATGCAAGAAGTGTCATCGACTTTGGCGCCTCCTATGACGTGGAGGACGCAAAAACAGGTCAGCGTCTGGGAACTTTGCGACGCAAAGGTCTGAAATCCATTCTTCGGGATTCCTGGATTATTCTGGATGCCAGTGAGAATGAGATTGGAACTATTCAGGAGGATAGCATGGCTCTGGCCATGGTCCGAAGGTTGCTTTCCAATCTGGTGCCTCAGGCATTTACCGTCACTGTAAATGGGCAGGAAGCAGCTCACTTCAAGCAGGCTTTCAATCCTTTCGTTCCTCAAATCACCATTAATTTCTCTCAGGGCACCTCCCTGGATAAGAGACTGGGTCTGTCAGCGGCTGTGCTACTGCAGGTAATCGAAGGCAGACAGCAGTAATCTAATCGTACGCAAAGCTCATACGAGCGGCTGGCTAACAATTAAATCCGGCCGGGATCCATGATCCTGGCCGTTTTCTTCCAGCCAGGATAAATCTGTTTTGCATCATTGCAGTCAGCTCCCGTTTTTTACAAAATTGATTGACTGATTTGTCAATCAATGTGGATCTCGAGAAGGTATGCTAAAGTCAGTGGGTATTCTGGGTGGAGCCTCTCTCATAGAAGAGGCCAATCGGGAGCTTTCCGTGGAGGAGTCAGTATTTCTCACGGTTCGCCAGGCCCTGGCAAACGTGGGCCTGGGAAGGGAGCAAATCGATACCGTTGTGCAATGCGCGGACGATGTGCTGGACGGAATCTCAATTAACCATGTCTATCAGGTGGAAGCAGCTGCCTCCTACCTGAAGGATGAATCCAAGGTAGAGAGAGATGGGGCCTGGGGGGTGATGTATGCCATGGCCAAGCTACTTACCGGCAAGTTTCAGACAGCCATGGTTGTGGCCTATTCCAAGGCCAGCCAGATCGGATACTCTGCATTCTCCGGAATGAGCACGGATCCATTCTTTCTTAGACCGGTGGGCGCAGACGGGGATGGTCTGGCCGCCCTGCAGGCACAGTATTATATGCAATCCTCCGGCGCCACTGAACAGGACTTTGCAGAGCTGGCGGCGGCCAGCCGTGGGCGGGCAGGGAGAAATCCCAGAATTATGGAAGGTCAGGGAATGGAAATCTCTGCCCGAGATGTTTTGAATTCGGCCCCCATTGCCGATCCAATTCGTGAACTATCACGGGCCCGAGCTGGCGATGGCTGCGTGGTACTCATTCTTGCCAGTGAAGAATTTATCAAAGCGAATTCCCTGGAGGCAACCCGGATTCGCGGGCTGGGTTTTGCAAGCGATGCATACTATCCAACCTTTCGCAAACTGGATGAAGTGACCTCGGCAAAAGTGGCCGTGCAGAAGGCTTCGCAGCAGTCAGGACTCAACCCTGCGGATGTTGATTTCGCCGAAGTCCAGGAGGTGTATGCTCATCAGGAAATGATGTTGTACGAATCCCTCGGCTTGTCCGGCTCATCATCCGGACCGGAGTGGTTTCGCAGTTCTCGAGATGGACGTGGGGTACCGGTGAATCCATCCGGAGGAACAATGTGCTCCCATGTGCCCTATGCCACGGGACTCATGCGGTTATACGAAGCTCATCTACAAATCATGGGTGAGGCCGGTCCCGTGCAACTGGGCAAGGCGGATCTGGGTCTGGTTCATGCTCAGGCCGGACTGGCCATGCAATCCAACATAGCATTTTTTCTGGAGCGATAAGATAATGCAGAAAGTAGCCATTGCAGGAATAGGACAGACCAGAACAAAGCTAAAACGCAGGGATGTAAATTTCCCCGAGCTGATTGGCGAAGCCTGCGATCTGGCGTTGAGCGACGCAGGGCTTTCGGAGGAAGATATTCAGGGCACGGTTATGGGAAGCGGGCCGGAATTCTTCGAAGGGGTAGGGGAGCCTGAGCACTGGGCAGCGGACTACTCTCTCGGTGTTTTGAAGAGTCATTTTCGCATACAGACCGGTGGCACGGTGGGAGCATCTACTACCATCGCCGGGTATTACCTGGTGGCTTCCGGAATGTTCGACGCTGTTCTGGTGGTGTCTGGAGATAAACTCAGCGAATCGTCGGTGCAACAGGGCCTCTCGCTGGTCTATTCGCCTACCATGGGAAGGGATTTCGCAGGAGGTGCTCCATCGGCTGTGGCCAATCAAACTCGTATATACATGAGTCATCATCCAGAGGTAAACGAAGATCACTTTGCAACCATCGGAACCATGATGCGAAAGAATGCATTAAGGAATCCAAACGCTCAGCTAAAGCTTCCGCAGATCTCCAACGAATTGATGAAATCCATGAACTGGCTTTCCACCCCTCTGAGGCTTCTGGACGCCTGTCCTACTTCCGATGCGGCCTGTGCTATGGTTCTGGTTAGCGAAAGACTGGCGGAAACGCTGGATGTTCCTCTGGCCTGGATCCAGGCAGCGGCCACAATCTCGGATGGTGTAAATTATCCCGACCGCGACTGGGGAGATGCGGTGGCCCTGCGAGAGGCGGCTCAGAGATGTTATCGTGCAGTTGGTATAACCGATCCACTGGAGGAGCTGGATGTTATGGAACTCTACGATGCTTTCTCCAGTCAGCATTTGTTCTGGTATGATGCCCTGGGGCTGTGCGAACCTGGGGAGTCCTATAAATTGATCGAGCAAGGGGTGACGTCCATGGAGGGGAAGCTGCCCGTTAACCCTTCCGGAGGCGTTCTTTCCAACAATTCCATTGGAGCCAGCGCAATCATTCGTCAGGCAGAGGTGGCGCTACAGGTTATGGGTCGGGCCGGGGACCGACAGGTGCCCGGAGCAAAGATCGGCCTGGCACAGGGATGGGGCGGAGCCATTCAGTTTCATACAGTTATGATTCTAAGTTCAGATAAGGAGCTTGAGAAAGCGAAAGACTGAAACGTCGGACGATTTGCCAGGGCCCTGATATGAACGGCGCATTGTGGACAGAGAATGTGCAGCGGAGAATGTAATGAGCGAAGCGAAATCGGATACAGGAAGAAACAGCCAGATTCCATCGTTGGTAATGGAAGGAAGCGTGCATCTGGATTATAACTGGAATCCAGGAGCAGTCATCGGTGCTTTCCTTACAGCGCTGCGAAGCGGTGAACTAAGAGCAGGGAAGTGTAATAAAACAGGTAAGCATTTTCTACCCGCCCAGTCCAGGTCTCCATTTGGGGGAAGATGCGATACTCTTGTCGAGGTCCAGGACTCTCCTGTCTTGAAGGTTGGAACCATTGTGCACAGGGCTCCCTGGAATCTGCCGGAAGGAGTCCAGCCGCCGTACATGCTGGCTT
>MDSV01120791.1_pt1 | contig 11392 bp, 15 predicted proteins | sample 810851 | NCBI WGS metagenome assembly MDSV01 (sample SAMN05326640, study PRJNA326480) | marine metagenome | isolation source: seawater | place: Atlantic Ocean: North East | collected 2012 | reverse complement strand
GCCCCTAATTGCCAAGGAAGTTCTAAAGTAAAAATCCAAATACTCGCAAACCACATTCTTGCATGATTGTGTAAATAATTATTTTCCTTTAATTCATTTACCCATTCATTAAAGCATTTTATATTTGTATTTCCTTCTATTGCATTTTTAAAGTTTGAGTTATCTCTAAATTCTTCACGAATTTTTTTTAGTTCATTTAAATAATCTGTCCAAACATTAGGTCTTAATTCAAGCCATCCTTTCCAATAAACTCTCCATAGAATTTCTTGAATGAATTTTTCATTTTTATTGAAAGAAAATTTACTTAAAGATTTTTTTATTACTTCTAACTCTGAAATAATACCATGAGAAATATATGGAGAGAGGCAAGAAATATTTGTTCTGTTTCCTGGACCAAAATCAAAATTTCTTAACTTTGAATATTCAAATAGATTTTGATCAGAAAAAAAATTAAGCCTTTCAATAGCCGAAGCTCTTGATGCTTCAAAATTCATTAAATTTATTTATTTTTTTTTTTTTTAAGACCTAATTTATCACTGTGTCTTAATCTTAAAATTACTATAGCAGATGCAATTAGAACAATTGCTACAGCTTCATAAACTAGTCCTGAGGGATCCATTTCTTTTCCTTGAAGGATTATGAATCTTGCTAAAGCAGTAATAGCAATCAACAAAGGTAAAGTAATACTAATAGATTGTTGATCCCAAAAAACTCTAACCATCGCAATAACTTCTAGATATAGAAACATTAATAACAAATCTGCTAAAGTAACTGATTGATTTAAAATCATTTGTTTAATTTCTATTCCTACAGCAATGATTGTACTAATTAAAATAATTGTTAATAGGATAAGTTGTAAATTTTTTGTAATTTTTTCCATAAATGAATGTTACTAAAATGTTTTTTTTTTTACAATTTATTTATTTGAGTTTTTTTTTGTGAAAGTTGATGAATTTTTCTATATTGGATTTATTAAATGTTTTATTTTCCTCAAAGGAAACCTTTTTTATCGAATAAGCACTACTTTTTGTTTTTCTTGAAATAATTGTTATATTTCCCTTATATAATTTAAGTTTAACTGAACCATTAATTTTATTTCTTTTTAAATCAATAATTTTTTGAAGTCTCATTCTCTCCTTAGAATACCAGTAACCATTATAGACAAGCTCTGCATATTTAGGCATAATTTCATCTTTTTTATGCATTGTTTTTTTGTCTAGAGTTACAGACTCTATAGCTCTGTGAGCAGTAATTAACAAAGTTCCACCAGGAGTTTCATAAACACCTCTAGATTTTATTCCAATAAATCTATTTTCAACTAAATCAACTCTACCGATTCCATTTTTTCCAGCAAGAATATTTAGTTTTAATAAAAGATCTGCAGGTGATAATTTTTTGCCATTAATGCTAAATGGATCTCCATTTTTAAAACCTATAGATACAAAAGAGGATTTATCAGGTGCTTTTTCAGGAGATAAAGTTCTTTGATAAATAAATTCTGGAGCTGCATTTTTTGGGTTTTCTAAAACCTTACCTTCAGTTGAGGTGTGATATAGATTATCATCAACTGAAAAGGGCGGTTCCCCTTTTTTATCCTGAGGTATAGAAATATTATTTTTTTTTGCATACTTAATTAAATCTTTTCTTGAACTCAGTTTCCAAATTCTCCAAGGAGCAACAACTTTTATTTTTGGTCCAAAATAATGATATCCCAACTCAAATCTAACTTGATCATTTCCTTTTCCAGTTGATCCATGTGAAACGGCGAAGGCTTTATATTTTTTTGCTATAGCAATTTGTCTTTTTGCAATAAGTGGTCTAGCAATAGAAGTACCAAGCAAATAAACTCCTTCATAAATAGCATGTGCTCTTATCATTGGATAAACATAATCTTTAACAAAAATGTTTTTCAAATTTTCAATAATTATATTTTTAACTCCAAGTTTTTTTGCATTATTTAAAATTTTTCTTCTATTAATTTTTTGTCCAATATCTGCTGTATAACAAATGACTTCAGCATCGTAATTTTCTTGAAGCCATTTTAGAATAATTGAAGTATCTAATCCACCTGAATAGGCGAGCACTATTTTCTTTTTAGAACTCATTATATTTAACTACAGTTTGCTTTTGTAGCATTATAAGCTTTAGTAAAACCCAATAATGAATAATGATCAATAGTTTGAGATCCTTTTAGGTTATGACCTGTGACCATGATTCTGGATCCTTTTTTCATAGTCTTTATCATTCTTTTTTCTAATTTGTTTTCAGGGTCAGACATCCAAGCAAATTCAGATTGAACAAGATCAAACTTGTATTTATTTTTTCCAGATATAGCTGTAACTGTGTTTTTATCATTGAAGTTATATCCTGCAGTAACACTTATTTCGTTTGAAATTTTTTCACTAGGTCTGAAAGTAATAAATAATCTAGCTTCTCTAGAGCTAGTTTTTGGTGCTTGCAACACAGGTTTAGACTGAGCAAAACAAACTTTTCCTGCATCACTTTTTATTATGTATGTTTCCCAATCTTTATGTGTTCCCATTTTTTTAACTTCTTCAGAATTAACCTGACTTGTAAAAGTTGTTATAAAAATTATAAGTACGATTTTATTAATTATGGACATGGATTGGGGTATAATTTTTGCACTTCGTTAATTTCTTTAATAATTTCATCTGATAAATTTACATTTACACTTTCTATATCTGTTTTCAACTGCTGCATAGTCGTAGCCCCAATAATTACACTTGTAACGAAAGGTTGAATTTCAATAAACTTTAGAGACATTTGAGACATATCAAGCTTATATTTCTTAGAAATTTCATAATAAGCATCCACAGCTACACTCATATTTGGCTTTTTATATCTAGTCCAAAAATCAGCATTAATAGACATTCTAGAATTTTTTGGCATTTGATTGTTTCTATATTTTCCTGAGAGATATCCACAAGCTAAAGGAGAGTATGCAAGAAGTCCTGCTTGCTCTCTAACAGACATTTCTGCAAGGCCAATTTCATATGTTCTGTTTAATAAATTATAGGGGTTTTGCACTGAAAGTATTCTTGGAAGATTTTTTTCTTTTGAAATTTCTAAAAATTTAGACAAACCCCATGCTGTTTCATTTGATATTCCTATATATCTAATCTTTCCCTGATCAATGAATTTTTTTAAACTATTTAGAATATCTTCAAATTTTGTCCATTCACTACTATCATCATGTTCATATCCTAGCTTTCCAAAAAAATTTGTTTTTCTTTCAGGCCAGTGTAATTGATATAGATCAATGTAATCAGTTTTTAATCTTTTGAGACTTCCTTCCAAAGCTTTAGTAATATTTTTTTCTCCAAATTGATTTCCACCACCTCTTACATATTCTCTCATTGGTCCACAAACTTTTGAGGCTAGAATTACTTTCTGCCGTTTTTTAGTTTTTTCAAACCAATTTCCAATTATTACTTCAGTATCTCCAAAGGTCTCTTTTTTTGGCGGAATCGAATAAATTTCAGCTGTATCCCAAAAATTTACACCCTTTTCCAAAGCATAATCCATTTGCTCAAAACCTTCTTCCTGACTATTTTGCTCTCCCCAAGTCATTGTTCCTAGGCAAATTGTACTTACATTTAGATCTGTATTTCCTAATTTTTTGTAATTCATTGAATATTAAATATTTTTAAGGTTTGTAAGACATCTTGAATAAATAGTAAAAGGCTATTATATATAAGTTATGGAATTCGATAAACAAAACATACTAAATAAAGCAAAAGAAGCTCAACAGTCAACTGCTGTAATGGATGAAGGCTTAAGAGCTTACATGTTAAAAGTTTATAACTACATGGCTACTGGAATTTTGTTAACAGGAATTATTGCTCTTATTTCTTTTAAGATGTCTGTAGTAACAGACTCGGCAGGAGCAATCTCTGGATTTACTAGTATTGGTAACGCATTATTTTTTTCAGGTTTAAAATGGATCGTAATGCTTGCTCCATTAGGAATAGTTTTTTATATGAGTTTTGGAATTAACAAGATGAGTGCATCAAAAGCTCAAACTGTATTTTGGGTATTTTCAGCATTAATGGGATTATCATTATCTTGGATATTATTAGTTTACACAGGTGCCAGTGTTGCAAGAGTATTTTTTATAACTTCAGCAACTTTTGGAGCAATGAGTTTGTATGGTTATACTACTAAGAGAGACTTAACAAAACTTGGCTCTTTTTTAATGATGGGACTAATTGGAATCATAATAGCTTCCGTTGTAAATATATTTATGAAATCAACAATGATGTATTTTGTTATTTCAATTTTAGGTGTTTTGATTTTCGTAGGACTGACAGCTTATGATACTCAAAAAATTAAAAATATGTATGTATCAAGTGACTCTGGTGAGTTGATGGGTAAAAAAGCAGTTATGGGTGCTTTAACACTTTATCTAGACTTTATAAATTTATTTATAATGCTCCTAAGATTATTTGGACAAAGAAGATAGTCTTTATTATTTTTTAAGTTTTTTCCAATTCGTATTTTGAATTAAGACCTCTAGATCAAATGAGTTCCTTAAAATTTTACCATTTGTATCTGTTATTAAATATTTTAAATTTTTGTTAGATGGTTTGAAATTTTTACAAATTTTATATAATGCACTTTCAGCAGCATTTTTAAAAACACTAAAGCCAACTTGTTTGCTAGAGATATTTAAGCCATAATCTTTCCATGATCCTTCTGAAACTTTTTTTGCATATAGATCTAAAATAATTTTTAGTTCATTTTTTTCAAAAAATTGTTTTTCCTCTATTTTATTATTTAAGTTATTAATTACTAATTTTAAATTTTTATTCATTTATTTTATACTTATTAATTAAAGATATTTGAAATGCAGTAAAAATGAATGTTATAGGTAGCATACCCCAAACTTTAAAATTTACCCAAAACTCCTCCGATTGAGTTCGCCAAATAAATTCATTAAGAATAGCTAAGCAAAAAAAGAAATACATCCATCTTTTATTTAATAAATCCCAACCAATATCATGTAAGGCGATTGATTTTCCCATAATTTTTTTGAGAATAGGTTCTTTTGTAAAATATTTTCCAAAAAATAAAGCTAGACCAAACAAAATATTTATTATTGTTGGTTTAATATAGATAAAAACTGGATTATTAAAATAAATTGTCATACCACCAAAAAAAGTAACTAAAATTCCTCCTATCAATGGAACCATTGGTATTTTTTTTTCTAAAAACCAAACTATTGATAGTGCAATTAAGGTTGCAACTATAAAGGGTGGAAGAGCTACATTTAAATTTTTATTACTATCATAATAATAAAAGAAGAATATCGCCAAAGGTCCGAAGTCCGTGACAAATTTAATAAATGATTTATTCACAGAAAAGATATTAACATATCCACAAAACATTTATATTTTTTTTATTGATTTTTTTTTTTAAATACCCATATTCATTAACATGGCAATTCAAAAAGCTAAATTTTCAATTGGAGACGTAGTAAAACACAAACACTTTGAGTTTAGAGGTGTAATATATGATGTAGATTTTGAATTTAATAATTCTGAGGAATGGTATCAATCTATCCCAAAAAATGTTCGTCCAAGAAAGGATCAACCTTTTTATCATCTTTTAGCTGAAAACGAGGAAATTACTTATGAGGCCTATGTCTCTCAACAAAATTTACTTATTGATGATTCAGAAGAGCCCATAAAGCACCCTCTAATAGAAGAGATTTTTTCTGGTAAAAAAGGGACTAGCTATTTTAAGCCTTATAATTAAAAAGATCATTTTTTTAACACAATTAGCTCAAATCTTAGACATATATAAAGATTAATCTAAATTATATTCTGATCAAGAGTGTTAATAAATATCCCTTTATTCATTACCTCCCTCAACATTCTTGATCGGGATAAATTTCCATAATAAAACATAAATATTTATTTTTAATAATATATAATTTAACTATGTTAAAATTTCTTGAACCTAATAAAATTTTTGTAATTACTTCGAAAGCTCCAAAGTATGTTTTATTTTTATTCATAATAGTTTTATGTATAGGATTGACGGAAGCATTAATTTTGTCACCCGAAGATTATAAGCAAAGTGATGCAGTGAGAATCATGTACGTTCATGTTCCATCTGCATGGATATCTCTTGGAATATTTTTTAGTTTAACTATATTTTCTGTGGTCAGTTATCTTATAAAAAATAAAAATTTTGCTTTAATTTCAAAAAGTTTAGCACCATCTGGATTTGTTTTTAATATTATTGCTTTGGTAACAGGATCAATTTGGGGAAAACCAACTTGGGGAACTTGGTGGGCTTGGGACGCTAGAATTACATCTATGTTAATTTTAGCTTTATTCTACGCAATGTACTTGTTGGCATGGAAAATTTATGAAGATAAAGAAAATGTTGTAAAAATTACATCGTTTATAGCAATTATTGGAGTGATAAATATACCTATAATAAAATTTTCTGTCGATTGGTGGAATACACTTCATCAAGGTTCATCTGTAAATATTTTATCTGAAACTACAATCCATATATCGATGTTAATACCTTTAGGCATAATGACTGCGGCATTTGCTCTTTTCTCCTTGCTTATTTTTTTGATGAAATATAATACGGAACTGATAAAAATAAAGAATAAAGGATTAGATAGATTATGATAAATGAATTAATTTCAATGAATGGATACGGACTATACGTTTGGTCAGCATTTATTTTTACGACTATTAGTTTTGTATCTTTATATTATGTGACTAAGTTAAATCTTTTAAGAGAACAAAGTAGATTTGTTTCAAAGTTTGGTTCTCTTGATTCAGAACAGACAAAAGTTGCGATAACACAAAAAATTAATAAAGAAATAATATTAAATACATCAAAAATTTAACTTAAGAACCATGTATGGTAAAAAAGTTAAATTGCGGTTATTGTTTTTATCATTAATTTTAATTTCAGTAACTTTAACAGTTTTTTTAATTTTACAATCATTAAAAGAAAACGTAGTTTATTTTCAATCACCTTCAGAAATAAAAAATCTATTAGAAATAGATAAAAGAAAGATAAGAATCGGGGGAATGGTGAAAGATAAATCAATTAAAATTAATACTAATGAAGTAAATTTTGTTATTACTGATTTTAAGAATGAAATTAGAGTTACTTACTCTGGAGCGATACCAAATTTATTTGCTGAAGGAAAAGGAGTGGTTGCGGAAGGTTTTTTAAAAGATAGAAACTATTTTTTGGCAACTAAAATTTTAGCGAAACATGATGAAAATTATATGCCACCTGAAGTAAAAGAAGCTATAGGAGATAAATAAATTGTTAGCTAGTCAAATAGGATACTTTTCACTTTTGTTGGGTTTATTGTTTTCATTTTTTCTTTGCATTATTGGAATTAAAAATTTAAATGATAAAAAAGAAAATTTAGATAAGAATGTCTTATCGTTTTCTTTTTTACAACTTTTTTTTGTAATAGTAAGTTTTTTAGGATTAATATTTTCATTTGTAAATTCTGATTTTAGCAATCAGACAGTTTTTAATAATTCTCATACAACTAAACCATTATTTTATAAAATTTCTGGCACATGGGGTAATCATGAGGGAAGTTTGCTATTATGGCTTTTAGTTCTTACTTTATTTATTTTTTTATTTTTAATAAAATCTAATGATCAGCCTAAAAAATACAGAATATTAACTTTACTATTTCAGCAGATAATTATAATAGGTTTTTTTCTATTTTTATTAATTACTTCAAATCCATTTAATCATTTATTTCCTATACCCAAAGAAGGGTTAGGACTTAATCCAATTTTACAAGATCCTGCTTTAGCAATTCATCCACCAATTTTATATTTAGGATATGTTGGTTCATCAATAATATTTTCTTCCTCTTTATCTGCTATGACACAGAATTATATTTCAAGCAAGTGGGCACAACATATAAAAAAATGGATTTTAATTTCTTGGATTTTCTTATCTTTAGGAATAATGCTTGGTTCAATTTGGGCATATTATGAATTAGGCTGGGGTGGCTTTTGGTTTTGGGATCCAGTTGAGAATGTTTCTCTAATGCCCTGGTTAACACTGACTGCTTTATTACATAGCATAATGGTGTTAGAAAGAAAAAAAGTACTAACTTCTTGGATTATAATATTATCTATCGCCACCTTTACTTTGAGTATGTGTGGAACATTTTTAGTAAGATCAGGCATTTTAAATTCAGTACATACTTTTGCAAACGATCCAGAGAGAGGTATTTTTATATTAATTTTTTTATTTTTATTAATTTTTTTATCACTTGGGATATTTTTTTTCTTTCATAAAGAAAACAATAAAATTACTCATAAAATATTTTGGTTAAGCAAGGAAAGCTCAATTTTAATAAACAATTGGTTTATGATGTATTTTTTATCAGTAGTTTTAATTGGTACAACTTATCCTATATTTTTAGACGTTATTTCCAGTGATAAAATTTCTATTGGGCCTCCTTTTTATCAGAAGTTGATTGCTCCATTTTTAGTCCCTTTTTTAATTTTTATGTCTTTTGGACCAAAATTGAATTGGATAAAGTCTAAAGCTAAAATGAAATTAAATGAAATTATCTTTTTTGTAATTTCAATTATTTTATCATTTTTAATACTTAGACGATTAGATTTAGAATTACTTTTTAATACAGTTTTGTTTGGTTCAGCATTTTATTTATTTTTTGTAACTATTAATGATCTTTTAAATAAAAAATTGAGTTCTTTATCCCAGAAAATTTCACATTTTGGATTTAGTTTATTAATATTAAGCATTTTATTGAACAGTATATTTTCTTATGAGATTATAACCAACATAAAAGTGGGAGAAAAAATAAATTTTAAAAATGGTGAAATTCTTTTTAAAAAAATAGAAAAAATCAAAAATAGAAATTTTGACTCTATAATTGGCCATTTTGTTATAGATGATGAAAAAGGTAAAATTATCAATTTAAAACCTGAATTAAGAATATATAATCAACCACTAATTGTTACTAGTGAAGCTGATATTAAAACAACATTTTTAAAAGACAATTTTTTAGTAATGAATTTTGTTCAGAATAAAGAATATTTTAATATTAGATATCAAATTAAGGGATTTATGATTTGGATTTGGATTTCAGTTATACTGTTGAGTTGTGGTGGATTTATAAGTTTTTTTAATAAAAGATATGAAAAATAAGTTTATTTTTATAATTATAACTATTTTCTTTATTTCTTGTTTTTATGTTTTTTATAAAGGTTTGAATCAGTCTAATATTTATATTCCACAGACCATGAAAGAAAAAAACTTACCAATTTTTGTTGCTAAAGATTTTTATTTAGGAAATGAAATCGATTCGAGAGAAATATTTAAAGATGAAAGTTTTTATATTATAAATATTTGGGCTTCCTGGTGTTTGCCATGTAAAAAAGAACATTCAATATTGATGAAGTTAAGTGAAAGTAAATCAATTAAATTAATTGGTTTAAATTATAAGGATAATTTAGAAAATGCAAAAAAATTTCTTTTGGAGCTTGGTAATCCATATTCATATATTTTAATTGATCAAGAAGGTATTGTTGCTGTTGAATTTGGTGCTTATGGTATACCAGAGACTTATATTGTTGATAAAGATAAAAAAATTATAAAGAAGTTTATAGGTCCTTTAAATAATAATTCGTTAAAAGAAATCAAACTAATCACAAAATGAAAATTTTAAAATTATTTTTATTAATATTAATATTATCTAACTTTTCTGAATTGAGGTCAGATGAAAAAATAAGAAATGATATTTTAAAAAATGTTCGTTGTTTAATTTGTCAAGGTCAATCAGTATATGATTCAGACTCAGAATTTGCATCAACCATCAAATTTATTGTAGAAAAAAAAATTGCCGAAGGTTTATCAGAAGAGCAGATATATGAGTTTTTAAAAGGAAAGTATGGACAGTGGATATTGTATGAACCTGAAATGAGCAAAAACACTTATATTTTATGGTTATTACCTATGTTGTTATTTTTGTTGGGGGGTGCAATAATATATAAAAATTTAATAATAAAAAAAAAGAAAAATGAAAACTAGTAATTTTTTAAAAAAAATATTTTTAGTTGTTTTTACAACATTATTTATCTTACCTATAAAAGCTGAAGAAAAAAAGGTTATTGAAAACAATACAGAATTTAATGTTTTTACTGGAATGTTTGATTTTAGTGATGATGGTAAAAGATCAAATATAATAGGAATTCAACATCAAAACGAAGAATTGAATAGAGATACATTTTTGGGAAATCTTTCACCGGTATCAGGTGCAATGATTACGGGTGATAATGCAACTTATGTTTATACAGGAGTTCAGGCCCAATATAAGTTAGGTAACCTTAATGTTACTCCAAGTTTTACACCAGGTCTTTATGGTGCAGGTGATGGAAAGGATCTTGGTCATATAGTTGAATTTAAAAGTGAAGTTCAATTATCTCTAGATTTGTCAACTAACACAGAGTTTGGTTTTTCTTATAATCATATATCTAATGCGAGTTTAGGAGAAAAAAACCCTGGGGCAAATAGTTATATGTTTAACTTTCTTAAAAGATTTTAGTATATTTAGATGAATTTAAAAAATTGTCACAATTATAGTGACTTTAGAAAACTGGCAAAACAAAAATTACCTTCTCCAATATTTCATTATATTGATGGAGCAGCAGATGATGAAATAACTTATGCTAGAAATACAAACGCTTTTGATGATGTTGATTTAGTTCCTAATGTTTTAAGAGGTGTGGAAAGTGTAGATTTATCTACAACAATATTTGGAAAAAAATTAGATCTACCCTTTTATTTAGCTCCTACAGCACTTCAAAGACTTTTTCATTATGATGGTGAAAGAGCAGTTGGGAAGGCAGCTCAAAAATTTAATACTATGTTTGGTGTTTCAGCTTTAGCAACAGTAAGTGTTGAGGAAATTTCTTCTTTAATTGATACTCCCAAAATGTTTCAGTTTTATTATCATAAAGATAGAGGTTTGAATGATTCTTGCCTAGAAAGAGCAAAAGCAGCTAAATTCGATGTTATGGCTTTAACTGTAGATACAATAACTGGAGGAAATCGTGAAAGAGATTTAAGAACTGGCTTTACATCTCCTCCTAAATTAACATTAGCAAGTTTATTTAGTTTTGCTACTAAACCAATGTGGGGAATAAATTATTTAACAAAAGGCAAGTTCGAATTACCTCATCTTCAGGATTTTGTAAAAGAGGGTACTAGCACTAACTCTTCAATAGGAAATTATTTTTCCACTATGTTAGATCAATCTATGAATTGGAAAGATGCTGAAAAACTTTGTGCTCAATGGGGTGGTCATTTTGCACTTAAAGGGGTGATGAGT
>MDSV01029605.1_pt1 | contig 11392 bp, 8 predicted proteins | sample 810851 | NCBI WGS metagenome assembly MDSV01 (sample SAMN05326640, study PRJNA326480) | marine metagenome | isolation source: seawater | place: Atlantic Ocean: North East | collected 2012 | reverse complement strand
GCTAGTGAGGTTTATGTTCGAAACAAAGGCAAGCAAACGATTGAATGCGGCATGGCCTCGTTTGAATATAAACTCACCGATAAAGTCTCCCAAACTGAATTGCTAGACCTAATACAAAAATTAAACAGTGATAATGACGTAGATGGTATTTTGGTGCAGTTACCCCTTCCAGAACATATCGACCCTCAAGCTGTGCTAGACGCAATCAACCCTGAAAAAGATGTCGACGGTTTCCATGTGGTTAACGCTGGAAAATTAGCAACAGGCGGAAATGCACTAGTTCCCTGTACGCCGCTCGGATGCCTATTAATGTTAAAGGACTATATTGGTGATCTATCGGGCAAGCATGCTGTCGTTGTTGGTAGATCAAATATTGTTGGAAAGCCCATGGCTGCCTTACTGACACGAGAGAATTGCACCGTTACTATAGCACATTCGCGCACAAAAGATTTGCCATCGGTTTGCAGATCCGCTGATATTCTGATCGCTGCTGTTGGAAAAGCTGAAATGATCGAAGGAGACTGGGTAACTAATAAAACAGTCGTAATAGACGTAGGGATAAACCGCATCCCAGCACCAGAACGAGGTGAAGGGAAAATGCGATTGGTCGGAGATGTAAATTTTAATCAGGTAAAAGAAATAGCTCAGGCAATCACCCCTGTCCCCGGAGGTGTTGGGCCAATGACGATTGCGGTTTTGCTGAGAAATACAATCGAGGCAGCATGTCGACGTCGAGGTTGGGACTTGCCAGATCTTTAAACTGTTTGAGAAGAGTGTAATTGTAATCTGATGACGCCTTTAGTCGTTTTTATATCAACCTCTTTTCCCTTCCGAATTCCGGTGACCAAATTTTGACTTTGCAGATGGACAGCAGCAAGTCTAACGCGCCTCAACAGAGGCCGCCATTTCCTTGTCTCCTCAGAATTACCACCCGCTCGGATTGCCACATCTATCATACCAACCGACCGACGTCCTTCTTCTACAAGGATTTTCGTAATAAGGTTCTTTAGACCATCAAGACTTTTGTCTATTTTAGATTCGCCCACAATACTCAATTTATTTCCTCTCAAGGACGGACTACCAGAACGCCTAATCTAAAACAATACGTAATATAACCCTATATTTACTATATAACCCTATATTTATTATTTATGAATTAACTTTGGGAAAAGCTACCAGCAAAACTAACCTTCCTAGAAGGAAAAGGGCTAATATATCAAGCGGCAAATTGATAAGTATTTCTAGTATAATACCAATGTCCCATATTTTGTTAATATAGAAAATGATTAGATTAAAAACTTGCATTAATATTGCCAAAAGTATTAGGTAAAATCCAAAAATCTCACCATCTTCAAGTGAAAAGTTACTATCTGGTAAATCCGCAGTTATTCTTTTTGACACCCAGTCATACAATAAACGACGCCCCAGAAAAAATGATCCAATTGCGACGAGTATCAAGGCGATATCATTTTCTTCCTGAACTAACTTATTAAAAGCCTCAATGTCCTCGTAGGTTAGTGCTGTCCAAATGAATTGAATAATTAGCGGAGCAATTAATAACAAAACGCCGCCCGATATTAAGGTGCTAAAAATCCTACCGATAATTAAAAAAGTTACTCTCTCCAACACGCGTTAATCTCCTCGTTCATTTTTAATAATAATCAATGGAATATTCGATGATACTCCAATTTTTAATCATGATGTCCACTATGTGAAAGGATAAATACTTCTGCAAGATGTCTTTAGAAAATTCTTATGGGTAGAGAAATTTTCATAAATTACAAGGGTAGAATAGGCTTACCACATTAGCGGCGGCGGTAACATTTAAGACATATAAACGATAGAAAAAAGATGGGTGAAATCTGTGTCGTAAAAGACTATCGTACGCCCCAATTTTTTTATATTGAAAAGTTCGGCACCCAAGTGGATTGGCATTGCTACCACTAAACTCAGAAAAAAGTATAAAATGAAATATTTGCTAGCATTATTAATGTGTCTGTTTTCATCTAATGTGATGGCATCCTCGGACACAAGCCACTCGGGTAAAGTCAAATACAAGGAAACACAGGAAGCATTAAAATTCGACAAAGGGGCAAAACACGTCGAGGTTTTCACCGTAATTGACAGAATCTATAATATTGATATCAGTGCCGGAACTTTCATGATAGAGGCAGAAATTTTATTGAAATGGAGAAATGAATCCGACCTCCAAAATTTAAAGAAACAATTTTCTGAACATACGATCACTGGCCATAAGCTGGACAAAATGTTAGATAAGCTATGGCACCCTGAATTCGTCGTTAAGTCAGAGACCGTTCGCCGAGAAACACTATTCAGGACACTTCATTTAAATCCCGATGGCTCTTTGGAACTTTTTGAGAAGTTCGAAACGACCCTACCTGTAAATACCGAGATTCGGCAATATCCCTTTGGAACATTAAAATTAAACCTCGATATTGTTGCATTTACACATGATGCGAAAGAAATGACTTTTGATCCAGTCTATTTTGAAATAGGACACAAAGAGCAAGAGGAACCAGTGCTAGTTGGAAATTGGAAGATTCTTGACTCTTTCGTTGATAAAAAGATATCCCATCGTTTGAGTAGTACAGATCAAGTTTATTCACAAAATGGTTTCCATTTTATCGTAGAACACGAATTCCTAGATTCGCTGCAGAAAATATTTTTTCCAATTGGATGTATTATTCTTATCTCCCTGTTTCTTAATTTGTTTAGTTCCATGCGTTTCAAAGACAATATAAGCATGCGTATTTTTGGACAACTTTATTTGCTTTTGACCTTTTTTGCGCTGAAATTCACTCTAGCAGATGAAATTCCCACTACACATTATATAAATTTAGTTGATCTTTTATTTATCATTGGGACTGCGGTTATCGTTTTAAATTTATTTTCAAGTATTATTTTGAGTGAGCGATACTTGGAGGAAAAAGCCGGCACCCGTCGACTGGAAATACTCCTAGATAAATCTGCTTCGGGACTCACTATTGTTGCTTTGTTTGCCTCTATTATTTATGTCCTTTCATAAAAAGATCAAATTTGGGCGGCGCAGATTATTGGAATTGATACAAATATCCGCAAATCTAGATTTGCAGATTAATTAAAAGTCTTTTTGAGTTATGATTTTTATTTCTGTTATTAAATTTACGTTACATTTTAATAATTAAATGATGTAGTTTATGTTTATTTTTATCTAAAATTTGTAATTTGAATAAAAATCGCTAGCTTTTACCTTCAGTTTCGTGCGAAAAAATGAGGTATTCTCACTACAATTACCAGCCGTTTGACTATTGTTTTCAGACGCTTTAGTGATCCTCTGTTTTACGAATGCTATTTATGTGTATAAACCCTGTTTTGTTTTCAAAATTTTTGATTATTGTTCTCACGGTTGGACTATTGTTATTTGTCAACCTGACCTCTGAATATGCTCTTACATCGATCATTAGAATTGGAGCAATAATCCTAACCATTTTTGCGACACTAAAATTAAATCAAGCTCAAAGCAGGGGAAAAAACCTCTCGTTTGTCGCTATGGTATTAGCTTGTTATTTGTTTCTCATATCTTTGGATTCTAGATCATTATTAACAGATTATAATGCTTTTAGTTTTATTTTGACAATTTTACCTGAGCCAGAATTGGTATCATTAGCCTATAAGGTCTTTGTACCATTTCTGATTGTGATATTGGCCTTTGAGATAATTACAGCCGAAACACAGTCGGATAGCACTATACAAAAAATACCTGCAATTTTAAGATTCCTTTTATTAGGTGTTTCAATTGCAACCCCCTTTTTAATATTTCTATCTTTCGGGTTCGGCGTGCCACTAACGGGTGTGCTCGCCACATCCGGATTAATCACAGCAATAATAGGTTTAGCACTTCAAAGTAACTTAAGTAATATTGTATCCGGTATGTTTCTTACGCTAGAGCGTCCTTTCAAATCTGGGGACTGGATTTCTGTAGATGGAGAAGACATCGGTCAAGTTAAAACAATATCCTGGAGGACAACACGTCTAGTGTCGTTAGAAAACACAGAGATATCTATACCTAATGATAAACTTGCGCATTCAAGTGTTGTGAACTTATCCAGTAACGATGAAAACTTCTCCAAAGGCGGCTATATCATCTACGATAAACTGAGCGTCCACCCCAGACATGACCCTAAGTATATTATTGAATTAATAAAAGATGGTTTGGCTGGGAGTCAGCCCGCAGACGGCCGTATTTTCTTTGGGTATACCAATGCCTGGCTTGGCGGCAGTTCGGAAAATGGTCTCGATTTTTGGATCGCTTATGATTGTACCAATCGGTGGTACCAGTACTCTCAGCGGTCAGTTGTTATGCTTGCAATAAATCATGTTTTCACTAAATCCGGCGTTACTATGACTGCTGGAAACCTTTTACAAAACATGAAATCCGACGCGAACTTAAAGGTTATAGAAGACTTCAGTCAGAATGAAAGCAACTACCGTAGCCTCTATACCGCGAACAATAACATCTACCTCGAAAGCCAAGTTGTCGAACTCTGGTTCAAGAGGGTACCCCTTTTTGAACCGTTAACGGCTCGAGATTTCAAGGCTTTGGCGCGCTCTTCTATAAAGCGTGATTTCAAACCGGATGAGATTATTATCAAACAGGGGGACGAAGGTCAGTCAATGTTCGTCGTGATGGAAGGCGTTGTAGGGGTCGAAGTTGTAAACGGTAAAAAGAAGAAGATGCAAGTCGCCACGTTGAGTATTGGTGATGTATTTGGGGAAATGTCACTATTGACTGGTGCCAAACGAACCGCTTCGGTTCGCGCAATACGGCCGGTCGTAGTATATGAAATTACTAAGCCGATTTTTGCAAAAATATTCAAGTCAAATAAGAAAGCTATTGATGGGTTAACGGGGATTCTTGTAGAAAGGCAAAAACAATTGGACGAGATTTCGAAAACGCATGAGGAAGAAGGTAACAAAGCAAATAATGCGTTCAATATACTCAAAAAGGCCATTGTAGATTTTTTTAAATTTTAAGTTTGATGTGAATGAAGTTAATGAATGATACAATAGCACCACAAGATGCAGATACTGAGACGGATCTAGCTATCACTGAGGCTCTAGTTGCGGCAAAGACGCACCAGCGGGCCGGCCGAGTAAGAGAAACTGCCAGCATTTTCAATAAAATACTTAGTTTTGATCCGGATAATATAGAAGCGTTAAAAGGGATGGCGGAGATAAGCTGCATTACTAAAAACCCCCACGCTGCCCTACCTATTTATGCAAAAATATTGAACCAAGCTCCCGAGGACATAGACTCCCTCACAAACCGTGGTGTAATTCTGATGCAAATGGGAGACGCAGAAGCATCTGAGTTTTCTTTCCGCAAGGTATTGAAAGTGCAACCCGATAACATCGATGGCCTAAATAACTTGGGCACATGTCTGATTGAACAAAATCGATTTGATGAAGCAAAGTCTCCCTTATTAAAGGCTACCAAACTTGCACCAGACAAGGCTGCGTCTTTCTACAATCTTGGAGTCCTATATAGAAACTCAACACCAGATAATATTGATGTTCAATTACAATATTTTGAAAAAACACTCGAGATTGATCCAGACTATACAGAAGCCCTTATTAATCTTTCCAATATATATGGACAACAAAATGCTTTTGAAAGGTCGCTTTATTACATCGAAAAAGCTCTTTTAACTAGACCCGATGACCCACTTATACTTTTTAATAAGGGGATAACACTGCGAATGCTCACTCGTATTGATAACGCTATTGAGTGTTTAAAAGCAGCAAGAAATAGTTCTAAAGAACCTCATCTAATTGACTACGAGATTGGTAACTCTCATTATATGGCTGGCAGATTAAAGGAAGCCACGGCATTTTATGTTGCCTCTGTAGGGGAACGAAAAAATTTCAAGCAAGGGTTTATTGCACTTGGTAAAACCCTTGCTGAAGTTGGACAATTTGCAAAAGCAAAAGAGGCTTTTTTGAGGGCTGGGTCTGAAGTAGAAGCTCAACAAAGAATATCCGCATTAAATATTATTACTGGAGACGAAGACCCCTGGAAAGTCTTTGGAAAGCTTTTTGATGCAGAAGAGTTATCTATTTGCTCAAAAGATAACAAATGGACGGGTGACCTGACAGAGAAATCTCTTTCTATCCATACCGTAGGAATGCAAGCAGGAGAGATAATTTTATTTTGTCGGCTTTTGGACGAACTAAAACATAAATCCAAAAAAATTAGGATTATAATCCCGCAATCAATGGAAAGCTTAATCCCTTGTTTTAATATAGATATCTCGGTAGTGCTTGAATCCAATTTTAGCCAAGATTTGATAAATGATGCCTCACGTGAAGCACATTTGTATGCTGTTCCCAGCTTACTGGATCTGGAAAACGGTGTATTACCTAAAAAAGATAAATATATATGGGCAAACCAAGAACGCGAACGCCTATGGAACAAGTCTATCTTTGAGCGTAATGAAGCTAATATTGGGTTGTGCTGGTCTACTTCGGGCTTATTGACTGGACCATACCAGGAATTAAAACTGGAAGAGTTTGAACCGATAATTGAACTCGAAGGCGCCCAATTTATAAATATGACACCTTTAAATTCGGACACTCAAAAAGGCCATTTAAGAGATTTAAATGTCGTCGATTTCACAGATAATTTAAGAGATCACGAAGATTTATTAGCGGCTATTGATAGTCTCGATCTACTCATAACGGCTGATGTCACCGCTGCCCATTTAGCTGGTGCGCTTAATAAACGTGTTATTGTGTTATTACCGCTATTCCCCAACTGGCATTGGGGCTACAAAAATGAACACGCTTTATATTACCCCAACACAAAACTAATACGCCAGTCAGTAGAAAACAACTGGGATCGACCAATACAAAAAACAAGATCATTTCTGATGACCGATTTTGGTCTATCTTAGCCCCTCAAACTCACTTTACGGTGAAAAAGTCGATTTGTTTTTATGCTTTTAAAAACAAAACACGATACTGACTCGGCACAACATTAAACCCAATCATATTGGTATTATTCTGAATCGTCATTTTCGATGTATTGATCGCTGGAGCCCCACAAATCAGCAGTGTGAATGTCCCAAGAATATAACGCTGCATGAAGGCTATAGTGGCAGATGCTACTCCCGAACCAACGCCAGTAAAATCCCCTAAACTCATTAACCCCATACAAAGCATATTCATATTGGGGGCGCAGGTTGTAAAAACAGTAAAGTTCAGCGGTAATGACGCTGGAAGCAAGTGGAAATTTGGGTAGGGTATTGGCACTATAGCTGGTGGTATTGGCGTAAGACAAACATCAGGAAAAGAGAAGTTCATGCCCAAAAGGCTTGTTACCGAAAACATTTCTCAATCACCCCAAATGCACTCTCTCTGCGTCAACTTTTACATCACTTTTCCCTATAATACTAGTCAAATCCCCTTGCAACACTAGCATTTTATCTGCCTTAATACTCGTCTCTTTCGCACGCTGATGATCTGGACCGTCAATAACACGCAAAGAGGTTGCTGCACGAACGAGCAAATCTGCTAAGACTACTTTAAAAGTCTTCCCAATGTGACTCAGGGCACCAATTCTAGTGTCTGCTGTTTCTGCTACTAGCTCCATATTTCTGGAAGTAACTTTAAAGTCTGAACATGCTAAGTGCCCCTGCTTCCCAGTAAACGAGATGTTATCAGTTCCCAATACTCTCACACTGGGTGCTGACATCGTTATTTCCGTGTCAGACTTAATGTCTACCGACGCTTCATTCTCGTTTTGCTCAAGAACCGCAACAATAAAAGAATGTTGTCCATCATTAATAAGTGCAACATAATCGCCAACTTTTGGTCCGATTAAGCAGCTTGGCGCCTTTATTGCCATCACTTTATTGTTACCACATTCTATCAAATATTTTTGTTCTAAACTTGATTGTATATATCCAAAATTAAAACCTAGACCTCCATTTGGCTCTCCAAAATAATCATTATTTGACGTTTCTGTTTCTAACTCTCTATTTGTTAACATATTCCAATATCCTTATTTTCTTCCCGCGTTGATTAACATGTTTCCAATTTCCTGGCAGTTGGCCATTCCTCAGCCCGGTTTCTCTCATGATCCGGCTTTTGAGCTCTTCGACGCTTTGACTGTGACCAGTTTGTATTTTCTTCAACGATACGATCTAGTTTAGCCATATAAAGATCGCAGTTCGTAACCTCCGCATCTGTAAAATCGGCCCCTGTAAAGTTACCAAATACTAGTCGCGCTTCCGATAAAACAGCATTCTTAAGTACTGCATTTTCAAAGTTTGTCGCTTCTAAGTTACATCTACTGAAATTCGCATCTGATAAATCAGCATCTCTCCAGATTGTTTGTTCTAGCTCAGCCCCTGAGAATTTGGCTCTAGGAAGTTTTGCCTCAAGAAAATTACATTGAAGAGCGGAGCAGTTTTCAAAGTTTGCCCCTTCCAGATTTGTCTTGATGAAACCACACTTTTCTAATTTTGCATCGGTAAAATTAATGTTGCTCAATTCGCATTCAATTAATTGTGCGCCAAACATTTTGGTCCCAGAAAAGTCGCGCTCCGATAAATTAATTTCCTTAAATAGCCCCTTGTTGACTGTTATATTACTTAAAACTGCTTCTGTTAAATCCGATTCAGAAAATACAACCTCTTCGAATTCTGCACCGCTGAAGTCTGATTTTTGGAATCCACACTTGTGAAATACGCATCGTTCCAGATGCGCACTCCTTAGGTCCATACCGTTGAAGCGGGTCTCATTTGCAATGAACCTATTCAAATGCCCCTCGATATGACAATCATTTAACTCTACATCGTGGAAAATAGTGAGGGATAACAATTCGGCATTTAACTGTGCTTTATCTATTTTAGTACCAAATATTTGTGTTGCTCTCAGGTCCAATCCTGTAAATTTTGCGCCATCAAAAACTGGGTTCGCCCACTGCGAGGAAGAAGCTTTCAACCCTGTCAAATCTGCGCCCGTAAAATCACAATTACCAATCTGGCAAGATGTCAAATCAGCGCCTGATAAATTAGCATTAGAAAAATTTACGTTCAAGAAGGCACAATTGGTAAAGTCTTGCCCGGAAAAATCAATGCCACTCAAATCCTCTCCCACGAGCGTTTTGACCATGGCTAATTCATCGAGCACCTCCTCTCGCTTACTCATGGAAATCTGAAGCCTTCTATTCGGGTACGTTGGACATTTGCTCTATCAAAATTATTATTTTCTAATTCGGCTTTCATAAAATCTGCCGAAAAGAAATTGGCTTCGCTTACTTCACAATCCTCCATCCGTGCCAATAGAAAATTCCCATCCATGAGATCAGCACCACTAAAATTTACATGGAGTATCTGTGCCCTATGAAACCTGCTCTCTCGGGCAAAGGCTCTCGAAAAATTTGCTTCCTGGAGATTTGTCTCACTGAAGTCACTTTTAGTTAAGATTGCATCTGAAAAGTCTGCCTCAACGAAAGAGGAACCCCTGAAATTGGTCTCTTTGATGCTTGCATTTTGAAATTTACAGCGATCAAGAATGACATCATTGACGGTTGTACACTGTTTAAAAACTACATCAGAAAAATCTGACCCCGAAAAGTCACCACCAATAAACACTATATTCGCACCGTTCGCTTTAGAAAAAACAGATGTCTTTACGTTAGTGTTCATAAAAAGCGCACTTTCGAGATATGCTTCATTGAACCAAGCCGACTCTAATTCACTATCCATAAATCGAGCCTGCATCAAGTCGGCTTTAATAAATTCTGGCTTCACCAAATTTGCTTCAGAAAAACTTGCCAGACGCATCAATGAATATGAAAATTTTGTATTTTTTCCAATTGCCTTCGAAAAATTTGAACTCCCCAATTTACAAAAAAATAGATGCGCTTCGTCTAACACAGACAACCCAAAATTAGTCGAATCAGCTGAACAGTAAAGGAATTTTGCTCCAGTTAAGTCAGCATGCGCAAAACACGCATTCTCCAAATTACAATTTCTGAAAATAGTTCCCCGCAATATAGCCCCATTGAAGTCAACGTTTTTAAAGTTTGCGCCCTCAAACTTTAAGTCTGATAAATCTGCCCCGGCAAAATCCCTACCTTGCATGGATTTATCTTCCTCTATCGACTTTGAAATACTATCTTTAAGATCAACATTCAAAGCCGGATTAAGTGATGGTGCTTTAGGAAGTATATGGCCAAATAGGCTTTTCGCCTTAGTATCCATTTCCGCAGCTTTTTCAAGCTTTTTTTCTATGTCTACTTGCGCAAGGGAGGGTATAGCTTCCTTTGCCGCAGCTCTTATTGCCTCTGGTGTTTTTGTATCATTCACGATCCGATTTAACTCTGCTGTCACAAACCCCTTTACTTCGCTAGGGTCTTTTGGGGTAGTTGCAGCCACTGAACGCAATTGATCATAGTCGAAGCCAAAAAACTCACACTCTTTCCTAAAATGTATTTCCGCAGCATTAGTCTGCTTCTTCACGGTCTGCTCAACCAACCCCCTTACTTTATCGACCTTTTTGCCCATCTGCTGAAGCTCTTGGGCCGTTTTTGGCTTCATGTTTTTTAAGTCATCAAGTTCATTAGTGATTGCTTTTATTTCAGGATCATCGGTTACACTTTTATTGGCGGCAACAAATTCATCATAGGAACCTAAACCCTGAGCAGCTAGCCCTTCATCAATAATACCTTTTTGTTTCGCCCAAAGCGCATCCATGCGCGGTGTGCCATCGGAAGTTAACGTTGGGTCACGTGGCTTTATTAGTCCAAATATTTCATCTTCTGGTTCAACCCATTTTTCTGGGTACAGTTCCTCTGGCCGTCCAAAAGCTTCAGCCATAGTCTCGAAGGCACTCCTATCATCGCGACAAATTCGATAATAGTCTAATGGACGCGGTTTATCGTGAGACCATTCGAAGGCCCCCATTAAAGACTCTATCTCGGCCAAGTCCATCGATTCGGCAGGCAATGTTCCACGGTTAATAACAACGGCCACCTCAATCTCCGGGAACAACCAGACCGTGTCGGTATGCATTGTAATATCCTCAAAACTTTGCTCTTCATTTGTTCTATTAATCGTTACGAAGGCACGGGCACGTATACCAGGTAGGGCGATAGTCTGCCTTTGCCGAGTTGGATGCATATTTTCTATCTCAAAGGTTTCCTGCCCATCAAAAAAACCATCTAATTGCTGATCCGTTTGTGCTACCTGATAAAAATTTAGGTCAAAGTCATCAGGCAAACCTGGGAACATCGTTTCCGCCCATTCTTTATCGTAAGTGCCCGCATATTTTTGTCTTTCCGGCAACATAATATCTCTAGGACTAAAATATCCTGGCAAGGTGG
>MDSV01162142.1_pt1 | contig 11393 bp, 11 predicted proteins | sample 810851 | NCBI WGS metagenome assembly MDSV01 (sample SAMN05326640, study PRJNA326480) | marine metagenome | isolation source: seawater | place: Atlantic Ocean: North East | collected 2012 | reverse complement strand
TGAACCAGAGTATCAAAGAGGTTTTGGACCTTTCTCCAAAGGTTTTGTAACTGCAGATTATTGTCAGTCTAATTGCGAATGCAGCAATATTTGTGAAAAATCTATTAACTCCATAAAAAATCTGATTAATAAAAACACTTGTGCAGTTTTGGTAGAACCAATTCAGGGAGAAGGAGGAATAGTTACACCGAAGACAGGATGGTTAAAACAACTCCGTGACTTATGTACTGAGAATAATGTATTACTAATTCTTGATGAAATTCAATCAGGTCTTGCAAGAACGGGAAAATTATTTGCATATCAACATGAAGGTATTGAACCTGATGGTCTTATATTAGGGAAGGCACTTGGAGGCGGTTTATTGCCTGTTTCTGCCTTCTTAAGTTCTAAGGAGGTAATGAATCACTTTAATCCTGGATCGCATGGCTCAACTTTTGGTGGCAATCCGCTAGCAGCTAAAGTTGCTACAAAAGCACTAGAATTAATATATGAAGATAATTTAATTGAAAACAGCAGGGAAATGGGAGCATACCTGAAAGATGAAATCGCAAAACTTAATATGCCATTTATTAAAGATATAAGAGGCAAGGGTCTGTGGCTTGGGGGAGAAATAGAGAAAAATATTTCGGCAAAGAAAATTTGTTTGGCTTTGATGAAGGAGGGTGTTCTAGCAAAAGAAACTCATGAGACAGTTATAAGATTTGCTCCACCTTTAATTATTACTAAAAATGAAATTGATTGGGCTATGACAAAAATAAAAAAGGTTTTTACAGATTTTTGTTAAAAATGAAATACCCATTTAAAAAAAAAGATGAGACCCTTGATACATATATTTTTAATTTAAAAGAAACATGCATTGTTGAGCATGAGGATAACTGGTTTAAAGAAAAATCTCATACCAAACTTTATCCAAATATAGAGGAAGCAAAACTTAAAATCTCTAAGCCCTATTATTGGATATTAAATTTAATAGATGAATATGAAGATCCAAATTGTGAAGATAAAGAGTTAAAGCTAATAGAGCTAGGCCAATTAGTATTTAAATCTAATTATTATCCAAAGAAACTAACATCAGAAACACCCAATGAAGAGGCCAAGATTGATCTGGCACAATCACTGAATAATCTCGGCATCTCTGTTAACAAAATATCGGAACAAATGATTTCAATGGATACACCAAAATATGCAAGGCTTGATTTAGAGTTAAATGATGCAAAAAGCCTTATAAACTCGTGGCTTAATATATAGTGCCTACAAAATTTCAACAATTTGTATGGAATGAAATTGAAAAAATTCCTTATGGAGAAACAAGATCTTATAAAGACATTGCTGTTTTAATTGGAAAGCCTAAGTCTGCAAGAGCTGTTGCCAACGCATGTGCAAAAAATCCAACACCAATAAAAAGACCATGCCACAGAGTTATTTGTAGTAATGGCCAATTAGGAGGCTATAGCGGTCCCGGAGGTATTGAAACAAAGAAAAAATTACTAGAACAAGAATCTTTTTAAATCTAGTTTTCTAATGCCTTATTAATTTTCCAATTAAGATATTTAAGATGATCTTTAACAACAGAATCCCCAAAGGGTCTTTTAGTAAACTTTTCTATTTCAATAATTGATCGATAAATAGCTGCTTTAGAAATTTCATCATAATACTCACTCTCAAGAGCAGTTAACAACCCATCAATATATGATGATTGAAGATTTCTTTTAAATGAATTTGGTGATTCATTAGATACAAAAATACCATTTTGTATATCCTGTAAAACTTCTCCTGGAGAATACTCATTACCATATTTTGAGCTGTCTGAAAGACGAAGCATTACTGATGGGCTTAAAATATGTCTTAAAACATTCTCTTGAATTCCAAGAACCATCTCATGTAGTTTAGGATCATCGTTAGGGTCTTCATTAGGGTTATATGCAGCTCTTTTTTCAGGTTGAAGTAATTTAATTATTTCTGAATTAAATACAAAAGCTTCATTTGAAAGTAGTTTAGTGGTAATTAAAGACATAGCCTCTTTTTGATCCTCATATGCAACAGCTTCGTAAGGCGTTAATTCACCATTTTGACCATTAACAATTCTATTAGAGTAAACCCCTCCAATTAATCTTGAAACACTTTCAAAAAATCTTCCTTTTTCCCTCATAAACCCATTAAATGTTGCTCTTAGCTCAGTATAGGTAGAGCCATCCTCATTAAATATTTCAGGTAATTCAAGAATTTTTGCATCGATTATTTCTAGTCTTTGAAGAGCATAATTAACTGGATCGCTAGACATGTCATATCTTTTTGCTCTTGGGTCTATGCCATATCCAGGTGAACCCATGGCATCTCCATCGGTTCCATATTTATATTCTGGTTGTGAAGATTTTGATAATAACTCTTCTCTTTCAGCACCGGTTAAATTTGGTGTGTACCCAAATTGAATTGCCCAGACATCATAAAATCCTGCGCCGTGAGGAAAAAAATTACCTTGTTTTAGATTTTTGGGTGCTATGTTTATAGGATCATAGTCCATTACTGATGAAATATGAGCTTTACCAGTAATAGATTTATCATGAATTTCTTCAGAATCATACAACCAGCTAGCTTTAAAATTATGTCTTAGTCCTATAGTATGACCAACCTCATGCATTGTTAATGAAACAATCCATTGTCTTAGAGGATCATTTTCTTCATCGTAGCCCCAAATTTTTCGAAGTCTGTATCCATATTTAATAGCATTGAATTCTTGTACTATATCAGCAGCTATTAGCTCACCTGTTCTCGGATTAGCAATACTTGGACCATAACCAGAAAATTGGGGCTCTGGAGAGGAGGACCATCGAACTACATTATATTGAATATCGCCAGCATCCCAATCTGCATCATCAGGTTGTATTTTTGCAACAATTGCATTTTTGAAACCTGCTTTTTCGAATGCTGGATTCCATGCTTCTATACCTTCAACTACAAAAGGCTTAATTTCATCAGGTGTTGAATTTTCAACCCAGTAAACAATTGGTTCAACTGGTTCCGATATTGGATCAGTTGGATTTTTCTTTATGAGTCTCCATTTGTTAATGAGGTCAACAACTGGAGAGTAGTTGTAGGAAGATAAATCAGTAACTTTCTGAGAGAAGTATCCAACTCTCTGATCTGCCACTCGAGGTTCAAATTGATCATCTGGCATTTCAACAAAAAGATGTCTCACTTTTCCAAATGTAAATCTCTTATCTGCAACTGCATCAACGGTATTATTTTTTGGTCTAGGATTAAAAAACCCATAGACAACATCAACCGTTGTATTTTTATCATAATTTTTAACTAGATCTACATAGGTTTTAGATTTGTCTATTTTGCCAGGATTTAATTGAACATATTCCATATATTCAGGAGGTATGTTTGGAGAAATTGCTGTAAGCATTTCTGATAAAAATAATTTATTTATCTTTAATAAATGTTGATTTGTTTTTTCATCTGAAACAGCTATTTCAAATCTTCCTAGAAAGGCTTCTTGAATATTTCTAAGTTTTGACATTGATATATTATTCTCATTGTCATAAATAAATTTTGTATTTTTTTTAAAAAGACCAATATCTTTTTTAAATTCTCTAAATTCCAATATGGAGCCATCTGATAACGATCCTCCAAAATTTCCAGATGCTTGTGGTGCATCTAAAACATATGTAAAGTATATAAATTCTTTATTTAAATCCTTTGAATTTAGTAATAAAAAATAATCATCTTTCTCTGTATCAATCCATAAATGTAGAAATCCTTCACGCTCAATTAATTCATTCTTTTTGATAAATGATTCTATTGTTTCTTCTTCTTCCTTTTCATTTTTAGCATTATCAGATGAAGTTTCACTTGATATGCTGGAATCATTATTTTCAAATGCATATATATGCAAATTTATAGTTGTAAGTATTACTACTAATAATAGAAATCTAATATTTTTCATATGTCACATACCTCTGTATTTGGCCATCCATTCTATACTATTTATATATATATTTGATAGTATGATCATATGAGTAGTAAATTTGCATTAGTGACAGGAGCCTCATCCGGTATTGGAATGGAAATAGCAACTTATCTTGCTTCAAAAGGCATTAATATTATTCTAACTGCAAGAAGAGAAGAAAGGCTTCAAAAATTATCTGAAAATTTATCAAAAGAATACAGTGTTTCTGTTGATTATATTGCTTGTGATTTAAGCAATGGCAATGCGCCTAATGATATATATGATTTTTGCAAGAGCAAGGATTACCAAATTGATATTTTAATTAATAACGCTGGATATGGAATTAAAACATCGTTCCATGAAACACCTATGGAAGATGAAGAAAAATTTATAAGAGTTCTTGGAACTTCTGTAATTGCTCTAACTAAGATTTTTCTTCCAGACATGATTGCAAGAAAGAATGGAAAAATCATGATTGTATCTTCTGTGGCAGCATTTTCGCCTCCATCTTCAATACAAGCTCTTTATGGACCAATAAAAACTTTTATGAATCGATTTAGTGATTCTATAAATATTAATTACAGTCAGGATGGCATTACATCTACAGCTTTATGTCCTGGTTTTACTGTTACAGAGTTTCATACTTCAAGTGGCGTTCAAGAGGAAATGGATCGAGTGCCAAGTTTCATGAAGTTTTCTGCTCAAAGAATCGCAAGAGAGGGTGTAGATGCAATGTTTGCTGGTAAAGGTGTTTGCATCCCAACAAAAACATATAAGTTCTTAGTATTTTTATTAAAAATATTGCCAAGTTCATCCTTATCATTATTTGGAAGAAAGCTAGCTCCGGGTAGGTATAACGAAAAATAATTTAATTTAATTTAATTTAATTTAAATTTAAAATACTATCAGCAACGAATGCATTGGTTTTTCTTTCTTGACCAAAAGTTGAATTAGGTCCATGACCTGGTATAAATTCAATTTCATTGCCTAACGGCCATAGCTTGTTTTTTACAGTCTCTAGCAATTCTCGATGGTTCCCTCCAGGCAAATCAGTTCTGCCAATTGAACCATTAAACAAAACATCTCCAACTAATGCTAATTTACTGTTTTTATTAAAAAATATTATGTGTCCTGGTGTGTGACCAGGGCAAAAATAAACTTCTAATTGTTCATTTCCTAACTGTATAATATCACCTTCATTCAGCCATTTATCAGGATTACAATTTTTTGCAAGCATGCCAAACATCTCACCTTGTTTCTGAAGTTCATCTAGTAAAAACTTATCATTAATATGCGGTCCATGAATTTCTACATTCAGTATCTCAGCAATTTCAGTTGCACCACCCGCATGATCAATGTGGCCATGAGTTAGTAATATTTTTTCAGGAAGCAAATTATTATGTTGTGCAGTTTCTAAAAGAATTTCGATATCGCCACCAGGATCAACAATGGCACATTTTCTTGTTTCGTCGCAAAATATAATTGATGCATTTTGATGAAACGGAGTTACAGTCTGGATTATAGCTTTTAACATATTTATATTAGGATATATAGAAATAATTATAACGAAAATGACAACAGAAAATACTAAAGCAATCTTATATGATCGAAAAGCATCTCGCGAAGAGAATGATTTAATAATCTCTAGAATGAATTCAACATTCCAAGCTGCAAAATTACGAAACACGCTTTATGACAAACCACCAGAAGAATTTCATACACCAGTTGAATTTTCGTGGTCTGCATTTTGGAAAACTTTTATATATGAAAACCTTCCCCCAGTAATTTTTTCTCCATTAGCAGCAATTTTTCTTGAAGGGTCTTTAACTAGAGCATGGCATGTAACTCAAAATAGGGGACTATGCACAGTCTCTACAAAACATGCTCCATTACTAAATATTATTATTTCTTGGTTAATTGTTTATCCAGGGTCATGGATGATTACTGCTGCATTAATAATTGCACACTTTGGTGAAAATGAATTATTAAGGAATATAGATACACTTCAGATTACTTTGGCTTATTTATGTTTGTTCACAAGAAGATTAATAATATCTGCTAAATATGGTTTTTATAGACCAGAGGAGCTTGAAAAATTATGTCATCCTGCGCCTGAATGGAGTTCAGATAAAACTGAGAGAAAATTTATAGGCAGGGGCTGGTCTAATCCGTTGAAATATCCTGGACTTGTTGAGAATGAGATGACTTCCGCAATGGATGAAAATGATATTTGCTTGCATGGCATACCCATAGAGCTTGATGAAAAAACATCTAAAAAGGTATCTGATAAAAAGAGTAGCAATATTTTCACAGCAAAAACTTCCGCAACAAACAAAAAAGAAATTTCTTCGGCTTTTCTGCTATTTAATATAATTAGGTCTGTCTATAAAAAGAATTTTGTTCGTCCATATAGATTTATTCTTTACTTAACAATGTTTTCGATAATCTTCACGCCGATGGTTGTGAAATATTATTATGGTGTTCATATTTTTGGGAGCAATCCCACTGAAACATTCGTTACAGTTATGTCATTAACTGGTTTTATAATTTGCTTTCAATTGTTTTTCTTTGGATTGGTTTGCGCTATTGATTTTGATAGAAGAATTGAAACCACCTCAAGACTTGGTGAATTAATTAGATATCCAGGTATTAAAATTTCCTCTTTGTTTGATGATCATAAGGACGAAGACAAAATCTTTATTGATTTACAAAAAAGAGTAAATGTTTTTGCGTGGATGAATATAAGAAATGTTTTAAGATCATTTGGTGAAACATACCTTTACAGAATTGAGAGCTATACATCAATTCTAGTTTTTTATTCATTGATATGTGTTGCGGTTCTAAATTTAATGGTATGGACCGAAATGAGACATCATATTTCAACAATATATCTAATAGTTGCAATAATTACCTGTATTTCTGGAATAAGTATTTATTCTATATTTAAAGCAATAAAGCTCCAGTCATTGAGTCAAAAACATAGAGACTTTATAAGAAACGAAATATTCATAATTGAGGAAGAGATTAGTGAACTTCAAAATATTGACACTGATAGCTCAAAATTAAAAGATTTAAAAAGTGCAAAAGATTTATTAGTACAAGTTGACCAAAATATTAATTTCAAAGAATTAGTATACAAACCAACAACAATAATGGGTTATTCAGCAAATCCTGGTGTAATTGGCTCAGTCTTAGGCTTGGTATTAACTGGGTGTCTTTTTGCTGTTCAGGGCTTTGTCTCGACTGGAATTGAATTTGATGCAGCTGGTTGGTTTAATTTTTAGAATTTATTTTTTTAATTTTTATTCTTGCTATTGAGTTATCTTCAATTTTTAGTATCTCAAATCTGTATTTTTTTATTTCTATGCAAAGATTTGCTTGAGGAATTTGATCTAAATATTCTGTTATTAATCCATTTATTGTTTTAGAGTTTTCTTCTGATATTGACCAATCTAAATAGTTATTTAAATCACGAATTTTTGAATTGCCGTCGGTTAAAACAGACCCATCTTTTAATTGAGTAAATTCTTTTTCTAGTTCAATTTTATCGCTGCCAAATTTGCCAGCAATTTCTTTAAAAATATCTTCAATAGTTATTAAGCCTTCTATTTCTCCATATTCATCTACAACTAATGCCATATTCTTATCATTATCTTGAAATTCCTTTAATTGCTTCATTAATGCAGTTGATTGAGATACAAAATATGTTTTTGAGAGAGCACAACTAATATCTTGACCAGATTCAATTTTTTCTAAAAATGTATGTGAGTCTTTAAGGTGAAGTGTTCCAAGCTCTTTATCAATTGATTTTCTAAACACAGGAAGTCTTGTATATTCTGATGATTCAATTATTTTTTTATTTTCTTCATAACCAAGATCTGCATCAATACCAATTATCTCAGAAGTAGGGGTCATGATATCTTCTACAACCAGCTCTTCCATACCAAGAATAGATGACAACATACCTCTATATTGTTTAGGAATTAAATCGCCAGACTCATCTAATAATGTTTTTAGCTCTTGTGTATTTAAATTATCATTATCTTTTGCATCTTTAACACTGATATCAAAAATTTTAAGGACTTTTGAGCTAATGAAATTTGTAATAACAATTATTGGCCTCAAGAGATAAAGAAGTGGTTTTAGTAATATTGAGGACCTTCTTGCAAAGCTTTCAGGCTTTACAGCAGCCATGGTTTTTGGAGTTATTTCTGAAAAAATTAAAATAAATGTTGTTAAAAGCACTGCTCCAAGTAGTACGTTGCCTCCAAAATAATTCAACATAATTATTGTAACTATTGACGATGCAAGAATGTTTGCAAAATTATTCCCTACTAAGATTGTAGCTAAAAGCAAATCTGGTTTTTTTAGAAGCTTGAGCGCTCTTTTTGCACCTCTATCACTTTTTTTTGATAGGTTTTTAAGCTTAATTTTATTAGCTGCCATCATTCCTGTTTCTGACCCAGAGAAGAATGCACTAAGAATTAATAAGCTTAATAAGCTTATAAACAAGAATAACAACGAAGGTTCTGAATCCATCAATTAATTATAAATTAGATAAGAATTTGCAAGATATGCAAAGAGTACTGCCCACATTGATATGAACAAGCCTCTCGTTGCATATTTGATTGGAAAATTAAAAAACTTTGTGCCAATTAGTGTAATTAAATATATAAACCATGCAATTATGGTGAATGATGTCTTAATAATCAAATTATTTGTAAAAATCGATTGAATTGCAAAACCTGAGATTAAAGCTAAGGATAAAAACAGTAGTCCTATTCCTAGTATTTTAAAAACAAGTTTATAACTTCTTTCAATTGGAAAAGATTCAGCATTTTCAAAAAGACCAAGTTTTATTTTTCTTACATTTCTTTCGAGTAAAACTATTTCATAGTAAGAAATAAACAATATTATTAGACTTATACCTGTAACTAGGAAGTGTAAAGTTGGCAGTAATGTTATTGACTGATAAAGGAAAAGATACATAAATACATATGAAATTATTGAAACAAGGCTGGCAATATATAAAGAAGCTGGCTTTTTTACAGCAACTCTTACAATAAAATATAAAACTATAGATATAGTTACTTGTGTAATAAAATTCATTCTTAATTTAGTTTTTTAAAAACTTTATATATTAATACTATCAATATTATCAAGGTTACCCTAAAATACACATCTTTTTTAACATTAAGAAAATTTATAGATAAATATGGTAATAATTAGATTAGCAAGAAGTGGGGCAAAAAAGAACCCATACTACTTTATAACGGTTGCAGATGAGAGACGTCCAAGAGATGGAAAATTCATTGAAAGACTTGGATTTTTCAATCCTACTGCAAGCGGTCAAGAAGAAAGATTAAGACTAGATCTTGAAAAACTCAATGAGTGGGTTGCTAAGGGTGCGCAATTAAGTGAGAGAGTGCAATCTCTTGTAAAAGAAGCAAATTTATCACCAGAAGAATTACAAGCAAAATTGGATGCAAAAAAAGCAAAAGCTGAAGCAAAAAAAGCAGCAATAGAAGCAAAATTAGCCAAAGAAGCTGAAGAAAAAGCTGCAGAAGAGGCTGCCGCAGCTGCCGAAGAGGAAGCTCCTGCTGAAGAAGAAGCTCCTGCCGAAGAAGAAACTCCTGCCGAAGAGGAAGCTCCTGCTGAAGAAGAAACTCCTGCCGAAGAAGAAACTCCTGCTGAAGAAGAAGCTCCTGCCGAAGAAGAAACTCCTGCTGAAGAAGAAGCTCCTGCCGAAGAGGAAGCTCCTGCTGAAGAAGAATCTGAAGAAAAAGATTCTTCAGATGATGAAAACAAATAAATTAGATATTAAAAACTTTATTTGTATTGCCTCAGTTGGTAAACCTCGAGGCCTAAAAGGGGAATTCTTTCTAAATTCATTTTGCTATCCAAAAGATAATATTCTTGAATATTCAAAATTTTATATTCAAGATAATAAAATCCCAGATTTTAAAATTGAATACATAAAAAAAATCAATAGTAAATTTTGTGCAAAAGTTAAAAATATCAATGATATCGATAATATAAAAAATTTAACTAATTTAAACATCTACATTGATAAACAAGAACTCCCAAAACTAAAAAATAAAGAAGCATATTGGTTTGAATTAACTAATATGGAAGTTATTGATAAAGATTCTGGAGATATTCTTGGAATTGTTTCTTCATTAAATAATTATGGAGCTCAAGATTGTCTTGAGGTAAAGCCTACAGATAATTCTGTAGACAAATCAAAACGGCTAATACCATATATTAAAGATGAATTTATTGAATCAATAGAGAGAGACAAAAACATCATATATGTAAATTGGGATAAAACTTTCTAATATGAAATTCAATATTCTTACAATTTTTCCAGAAATTTTTAATATATTGAATCATGGTGTTATTTCAAAAGCCTTTGAAAAGAATCTTTCAATAAACTGTTACGACATTAGAGAAAATGCAATAAACAAGCATGGTCAAATTGATGGTAAACCTTATGGTGGTGGGGAGGGTATGTTAATGATGGCTCAGCCATTAAAAGAAACACTTTCAAAAATTTCATCAAAAGATAGAGGGCACGTTATCTACTTGAGCCCGCAAGGAAAAAGACTTAGCCAAGAAAATATAATAAATTATTCAACAATGAAATCTTTGACTTTAGTTTGCGGACGATATGAAGGAGTTGATCAAAGATTTATTGATAAATATGTTGATGAAGAAATTTCTATCGGTGATTTTATTCTCAGTGGGGGAGAGTATGCTGCAATATGTCTAATAGATGCTATTGCAAGGAATTTACCGGGTACAATAGGCAATGAAGATTCTATTAAAAATGACTCATTTTCAAATGGTTTGTTAAAAGGTCCTGCTTACACTCGTCCAGAAATATTTGAAGACATTAAAGTGCCTGATGTTCTTCTTTCAGGAAATCATTCAAAAATTAATGAATGGAAAACTCAGAAATCTCTTATCCAGACATATATTAGAAGACCAGATTTAATAAATGAGTTAAAATTAACAAAAAAACAAAAAAAACTCTTGGAAGAATGGACTTCTAAGGATATCCTATAGCACTTTCCGGCGAGTGAATTATGAGTAAAGATAAAGATAGCAAAAAAAAGGGGTTTTTTAGTAACTTATTTGGTGGTTCAAATACTACCGAGTCTAATGAGCAAGTTGCTCAGGATATCCCTTCCAAATCAAACCTTAGCAAATTAAAGAAAGCTGAAATAGCTGAAGTTGCAAATAAGCTTGGATTAGATTTGGATATATCATTAACGAAAGCAAAAATGATCGATGAATTTGCTTCAAAATTCTATCAGGAATCAGAAATTAATCCAGAAGAAGTAAAAGCTGAAGCAGAAGAAGTTGAAGAAGTTGCTGAAGAAGTAAAAGCTGAAGCAGAAGAAGTTGCTGAAGAAGTAAAAGCTGAAGCAGAAGAAGT
>MDSV01085454.1_pt1 | contig 11393 bp, 14 predicted proteins | sample 810851 | NCBI WGS metagenome assembly MDSV01 (sample SAMN05326640, study PRJNA326480) | marine metagenome | isolation source: seawater | place: Atlantic Ocean: North East | collected 2012 | reverse complement strand
TAATATATTTGATAAATTTTTTTTATAGTATTTTTTATATAATGGCACCAATGAAAAAGTTTAAACAAATGGGTAAAGATAGTGAAAAAATGGCGATGGCCGTAGGTTTTTCTTTGTTATTACTAGCATTATTACAATATTCTTCAACAAAGTCTAGACAATTTAATATGCAAGGTTACAAATCTAATTCTCAATTACATTCACATCCAACTCAAGTAAACAATAACCAAGCTATATTAGGCGATACATTACCAAGCCAGGCTTTAGGGAATAATGGTTCGTTTGCATCAAACGAGATTCCAAAAGCAAAGAGTGGAACACCTGTAGATTTATTACCAAATGATACAAATTCGCAATGGGCGAGTTTAAATCCTACAGGAAATGGCAGTTTAGACAAAGTGAATCTTTTACCTGCAGGAACATTAACAGGTATAAATACAGTAAGTAACACACTAAAAAATGCTAATTTACAAATAAGAGCTGAACCACCTAATCCTAAGATGAATGTAGGGCCCTGGCAAAATTCGACAATAGAACGTGATTCTAAGTATCAATTTGGATTAAAAGTAGATTGTTAGATAATTAATACATTAATTAATATATTAATTATTTTTAGCTTTAATAGTAGATTTAGATTTAGATTTATAAAATTTATTTCCGATGATAGGGACACAAAGATGTTCATCTATTAGTTCATCAGCCTTACTTTTAATTTTAGAAGGAGAGCCACTTGTATTAACATTAAAATGATCTAAAATTAAAATAGCTTCTTTTTTGGTTATTTTCATATATATATATGAAATATAAAAAGAATAATATAATATTATTTAGTAGTTTTGTTTTCTTAGCATTAATTATGACCATAATAAACAACAACAAAAGAGCTAAGAAAATAGTTGTATTTGATTTTGATGAAACATTAGGACATTTTTCAGAATTAGGGTATTTTTGTGAAGGATTAGAGAGGTATTTTAAAACTATGCTTGATGAAAAAGATATGTATATAATGCTAGAAGCATATCCAGAATTTCTCAGACCAAATATATTAGCGATATTGAATTATTTAAAAATTCAAAAAAAGACCGGCAATTGTGATAAAATAATGATATATACAAATAATCAGGCGCCTAAATACTGGGTTGAGACAATAATAAAATATTTTGAAACAAAATTAAATAGTAATAATTTATTTGATCGTATTATATCGGCATTTAAAATTGGAAACGAACGAATAGAATTGGGAAGAACAAGCCATGACAAAACAATTAATGACTTTTATAATTGCACAAAGTTGCCTAAAAATTCAGAAATATGTTTTATAGATGATCAATACCATCCAGAGATGACAGGTGATAATGTATATTATATATATGTTAAACCATATAAGTATACATTATATAGCGATGAAATGGTAGATAGGTTTTTAAATAGCCGTTTAAGTGAAAATATAGATGATAAAGAAGATTTTAGAAAATTTATAACAAATTTTATGAAAGGTTATAAGTATGAAGATATAAGTGAAGACGACTATGAAATAGATAGAATAGTTAGTAAAAAAATTGTAGAAAATTTGCAAAACTTTTTTGCTACTAGTAAGCTAAATAAAACTATTAAGAAAAGATAAATTTAAAAACTTTTTTTTAATAAAGTTATTTAATGTTGTGGTCGAAAATAAAAACAATGCAGATGAAAAGACAATTTGTTTATCAATATTAGTGAAATTATTTTTGTTTAAAGGATTAAATCTATATATTAAAAACAAACTAATAGAACTTCTCAAAAATATGTCAAGTAAATTTATATATTTAGATGGTATTATATATAATCCTATGAAAGTAGTAAAATATAATAAAGCGTTTATCCTTATCAAATTTATATAACCTTTTTTAATATTGTTAGATTTCATATATAATATATAAAAATAATTTTATATATTATGATGGAAGTTTTAATAGCTTGTTTAGTTACAATAATGTTTTTAATATCAGGCATTAATAAAATTAACAATTTTACTGGTGTGAGAAAGTCGATACAAAAAAAGTTTATAGTATCAACCCTACCTTTATTTTTTTATCAAATAATTTTAATACTAGTAATATTATTAGAAATTTTAGGACCACTAGTAATAATTTATTCAAGTATAACATACACTTTAGAAATATATGCTGAGATAGCATGTTATGCATTAGTTGTTTTTACCATATTAGCCACATTAATGTATCATCCACCAAATAAAAAGAAAGAATATCATTATTTCATGAAAAATGTATCAATAGTTGGTGGTTTATTAGCTTTGTCAGAATTTTACAAGAAATCATCAGAAGATGGGATGTTGTTGAAGTAATTCTTGTGTCATATAACCCATAGTTCCTAACATGGCAAGGCGACCATTTGATAACTCTTTTTGAAGCGCCGTATCATCATAATTATTGCTAGGAACTTTGAAAACATTTCCCGGTTGATAGTTTTCTTCCAATTTAAAATACGAATTTTTATACATAAAAGGATTAATCCAACCGGCACCCATGCGCGCGCTTTCAAATAATCCAAACGAAAGCCAAAACGGCACCTGTTCATCAAGTGGTATATCCTTTAGAACATTAATTGCAAGTTTATCATTAGTAATATCTAGTATAGGTAATGCTAAAGCAGCTAACATAGCAACTCTACCATGTTGTATTTCGGCTTCACGTAAATACTTGATTAGTCCTTCGTCAGCATTATCAGAAATTCTTAGAGGGTCGAAATATCCTGTAGGCTTGATATCACCAACATAGTTAAAATTTTTAACATTTGGTTTATTAGGCATAAAAGCATTGGTGGTGGAGAATAGAGTAACGATTGCTATAACAGAACGCATAGTATAGTAATTAATATGGAGTATTTTTAAATATGTTTACATAATCAATTAAGAGTAATGAATCATATAACAATTTCAGTAGTTTCTAATACGTTTATTAGCTTAGAGACTTTTCTTTTAATTTCGCGTAGTTCTAATAGTACATCATTTTTTTTCATTGATGAATCGGTAGGTCTATCAACGAAAGTAACTTTTTTATCAATATCGATAGTTTTAATAGGTATGGTATCAGTAGTTTCATTTTCTATCTTAAGCTTACTTATGAATTTTTGAGTTATTTTATCGATATCTAGATTTTTTGTCTCTGTAATTTTATTTGATGTAGAAGGTTCTTCATATGTAGAAAGCCATGGTTCATTGTTGCGCCTGTTTTGATATTCTTCTAATTTTTTAGTTATATCGATATTAGGATTATCATCTATATCATCGCTTAAATTAATAGTCTCAGGTTTTTTTGGATTAATTAAATTATCAAATTCATTTTGCCTATTCTTAACTAAATCATCAAAAGATTCATTATGAAATACATTAATGGAGTTATATATACCTATAAATTCGTCAATAAATTTCTTATTTTTATCAGTTAACGATAAAGGATATTCGTTAACAATTTTAATATGATTTAAAAATTTATATCTTACTATATCAAAATTTTCTTTATTTATATTAATAACATTTTCAGTTAGCGTTTCCCATAATAAATTTATATTATCGTTATTAATAAACATAATATAAATAATTTATATAAAATATTTAGTTAAAGAACTTATTTCTATGTTCAAACATTTCTTCATCACTTATTCTTTTATCTAAGAAATGATTATAGTTATTATTTTTTAATAAATATGTCAAAAAATATATGGAATATATACCACATTCAGTATTTTTTTTTTGATGTTCAATATCGCTTTCAAATATTTTCATTTCTATACCTAATTTTAAACATTGATTATTTATTTTATCCACTAATGTCTTAACTTCTTTTGGTGTTTCATCGCCGTTGCTATCAAAGTAAAATATATACTTATTTTTTAAATCAACAAATAAACTTACCCAATGAGAACCATCTTGTGTATGTTTATCTAAATTTAAAGAAATACCTATTTTATTTACACCATTATTATAATATTCATTAATATCGAAATTACATAATTCAGGCCAAACACATTCACCATTATGTAATCTTTTATCAAAATCGATAGGACTGCAACCTATAAAAGAAAAATTCTTATATTTTCTTTCATATTGGTTCATAACTGCCTCAATATCTAAACTGCTTAACCATGTATTAGGGTTATTATTCCATTTATCAGGCCTTGTAGGTGAGAAGGTATATAATAATAAACTATCATCTAATTCATTTTTTTTAAATAATGAGGATAACCAACATTGTTCATTTTTGCATGAATTGATGCTATATCTTTTAATAATATTCCATATTTCATGGTCATCTTCAGAATGTATAAATCTATCTGAATGTCTCTTATTCCAAGCATCTCTTATTTTAATTAGATCATTGCTAGAATAACAAGAAAACGAAGTTCTATCGGTTTTAGATGGGCTACATTTTAATTTTTTAAATGAATTTTGTTTTCCACTTCTTCTACTTTTTCTTCTTTTGGTTATCCTTCTCATAATATAATTATATAATTAATTTTTATAGTTCTTTAAATTTAATGTCTTTAGGATCAAAGTGCTTTTTAATTGGATATTTTTTTTTAGGTTTATTTTTATTTTTTTTTACATAATTAGTTATTTTGTTTTCTTTTTTTTTTCTAATTATAGAGTTGTCAAGATCAGTAAGAACTATATTACTATTATCAAAAAGAATATTTTTACTAATGTCCTTATTAAAACTAATATCTATATATTCTTTTTGATAAGTTTTATTCATATCAGATACATATAAATGAGAAATACATTCATAAATATAGTTATCAAATGCTTTATTTAAAGCATTATTTTCAGTTTTATTTTCAAATAATTTGTTAGTTAAATCAATAATTCTTTTTTTATAAAAGTCATTATTTTCATGTTCTTTTTCGTTTTTTTTTAAATATTTGTTATAAAGTGTTGGATTTACTAAACACTGAAGTGTTATTCTATTTACATCCATTATAATATTTACATATCATTAGTTATTCAATTTAACGCTAGTATTATTGTTAAAAAGTAATTTAGGTTTATTATAGGAATTATCATTTCTTGAAGTGTAGTTATTATATTCTTGAAATAATAAACTATGTGTGTTATTTTCTTTTCTGCCGACAACTTCAACATTATATAAATCACTATTAGATGATGGAACATAATCTACTAAATCGCTTTTTTGCAAAGCAATAAATTGATTTCTAAGCATAGATTCTTTATCTACGTTGTTAAACATAGTATTAACTGGAGCAGAATAAGCTACAGGTAAGAATTGTTTATTAACATCATATAATTCTCTATTTTCTAAATCCACATTTAATCTTGGGCGTTCATCTAATATTTGCATAGTGGTGTATTTAGTCTGTACAGGTCTTGTTTCAAGTTGAATTTGAGGTTTAAAAGATGGTACAAATCTATTGTATATTCTTTCATTGGTATTATTACGAACATTAGTTGCCATATAATATAAGTTATTATAATATTTATATCCATTCAACTTTTGTTTTCCCTTCTTTAGTTTTAACAATATTACCAACTTTTCTAGGATTAATATTGCTATCCTTAACGCTGTTAACATAACTTTCATAATCATATAATTCGTTTGTTTCTTTATTTAAGGCATATCGAACCCCATTTATATTAGCAGAAAATGCTTTTATAGTTTTAGTTTTTTGATTAATTTTGCTAACTTTGTCATTTTCTTCATTAGTAATAGATGGTGTATAAGAGAATTTATCTGGTGCAGGATTACCAAATGAATAACATGCTAATGGTTCAGTACTACCAGGTTTATAATGCAATACACAATCCATAGATGTTTCTTTAACTGCTATTAACAGCTGTTTTGTAATATCTTCCTTAATATTTGATAACTCAAAAAGGGCTTCATCGCTAGTTAATGGTACTTTATTGTCAAGCTTACTTACATCATTTATTCTTAATTCAATTGAAAGATCGCTTTCAAGTTGTGTTTTAGAGAATGTCATTAGATATAAGAATACTTCGACAGTTTGTAATTCTTCAGGCAGTTTATCATGACTACAAATGCGTCTAGCTCTTCCGATAACTTGTTCAATTCTAACAGGATGCCAATAAGGCTCACAAATATGAACAAATCTAGTATTTTTTAATGAAATACCTTCAGCACCCGATGCTGTAATCATAAATAATTTAATAATTTCACCCATTTGATTAGTAGAAGATATGTTGGAAATAAATTCTTTAATTGATGGAGGTATATCATCCCATTGATTATTAAATACTTTTCTAATTAATTCTTTTTCTTCGGCAGTTTCAGTTCCAGTGTATAAAACAAATTTAGGTTTCGGAATATCTTCTTCTGCAATATTTACGACCCACTGATCATCAGCATTTTTCTTTATTTTAAATTCAGCAAATCCATTATGTTTTAAAACTAAAGCTAGAACACCAACACCCTCGATAGTTCTAAATTGACTATAAAATAAGTGTGGACCTATATTTGCTTCATCTTTTAAATTTTGCAATATTTTTAAAAATTTTGGACTATAACTTTCTAATGCTTCCTCGCTTAAATATGTTTCTGAATTTGCTTCAAGCAATTTTAAAGCCTCCATTATTTTTTGGATATATGTAGAATCTGTTGTATTATCAATTTCTTTTTTAACTTCATCTATATCATCAGTTTCATATCGTCCATCAATATTTTTAATTTTATCTTCTGCAGAAACTGCATCTATTACATCTTCATCAGCACCTTTAGATAAAGCTAATTTAATCCCTTCTTGCATATCATCTTTTACATCCTTAGGTATAGGTCTTTTAATTTCTTTTGGAAATACAAAATTACAGAATGCTCTTGAAAATATCCTATAAGTAGAGGCACCATCTTCTTGAAACATACTATTATCAATTTTTACTTTTTTCTTTTTTTTATTTTGTTTTTCAAGTTTTCTTTCCTCGACTCTTGCACTTTCGTAAATACCAAATTGATAATCACTCATAGGTATTTTAATTACCTTAAAATCGCGTTCCTTAGAATATTTTGGCATTAATTTTTCTTGTGCACTTCTATAGTAAGAAGTTAACCCTAATATTCGTCTTTTAAAAAGATTTACATTATTAAGCATTCCAGTTTCATCATTAATAAAATAGGTTTTAAAAGGATCTAACTTATCTGGTAATGCAATATTATTAATTATATTTATTTTTGACTTATCTATAGATATTTTATTTATAGAGAGTATTTGAATAATCATATTTAAAAAATTTTCATCGTCAACTTGTCCATGTTGATCAATTTTTACACCTTTATATTGTTCATTCTTATATTGATTTATAAAACCGAAAGGATTTTTTGTGACAATTAGTGTTTTAGATGAAGATTTGTACTCGACAAAATCTATAACATTATTTAGTTTAATATTAGATGCAAATAATTTTTTAATTTCAGTTTCATTTATTTTAGCTTTTGTTTTGATTTCTAATGGAATATTCCATGTTTTAATATATCCTCTAAGTATATTAAATAGAATAGCAATTTCATTAGGATAATTAATGATTGGAGTACCAGATAGAGCTACTATTCTACAATTTTCTGCTTTCATTAAATAGTCATAAAGTATTACAGAAAGAGATTCGGGTGAATTAATTTTATTAACTATTCTACTTACAAAATTATGCACTTCATCAATGATTATAACTTTATTATCAAATGGATTAATAGTAAAATCTTTTGTAAATTCTGTTAAATGTGAGCGTCTCAAACCATTATAACTTATAAATTGATATTTTTTCCTTATCATTTCATTAATTTGTGAATCTAAGTTATTTCTTTGTTCATTAGTTAGAGTATCAAAATTAGGTTTTTTTTTAATATTTACTAACCATGCACCATTATTTCTTTGTATGAAATTCTTTTCAATTGACAGAATGTCTGACAATGTATCCAGATACTTAGGATTATCTTTTGTACTTATAAATTCCCAGTATTGATTTTTTTTATACAATAAATCACCACATTTTTTTAACTCTTCTAGATAATTTACTCTTAACGATGCTGGTGTCATGACCATTATTTGATTTTTTGTTTTTAAACCTTCAGCAATGGCAATAGATGAGCATGTTTTTCCAGAACCTAATCCATGATACAATAATATTCCCCTATAAGGTGTATATATATTCATATAATCTCTTACTATTTTCTGATGTGTAAGCAAAGAAAAATCATTTGATCCATAAACAGATTCACAAGATACAGAATCATCATCAACATTTAATTCATCTTTATAATAATCAAAAAGCCTATTTATAAAGTTAATAAAATTCTCACGATTATTCATATAATATTGTGAAGACTGAACTATAACATTAGATTCAGGTTTAGCTAATCTTTCTGAAATTGGAACATCATCTATAACTATTAATGGAGCAGGCAATTCTTCTAAATCATCATCCTTTTCTTTTTTTGCTAGTTCCGAACTAATAGTTGAAGTAACTTTTTTTTTGGGTTTATTTGCAATTTTAATTTTTTTTGGAACATCAACATCCAAAACAGCAGGCATAGATTCAGTCACATCATCATCATCATCATCTACAGCCGGCGGTACATCAGCAACAGCTGACGGGGCATCATCATCTACAGCCGGCGGTACATCAGCAACAGCTGACGGGGCATCATCATCGAGAGCCGGCGGGACATCATCGACAAGAGGTTTAACTATTTTAAGTCTTTTTTTACTTTTTGTAGGTTTTGCAGGCTCGACTGCTGTAGTAGTTCCTTTTTTTAAGTTTTGTAATATTTCATTTCTATTAACTAATTTGCTGGATGTTTGATCTATAATTTTTGTATTTATTACTACATCAGTCTTATATGAAGCAACCTTGATTCCTACAGATGTGAATTCTTTAGGTTTAGGTTTTTTTTTTAAAGAATCTAATAATTGAGAACTCATTTATAAATTTAATACATATAAAAAGATTTAGATTAACTATTTATAAGTTTTAGAGCTTTATCACAAGCATCTTGTTCCGCCTTCTTTTTAATTTTATGCTTACTACTGGTTAAAAATATTAATAATTTTTGAGTTTCATTTAATTTAGTTTTAATATTATCAAAAGATAGAAAATCTTTCCAATTATATGCTTTATCTATAGAAGTTTCGTGTATTGATTGACCTAAACATATGAAGACACCCATTTCATAACCTTCATCAATAGAATATGATATTTCTAAATATTCTGGTGTAACTTTGAATTCTTTTTGTATTTTAACTTGAAGTATATTTTTATAATTATCATCATTATTAATTAAAGCAATCCAATCGACATGTTTTTCATAAATATTTTCAACAAATATTTGAGCGATTTGAAATCCGGGACCGGTTGAAAATACATTATCAAACCATTTATCTTCATCATTAATTGATAATTTATTGAAATCTAAAAATAATGCTCCCAAAAATGATTCAAATAAACACCCCAATTTCTTAAGATTAGTTCTTATTTTCTTCTCTTCTGCATGTTTAGAAATAATAAACCACTTATTTAATCCTATTTCCATGGCTAATTTTCCTATAGCTTCATTTTTAACAAGAGCTATTTTTTTTTCAGTCATAAATCCCTCATTTTCCTTAGAGAAACGTTTGTATAAATAATATTTAGTAATACATTCTAATACACCATCTCCTAAAAACTCTAGCCGTTCATTAGACTTTTGTCTAAGTGGCAAACAATCGTTAGGTTTTTCTGCTATTTTGATATTTTGTTCCAAGTTCTCAAGGTAAGGCCTCTTAACATAAGATCTATGAACGAATGCTCTTTTATACAAAATAATATTATCAACCTTTTTAGGAACACCATATTTACCTAGAATAGATTGGATATCATCCAATGTAATCTCTGCATTATTAGGATTATAAGGATTAAATAGTAATTCTTCATTTCCGATCTTTACAATGTCGTCATCATTATTAATGGATTTAGATATATCTGTAGTCATAGTATAATATTATATGGTTTAATAGCCTTAAATAAAAATAAAATATATATTAATAGTATAATGCCTGTACAAGGAATGGGTTCAAATCGCTATACAACTGGAAACCAAGGTGGCGGTAACGCCAAACAAGGATTAGTATCAACTACTGGCAGATCGCGTTCAATTGTTTTCGCTTTACGCAGAACGGTTATGTGTAATTGCTTCATTCATAATAAAAAAAAGTAAAATAAATCATTTAAAGTTATAAATTTATAATTTTGAATGATTAATGTAGAAATAGATTATAGAGAAAAGGCGTTGATAAAAGTTATTAAAGAAAAAGAGATAGAATTTAAAGAAAGTAATTTAGAATTAGGGGACATAGTATTCAATGATGTTTCTGGCAACGCTTTACTAATTTTCGAAAGAAAAACATTAAAGGATTTAGCAAGTAGTATTAAGGATGGTAGATATCACGAACAATCCATGAGATTGGATGCTCATTACTTACACAACCATAACATAGTTTATTTGATAGAAGGAGACATGGATTATTATTCTCCACCGCCAATACAAAATCCAGTCACAAAAGAAGCATTGTATTCCAGTATGTTTTCAATTTTATATTTCAAAGGTTTTACATTAATTAAAACGAAGAATTTGAAAGAAACGATTGAAATACTTTGCAGGTTCTACTATAAATTGATAAAAGAAAAGAAGGAAAGCTATTATTTAAGGGGTGTAGATTTAGAAAAAGATTATTCAACCACGATCAAGACCACTAAGAAAGATAATATTACTTTAGAAAACATAGACGTTATAATGCTAACTCAGATACCAAGCGTTAGTTTGACGATTGCCTCACGGATAATGCAGGAATATAATAGCTTAGGGTCTTTAGTGGATGCCTTGAAAAATGATTCGACATGTTTAGACGGGTTAATGGTGGAAACAACAACAGGTAAAAGTAGAAAAATGTCTAAACCCGCTATTGCAAACATACTTAAATATTTAAAGATATAATATAGAACACTATGAGATTTTCTATATTATATGTGATTTTTATTTCTGTAAATGGTTTACTAAACGTGCCTAAGAAATCTGCTCCAAATAAATTAAAAGTTAGGAGTAGACAATGGTGGCTTAAGAGTTTGCATGCCAGTTCATGCAATAAAAAAAAACCTATGTGCATATTGTGTAATGAGAGACCCAGAAAACGATTATATTGTGATGAATGTATAATTAATAATTGAAATAATATTATAATTATCTATTTAGATTAAATATATGTTTCGTTTAACAACAGCAATCCGTTCTTTAATTACAAAACCGCAGGTATTACCTCTAGGTAGATGGTGTCATCCAGAATACAATGAAAAATGTGATGTGGATATAAAAAATCATTTAGCGAATTTAGATAATAAT
>MDSV01051117.1_pt1 | contig 11393 bp, 9 predicted proteins | sample 810851 | NCBI WGS metagenome assembly MDSV01 (sample SAMN05326640, study PRJNA326480) | marine metagenome | isolation source: seawater | place: Atlantic Ocean: North East | collected 2012 | reverse complement strand
TATATTAAAGATGTAAGTGCTCTTTTTGCGATAGTAGCCTTTGTTTTAATTATTGCTGCCATAGTTGGTAATAATTTATTTGGGATATTTCAGCAAAACGTTAATTTTGGGTAAAATGTGTATTTCCCTCAGAATAAAAGTATTTATAGGAAAATAAAGTTTTTCAATATCTAATGGAATAAAATTAAAATAATAAAAAATTTACAATAAAAGTAAATTGGAAACAAATTTTATTAACTTAAAAATTATCAGAATTTATAAGATTCGAGAAAAGAAATAGTGAAAAATTATATATATATATTAAATTTAACTTGGAACAATTACAAACAATTTTTTCATAAATATCATATATTTTTCTATAAATCAAAAGTAAGTTTTTAATAAAACTAAAGGTAAAGGGAATGATATTTGAGGGGTCAAATACACTCCAAAGAAACATACAGGAGTTACCAACATCAAAGAAGTTATCCAATAATTCAATACCAAAATAAATTTTTTATTCAAAGTATATAAAATCAATATAGACTCCAAAATAAAGAAATATGTATAGGACATTGATCGCCAAACATCACCATTAATCATGACTATTGAGCTATAAAAAAGAAAAACTAATATATGCATCCCAAAATAGTGCTTAAAATTAAAGCCATATATTTTCCTTATACTGTTTGCACTTTTTTTTATTAATAAAATAATTAAGAAAAAAGGAAAAAAGAAAACCCACTTGAAAGAACTTAAATAATTTAAAATTTGAGGTGGCCAAAATTCGCCTATGAATTGCCAGAAATTATTTATCTGGCTAGTAACTAAGCTGATATCAGGCGTAGGAGCAATTATTCCAGAATAAATTATGTAACGACCTAATAACCAAAAAATAAATCCAACAAAGAATGAAATGGTAATAAATAATAAATTCCTAGTTATTTTTAAATTAAAAAAATTACTTTCATTTTCTTTTAAATAATTATTACTCATTAGATCTCTTCTTAAAAGAAATAACCATAGAAAGGCACATGCAAAGATTGATCTTTCATCATTAAATAAAGCAGATGGTATTGCAAAGATGAAATATAACGGATTTACCTTATAAGCGGCAGGAATCAAAATTAAAAGATGTGAGACTGAGTCTGTAGTTCCCCAAAATGCAGTCCCTTCAGCAATGAACCAAGTTAGTGATAGACCAATAAGGCTTACTAATGTAAAAGAACTATTATTAGTTCTAGTTCTTATTATCCTGCTCAAAAGGAATAAATTAACCAGAGATGATAATATTGGTATTACTACAACAAAGAAGCCTCTAAGCCCTAAGAAATAATTTAATGAAGGTACAAAGAATCGATAACTTAATATTTGAGCAATTGGCGGAAGATCTCTATTAAGAGGATTTTCTGCTTGTATCATCTGAGATAATAACCTTCCAGCTCTATCAGGCTGAAAATAAAGCCATAAACTTGGAAATGCAAAAAAAATAGAGATAAAAAATGCTATCAAAGCAAATTTAAAATCTACTCTCCATCCATACTTTTCCTGATCAAAAATTCTAAGGAAAAAATTATCAAATTTATTAATTAATTTTAGTTGTATTTTTCCTAAAAGAAATTTCATATTTAAAGTATATAAATATATTCCTATTTTTATTGATTGAAATTTAGTATCTTAAAGTTTTATCTGTCAATTATTAATAAAAAATATTCCTATTTTATTTTACAGCGAAATTAATGTTATTTCTTTTGAATTTATACAGGAATGTGTATTAAGCTTATTAATAAAATAATTTTAGTTATGCAATACAAATATGACGTAGCAATAATAGGTGGATTAGGTCATATTGGTTTGCCTTTAGGAATTTTATTTGCAGATAAACTTAAAAATGTTTTGTTAATAGACAATAATTTAAAAGAAAAAGATAAGGTAATTAAAGGCCAAATGCCCTTTATTGAATATGGTGCTGAAAGTTTATTAAAAAAAGCTCTTACAAGAAATTTACTACATATTACATCCCGCCCTGAAGAAATCAAAAAAGCCAAAAATATAATATTTTGTATTGGCACTCCAATAGATGAATACCTTAATCCAAAAACAAATAAATTTTTGGATGTTATTGCAGAATATTCAAAATTTATCAATAAAGATCAATTGATAATAATAAGAAGTTCTGTTTTCCCAGGCATTTGCAAACAAGTAAATAAACTATTAGGTCAAGATATTAATCTTAGTTTCTGTCCTGAAAGGATTGTCCAAGGATATGCAATTAAAGAGCTTTCAAAACTTCCTCAAATTGTCTCTGGATTTAGTGAAAAAGCTATAAGCTTAGCAGGTAAGTTATTTGAAGAAGTTTCAAAAAGTATTATCTACACTTCAGTTACTAAAGCTGAATTAGCAAAATTATATTCAAATACTTGGAGATATATTCAATTTGCTGCTACAAATCAGTTCTATATGATTTCTAATGACATGGGAGAAAATTATGAAGATATAAGAGATCTTATGATGGAAAATTATCCTAGGATGTCTGGATTCCCATCTGCTGGTTTCGCTGCCGGCCCATGTCTTCTTAAAGATACAATGCAACTTTCAAATTTAAGTAGAAATGCAAATTTCTTGGCTCAAGCCGCCATGAATATTAATGAAAGGATGCCAGAATACCTCATTCAACTTATCAAGAAAAAACATCTTTTAGAAAATGCAAAAGTTGGAATTTTAGGGATGGCATTCAAAGCAAATATTGATGATATTAGAGATTCACTATCATTTAAATTGAAAAAATTATTATCATTCGAGGGTGCTGAAGTTAAATGCAGTGATGAGTTTGCAAATGATCCTAAATATATATCTAAAGAAGAATTGATAAATTACTCAGAGATAATTATTATTGGTGCTCCCCATGATATTTATAAAAACATAGAAATCCCAACTAACAAAGCATTGTATGACATTTGGAGTCTAGGTAAAGATAAAAAATGAAGAGAATAATTTTTTCGAAGAAGTGGTTTGATTTGTATGAAATTTTTGATAAGAAAAGCAAATCAAATTTCTATGGGATCAAGCCTCCAGATTATGTTACAGCAGTTGCTTTTGACAGGACTGGAGGGATATTTCTTGTTATGCAGGAAAGGCCTGTGATTGGAAAAACAAATAGCCTTGAGACTCCTGGAGGTCAAGTGGATAAAGGAGAAACTCCCATTAAATCTATTAAGAGAGAATTGACTGAAGAATTGGGTTTTTCCTTTAAAAATGTGAATAGAGTCGCAATTCTTGAACCGGATGTAGGAAGATTAATGAATAAGCTGCATGTCTTTAAAGCTGAAAACCCAATATTTGTAAGAGAACCTGAAGTTGGCATCAAAGTTTTAACAATTAATCCTGAGGATTTAATTGAGAATATTTATAATGGTGAATTATCCAACGCTTACTCTATTGCTGCAATATCAATAGTTTTGAATTTATTTAAAAATGAAAAATTCTAATAGAGTATTACTTCTAGGTGGAAATGGAAAACTAGGTAAAGAAATTATTAAATCTAGATTATTTGAGAAAATTTATTTTCCTTGCAAAAAAACATGTAATTTAATAGATAAAGAATCAATTAAAATTGTACTTGATGATTTTAAACCAACTCATATAATTAATTGCGCTGCATTGGCAAGAAGAAAGATTTGCGAAAACAGACCGCAAGAGGCTATCTCGATAAATATAATTGGGACTTCTCAATTAGTGCAATCCATAATAGAGTATAGTGCTTCAAATAAAGAGCCAAGATTATTACATATGTCAACAGATGCTGTATATCATTGTGGAGAAGGAAATTATGATGAATTTGATCCTACAATCCCAATTTGTAATTATGGATGGTCAAAGCTTGCCGCAGAATGTTCAGTAAGATTATTAAATAATTACCTCATAATAAGAACAAGATTTTTTAATCCTAATGATATACCTTTTTTAGATGCAGCTAATGATATTTTTACGTCTTCAATTCCAATTTCGAAACTTGTTAGCTACATATATAAGCTTATATCTGTTAAATATGTAGGAGTATTAAATATTGGAGGAAATGCAGAGTCAGATTTTGATAAATATAAGATTCACAAATCTGATATATTACAAACTGATATGATTTCTATAAGAGAAAGTAGTGCTCTCCCTTTTTGTAATAATTACACTCTTTCCACTAAAAGATTAGATTCAATACTTTATTAAAAATAGTTCATGCAAAAAAATTTAGATATTATAATTCCAGTTTTCAATGAAGAAAAAATATCTTCATTATTTAGTTTGTTAGATAAAAATGTCTCTACATCTTTTAAAGTTCTCCTTTGCTTTGATAGTTATGAAGATCGTACATTAAAGTTTTTTGACCCAAATGAATTTTCGTTTGAGATAGAACTTATCCTCAATGAAGGTAAAGGAGTACATTCGGCAATTATTTCAGGATTTAAAAAAAGTAAAGCAGATGCTTTATTAGTCTATCCTGCCGACGATTTAATAAATACAAAAATTATTGATTCAATGTATAAAAGCTTTGATAATGGTCATGATGTAGTAGTTGCCAGTAGATTTATAAGAGGTGGCACTATGAAGGGTTGTCCACTTTTAAAGAACATTTTAGTTCGCTGTGGTTCTTATTCTCTCTATTTTTTATCCTGCATTCCCGTCATGGATGCAAGCAATGGCTTTAGACTCTTTTCAAAAACACTAATAGATTATGTGCAAATTGAATCTAATAAGGGTTTTACTTATTCTATTGAATTATTAGTAAAAGCAAGAAGATTAAAATTATCTATTTCAGAAATTCCAGCAAAATGGGAGGAAAGATGCCATGGCAGTAGTAACTTTAAACTATTTATATGGCTTAGTGAATATTTAAAATGGTATTTTTATGGGTTAGCAACTTTTTGGTTTAGAAAAAAATCAAGCTCTGTAAAGAGAAAATTAATTAAAAAATATAATTAACTTATGAAAAAAATTCTTATAACAGGAGGATGCGGATTTATTGGAAGTGCGCTAGTAAAAAAATTAGTCAAAGATGGTAATAAAGTAAAAGTCCTTGATAATTGCTCTAGAGGATCAGCATCAAGATTAAAAAATATTATGGACGACATTGAATTCATTCAGGGGGATATACGAGACTTTGCTGTAGTTTCAAAAGCTTGTGAAGATATTGAACACATTCATCATTTAGCTTATATTAACGGCACAGAAAATTTTTATAAAAAGCCTGAACTTGTTCTAGATGTTGCAGCCTCTGGAATTATGAATTTATATAATTGTTGTAAAGAAAAAAAAATTGAAGAATTTTATTTAGCTTCAACTTCAGAGGTTTATCAAACGCCCTCAAAATTTCCAGCTACGGAAAATGAACGTTTAATAATTCCTGACATAATGAATCCAAGATACTCATATGGGGGAGGAAAAATATTATGTGAACTTGTAGCTATAAATTGTATTCAAAAATTAGTTAACAAATTAGTAATCTATAGGCCTCACAATGTATATGGTCCAGACATGGGGAATGAACACGTTATGCCTCAGTTTTTTATAAAGATGAAAAAACTCATCAACGAATTTGGTCATAATAAAATTATAGATTTCCCCATTCAAGGAAGTGGAGATGAGACAAGATCATTTATTCATATTAATGATTTTATTAAAGCTGTAGAAATTCTTACTCTAAAAGGAGAGACTAATCAGATCTACCATATCGGTAATTCTGATGAGATAACTATTAAAAAATTAGCGATACAAATTAGTGAAGCGTTTAATATTAATATTAAAATTAAACCTGGTAATTTACAGCTTGGAAGTACTAAAAGAAGATGTCCTGATATTAAAAAAATATCTAGTATTGGTTATAGGCAAAGTATTTCTCTTAAAGAAGGAATCGCAAGCTTAAAAGGGTGGTATTATTAATCATTAACTTATTTGTTTTTATCGTTTAATGAGATCGTCCAAAATTATTCAGAAATGTCAGATTTGTGGTTCAGTACAATTTAAAGATATTTTGAATTTAGGATATCTACCATCGGTTAATGATTTTCAAGAAATAAAAAATGATCAAGAAGAACAAATATTCTTCCCTAGTAAACTAATGCAATGCCAAAGCTGTAAATTAGTACAACTATCATGCATTGTTGATAAAGAAATTTTATTTCCAAGTAGTTATCCATACACCAGTTCGACAACAAGAATCTTAAGGGAAAATTTTAGCGAATTAAGTCAGGAAGTTGATGAGTTAATAAACTTAGATAAAGAGAAATTAGTTTGTGATATTGGTTCTAATGATGGCAATTTATTAACATACTTTCTAGAAAAATCTAAAGTAGTTGGAATAACTCCTGAGGACATTGGAAATAAAGCTATTGCGAAAGGTATTCCTACAATAATCGACTACTTCAATAAAGATTCTAGTAATAAAATAATTGAAAAATTTGGAAACCCAGATGTTATTACTGCTACAAACGTTTTTGCCCATATTGATAAACCAAATGAAGTAATGGAAAACATTTCATTTCTAATAAAAAAAGATGGTTTATTTATTATCGAAGTACATTATTTAAAGTCCTTAATTGAAACGAATCAGTACGATACTATATACCATGAGCATATGAGATATTACTCTCTTGAGTGTTTAAACAATTTATTATCCTCGCATGGATTTAAAATATTTAACGCAAAATTAATAAATACTCATGGAGGATCAATTAGAGTTTTCGCCTCAAGATCTCAAAATTACAATGTAAGTAAATCGTTCTATCAGATTCTTGAAAATGAACAGAAATTTTTATACAAAGAAAATAATTTATTTTCTTACAAAAGCAAAGTTCAAAAACAAAGAGCTGATTTACTAAAAAAACTCATCGAATTAAAAAATAATCAAAAAACAGTTTTTGGAATAGGAGCTCCATCTAGAGGAACCACTCTTATCAATTTTTGCGGTATTGATGAATCATTAGTTTCTCATATATGTGAAATAAAAGGTTCTCATAAAATTGGCAAATACTTACCAGGCACCTCAATACCAGTATTAGATGAAGAGATATTATTCAAAGAACAACCTGATTACGTTTTGCTATTGTCTTGGCATATTTCAAAAGAACTTATCCATAATTTAAAGAAAAAAGGATTGAGATCAAAATTTATAATTCCACTTCCTGAAGTTAGAATAATTGAATAAATAAAAAGAGATAAGATTTACTATTATAGATGGAAGATTTTTATAAGATTGTCATTTCGAAGCTTTAAAAATTTAAGTTATAGAATATAGATTCTAGCTGATTCTTGGAACAAACTCCAGTAGGACATATAGTTTCTCTTTCACAAATTTATCATCTGAGATGCTTTAAATCCCTAAATGTATTTGTGACATGTTTATTGTATTAAGACATTTAAATTTATTAATTAAGATACTTTTTATTAAAAATTTATCAATTGTTTTATTTAAAAGGTTTATTATAAATATCAAGTAAATTGTTGTTTTGTCTTTTTCAAATTATTCAAAAAAAGATATTCAAAAAAAATGGGCTGAACTAACTTTAGATTCTTACAATTTAATTTTGGCTACAACCATCACAAGAGACTTTGGCAATTGGCCATTTTATTTTAGGGAAAAAATAATTAAGTATCTTACTCCTCCTGAGGTTAAGATATTAAGAATTGAATTTGATTATAAATTAATTAGTGACATAGAAAGAAAAAGTCTTAAAAAAGGAAATGGAGGTAAAACAGTTCATGGAATTATGTGTGAAGAGCTTCAAAATATAATTCCATCAAAATCTCTTTGTCTTTTAGTTGATATTGATGCTTATCCTCTAACTAAAGAAGCAATCATGATTGCATTTATAGCTGCTAAAGAAAATGGGGCTTTTGGCAATATTCAAGGTTACGGAGATCATCTATTCATAGGGCCATCATTTATATGTTTTGATAATGGTAAAATTAAAAATAAAGTTGGAAAAAAAGCATGGCTTACTAATGAAAAATTTGATGTAGGAGGAGAGATTACATGGATTATGCCAGAAGTTTTAAAACAAGATTTATTTAGACCAATAAAAACAATCTTTAAACCTATTTGGAAATTGAGAAATTTTGAAAAACCTGTAATTGGAATAGGTACCACATTTGGATATAAAAATAATCCCATGACTTATCATCACTTTTATTCAAGAATTTTTATCAGCAAATGTCATTTTTTTATTGTAAGTTTATTTTCATATATAAATTTAAAATTTAAATTTCAAAAAAATATTAAAAAATTAGATACTTTTAAAAATCTTAGTTTCTTTCTAAAACATGAAACAAAATATGGTATAAAATACCTTAGAAATAAGCTTAATGAATAAAAATCATTAAATAAATGAACTTCAAAGTAGTTTTTATAAATATTTTATTTCTTTTTGCATTTTTATTAACACCTCCATATGCGCTTAGTTTTTATAAATTTTTTAAGAATATTAATAAATCACAATTGGAAAAAAATACTTTATTAAATCATCTTGATAAAAAAGATGTCGATAAAATATTACTTGTTAAGGATGAAGAGAAGGATATTAAATTTATTTATAAATCCTTTATTGGATGGGAGCTTCTTAAGAAAAAAGGAAAATATTTAAATATACTTGGTGAATATAAAACTCGACAATCACCTAATCAGAATTTAAGAGAAAGTACTTGGTTTTTTGGAGGGTCAACAATCTTTGGATTAGGTGTTTCTGATATAGAAACAATTCCAAGTCATTATGCTGCATTATCTGAAGAAGAGGTTATGAATTTTGGTGTGCCCGATTGGGATTCTAGACAGTCTTTAAATAAATTAATAAACGTTATTGGAGATGGTTATACGCCAAAAAGAATAATTTTTTACGATGGCATGAACGATATAATGCATCATTGTAGAGAAGATTTGAATAAAGAGAAATTACCTCACCATAATCGACAACTAGTTTTTTCGGAAGCTATCAGTAATTATGAGACACCAAATAATATATTTTTTCACTTGCAAGATAATATAAGTAATTTAAAAGAATTCTTAATCAGACCATATAAATTGTTCTTTTATAAAATTGGAATAGCTGAAAATAGTCCCTACATAAGCAGTGATCAATTACTTATTCAAAGTTCATGTCTAAGCAATCCTGATAAAGCAAATTTAGTTGCTAAGCATCTTATAAACAATTGGTACGTGGCTTATCAAATTGCAGAATCTAAAAATATAAGCTTTTTAGGTGTTCTTCAACCAAATTTATATTCAACGAAGTCAATTTATTATGATTATATGATTGATAAATATAGGTCCCCAAACTTTAAAAAGATAATAAATATTATTTACCCTTTAATAAAAAAAGAGATAAAGGATTCTTGTAAATATAGCCTTAAATTTTGTGATTCCTTGATTGATGGATCAAAGTGGATTTCTTCTTCAGAGAGAGTTTTTATGGATACTTGTCATCTTACAAGCAAGGGCAATCTTATAATTGCAGAAACATTTGATAAGTTTATTAATTTAAAAGACATTCAGAATTAGACATTTATCTTAATCCTTATCTTAATCAAAAGTACAAAAATCATTCTATTTTTAGTTCAAACTTATTATCTAACAAATTTTAAAAGTAATTATTTTTAGAATTTAAAATTTAGATTATAGTATTTTTAGGATGGTAAACTATTTAACATTAAACTAATTTTCTTTCTAAAAATATTAATCTTGTGAATCTAATTTTTTAGATAATTATCTAGAGAAGTTATCCAACTCTTTAGTGAATTCAAACTTAATATTTAAAAAACTTAAATGTTATTGAGTAAAAATATCAATATTTCTATATTATTTTATATCTCTATTATCCAAATGTGATTTTTATTATAGCTATATCTATGATTTGGAAGTGAACTTGGTCTGCAATTTAAGCTCCTTCCAATAATTTGTTTTACCATAATCGTTATAAAAAAAATGAAATTTAATATTCTTTTACCTTAAAAATCAGAAAAGTAAGTGGTTCAAGTCTCCATTCTTGAAAGCTAAAGTTCTACTAATTATTTGCAATAGATCTATGCAATATTTAAAAATATTTACTTCGTGGTGTGGATTATTATTGATACAGACGATTTTTATTATGATTAAATACTATTTTTATTAGAGAATCTAATACCAATAGTCAAAGGCTAAAAGATCATCGCACTTAGTCAATGTATGAACACCTTTAATTTTTCTATCAAAATGGGGTAAAATATATTCAACTTCTTCTTCAAGAAAGAAATCTTCTGTAATCTCCTTTATTCTCATTATTTTCATAGATTTACCATAGTTATTAAAACCACTCTGTTGGGCAATTCTATAGTAATTTCCTTGATCAATAATTAATCCAGCGTTTCTACAATATTCAGATGTTATATAAACTGGATTACTTTTATGAGGTTTCCATTCTCCATCAATAGGATCATTTGAAAAATAAATATACATTTCATTTTGAGATAAATCATCTCCAAATATTAGCCACCAATTATTGTTCAAATAAAATATTATTGGATCAACAGGTATTTTAGAATCGAATTTATCTTGAGAAACAATTTCCCAATTTAAAGGCATACCCTCATTACGATAAATATTTATAGTTTTATTAGATGAACTTTCAACTGACATGTACAGTCTATTTTTAAATTTAAAAGTAAAAGGGAAAGATATATGATATTTTTCATTTATTGCGGATCCAATTTCTTTAAAGCTTTTCTTATCTTTGAGAATTTCATAACATTTAATTTCAGCTTTTTCAGAATTAATATTACAGTCTTCAACAAAAATAAAATATTTTTTATTAATTTTTACCAAGTTGGGGTCTGCTTGGAAACGTTTTTTATCTGATGGAATTGATATACCTTTACGAAGTTCAAAGTTCTTCCAATTATTGGTTAATAAAAAAGAAGTTTCCCAAATAGGCTTTTTCTTAATTGAAAGCATGAAAAATTTTGTTATTAAAAATACTAATCTACTTAGAACATATATAAATATTTCGTTAAGCAATGGAGTTTGATAAAGCCTTCTTGAATAAATCCCAAATTTTCTTTTTTGTATTTCTATTTCTTGACCATTTAAAATTTTTTCGAATATTCTTTTAGCTTCTCGTAAAGCAGAATTTCTATTAACTAAATTATTATTTTTCCAAAACCTTTGAGTTGTTGTATAACCCCTAGATATAACTTCACCATTATCTAAATTCTCATTTAATCTCTGAATAATAAAACCCGTCAAATCTGATTTATAGAACACTTCCCAAAAACCAGGCGGGCCTCCCCTATTAACATAATTGTCAGCATGATGAAAAGATATAATACCTTTATCTGCACAATTTAATATATCTCCCTTCCAAATTCCACCTCCACTATTAATTAAAAATTCAATATTT
>MDSV01241152.1_pt1 | contig 11395 bp, 16 predicted proteins | sample 810851 | NCBI WGS metagenome assembly MDSV01 (sample SAMN05326640, study PRJNA326480) | marine metagenome | isolation source: seawater | place: Atlantic Ocean: North East | collected 2012 | reverse complement strand
GGTTTGATTTTAATAAAGATGGTAAAGTAGATAGTGAGGATGTAAAACATATCTTACTACGCTATGAAATCATATTGCTAGGTGGACTAGCATTAATAATATTTCCAGTTTTAAATAGTGCTGGTTATATTTCAGTTTCCTCAGATACTTTCTGGGTTTTAGCAGGTATTGTTATTACCGCAGAAGCACTGTTGGAAATTTACTATGAAAAGAAAAAAATGAGGAAGTAATATGGATGAAAGAATTACGAATGAAATAGAAAAAGCAGCCGAAAGGCTTAATATGGGTGTTGAAGAAACTACCCAAAAGTATATGGAAATATGCGAACAAAATAACTTAGACCCAACAACTGATTTATTGTTGGGTAGGTCATTGTTTAGACAATGGTTTAGTGGAGCATACGCATACAAGGATGCACCACAACAAGAAAACACAGGAGGAAACAGTCTTGTTAAGAAAGCAAGCGGGTTCTTTATTTCTGTAAATGAACCATTAGATATGGGGGCAAGAATGATTGAGAACATTGTATCTAATTATAAAATGGATGCAAACAAAGTTTACAGTGATGGTAAAGTTGCAGTAGCAGACCTAACTGAAGACGGCGCTTATTTAGTTAAGCGACTACACAACGGAGAAGAAAAAACAGCAACAAAATCTGGTTTACCAGAAAGCGCAGTAGAAATAGATTCAGGTCATTTTATTATACCTGTTGATAGTATTGCTCAGTATGGTATGCGTGAAAACCCAAATTATGGAAAACCACTACCTGCATCTCAAGTTAGAATGCAAGCAGTATTTTTGGGAGAAGTAAATGGAAATAGGGGAATGTATTATTTCTCCTATAAGGGAGCATATGCAAAGAAGTTTACACCTACAACATTTAGGTTTTTACACTTTGATTGTATCCCTGACTCTAATAACGAGGACAGAATATATGGTTTCAAGCAGGGAACATATGAAAGTTTAGTTTACAATTCTGAACTTTCAGAAGAACAAAGAATGGAAGAACCTTCTATGGCTGATATGCAAAATTATGTAATGGAAGTAGCAATGGATAATTACAGTCCTTTAATTGATTTGGATAGATACCATAGCACTGCAGCAAATAAGAGTTATGCTGAAAGATTTGTGATTACTGATGGAACTGTTATTTCTATCAATGCTACACCAAATAGAGTAGGTAATAAGAGAATGTCTATTACAGACGTAAACTCTGATTATAACTATGAAAGTGCAGGTTGGGCAGGTACTACTTGTTGGATTCCACCACATGTGGAAATTGACTTTGGTATTAATTCAACTGTATTAGTTGTTGCAAGAACTTCTCAAGGAAGAAATGAAGATGGTAGTTTAAGAGAGGTCTCTCTAAATGTAAGTGGTTTACTATGTATCCACAATATGGGCGTTGTTGCTGAACCGTTCATTGCAGAGGAAGAAGACCTTGATTGGTTTTGATACTTAAATCCTATACCTGTCTTAGTGGAGAGATTGACCAAATCCACCAAATGGGGTGTGAAGCCCCTAAAAAAGTGATTTAAATGTATAAAATAGAAAATGGAATTATTCATGGAAGCAGTTATGCTGTCCATGTAGATAAGATTGAATTTCTTACTTGGAGATTAAATGAAGATACCGGAGATTTTTGGGTTAAACTTCATATTGAATCAGGTAAAGAAATTAGACTCAAGGTTTCTGAACAAGACCTTAGAGATATTATTGATTGGAAATATGATAATGTAGAATTAGAAATTGGTGATGAATATGGATTGGACTAAAGATAAGAAAGGAAATGCTGTAAATAATAATGATGAGAAATCTAATGATTTCTTTGCAGAAACAAAGAAGAGAATTCTGGCTCAGATTCAAGAACGTCTTGATAGAGATAGAAGTCATTTACTGTGTTCTATTACAGGTAACCCAAAGGTAGGTAAATCTGGAATAGCAATGGATTGTAGAACAGAAGAAGAAATTGAAAAAGGAATGAAGATATTGATATTGGATTTTGATAACGGTTGTGAACCAACATGGAGAACAAACTGGGATTCAGACCCAAATATTATGATTTATAATCCTTTAGAAGTAAGACAAGATGGTTCTACGGATTGGGAAGTCACATTTAATAATGCAAATTATTTCTGTGCGCTTGCGAAGGAAATGATTGAAGAAGAAGAAGTTAAAGCGTTTATCTTTGATGGTGTTGATAAAGCGTTTGAAGGGTCTAGCGATGTGCTAAGAGAGTTGTTAGTTAAACAACAATCAAGAGAAGGCAGTATTGTTAAGGCTACAGATTCTGTTAGAGTTTCTACCTTAGATTGGAAAATAAGGAACAGAATTTACAACAGGCTTTTAGATTTGGTTTGTAACCTAAAGTGTGATAGATTTCTTATTACACACATGAAGCCTGTATATGATAACATTAATGTGCCTACTCCTGTTGGAGAAGTACCAGATTGGCATAAAAGCACACCTGCTAGGTTTGTGCAAATGTTGCATATTACAAAACAACCATCACAAAATGCTACTAATTATGTTTGTGAACTTGAAGCAAGTAAAACAAACCCAGAGTTAGTAGGAAATAAATGGACTATTTTCACAACAAACGGTGAAAACAAGTGGTTCGGATTACCCGAATTACGTGAGGGAACATTATGAATATAACAATAAGCGTATCTGATTTTAAGGATGCGGTTGAGGCAATTTGGCTTAAAGGCAAATATAAGTCCTCAACCACATCTAAGATAGATGTGGTAAGCAATTCTTGCTTATGCATATGCAGAAATAATAGAATAGAATTCTACAATGGAAATGATAAATCTGCATTAAATGTAAATAAAGTAGTTGACTATAATAAAGAGGAACAAATGTTTATCTTTGATATTGAAAAGGTAATGAAATACCTAAAGGTATTCAAAGGTGAAATAAACCTCAAAGTTACAGACTCAAATATTATGCTAAAAAACAATTCTTCTAATGCTAGAATTGCTAAGTTAGTGGAGCATAATAATTATGGATTGATTTCTAGGATAATGAATCTTTCTTTAGAAACCCCTGTTGTTTTTGGTAAAACAGAATTACCAACTGAATTATTATTTCAGGGTGATGATTTAGCAGAAGCGATTAAATTTTGTAATAACGTAGGAACTGCTACTTTCAAACTTAACTATGAAGCGGGAAGCAATGTTGCTAGTCTTTCTTCTCACACTATACATAATACTGAGTATGCTCAAAAAGACATACCATTAATTAATGTAAGTGATGAAAGCATGACTGTTGAATTTTCAGCGCCATTGGATAAGTTTTGTGTTGATGAACCAATGAGAATCTTTGGTGGAGATGATAAACCAATATTGTTATGTGGTTCAGATAGAAAATTGGTAATAGCGCCATATATAAATGATAGGTGATGTAATGATTATAAGTGTATCAAATAATAAAAATATGATAGGAATAAGATATAGAAATGAGGAGAATGAAAGGGTGGAGTATACTACTACCTTTGATGATTTCAAGCCTTATTTTTATATATTGGATACTGCACAAGAGATTAGAGAAGCAGTAATTAAAGATAAATACACTAAGTTTAGAGCAACTGTTACTCTTGATTATGAGGAAACGGATGAAGTAAATTTATTTGGTAAGAAGTTAAAGAAAGTAACATGGTCTCCTTCAAGGCCAGATTTTGTAAAGAATCTTAGAGGGCTATGGGTTCATACCTATGAAGCCGATGTTGCTTACCATTATAGATATACCATAGATAATTTTACTGAATTCCCAAATTATAATCTTAGAAAGTTTTATTGGGATATGGAATGGGTATCTGACGACCATCAGTATGAGGGTGCTATTACTTGTATTGTAGTATATGACAATTATGAAAAGAAGTATACTACTTATACATGGTTTCCCAGAAATATAAAGTTTAAAAAGAAACCAAACCATTTAGTGTTTGATTCTGAAAGAAGAATGTTATCTGCATTTGTAGATGATATTATAGATAAAGACCCTGATATGTTGATTTCTTGGTTCGGTTCTAAGTTCGATTTACCAAAGTTAATTGAAAGGTTGATGCATTGTAATATAGACCCAAGAGCCATATCTCCATACCAAGATGTAAAAGGAGTTTACTTTGGTTCTGGAGAAATTAAACTATCAAGAGCAGTTAAAAACTATTCACCTGTTGAACAACCTATTAGGGGAAGACTAACGCTAAATCTTGACTTAGCATTTGAAAGACAATGGAATGATGCTCAGAAAGGAACATTACCTTCTCTTGCATTAGACTATATTTCTGAGACAATTTTAGGAGATAAAAAATTAGTTAGTGAAAAGTTCCCAGATAAAAATGAGTTTTTTTCTAGGGGATGGTTAGAAGATACTGATAATTATTTGCTTTATGCAGAAAAAGATGTGGAATTAATTGTAAGAATTGATGAGAAAAACTTTACATCAGAAGCAGTTTTATCTTTACAGCGTTTGCTTATTGCTCCTTTTGATGCTTGTTTTTATGCGAGTAACATGGGTGGTATATATTTTATGCGTAATGCAGATTGGAAAGCGCCAACAGGTTCTAAAGATGTTAAAGTAGATTATGAAGGTGCTATGATTTATGACCCTTCATCAGAAGCAACAAACGGATTACATTTAGGTGTTGCTGCATTTGATTATGCGGGTTTGTATCCTTCAATGATGATTGCAAGAAATATATCTTGGGAAACTAAATCTAATGTTCCTACTGAGTTTGGTGTTAATATTCTTACACCAAGAGATTTTAGTGAAGAAACTATTAAAGAAATGAGATACTTCAAAACTGATAAGTTAGGTCTTTTACCTAGAGCAGTTTTAGAATTAAAAGAACTTAGAAATGAATATAAGAAAAAGATGAAAGAGGCCGCCACAAAAGAAGAGTATGCAAAATGGGATACTAATCAAATGGCTGTAAAAAGATTAATGGCGTCTTTCTACGGTGTGGTTGGATATCAAGGATTTGCTTGGGCTGATACAGACCTGGCGGCTAGTATAACTGCTAGTGCTAGAGAAGCAATTAGAGAAGCAGCATTTATAGTGAGAGGGTTAGAATGATTAACATAGAAACAATTGAAACAGTAATTAAGTTATTTATATTATCTTTTACATTGACTTATGGTTTATGGTATATTGGTAATGCATTAGATTTTGTATTTGCTAAAATATTTAGGAGAGAGTTAGATGAAGTTTAAAACTTGGTCTGAAGATAATTTTGCTATACTAGCATTATGGAGAACAATATTTTCATTTGTTAAAGTTATTATAGCAATTATAGTAGGTGTGGAGTTGTTGTCATGAATACATGTATGATTTGTAATCAGATAATATCTGCAAAAAACACTAAATCATATGATTATACTCGTAGGAATTATTGTGGGATTTGTTATCTCAAAAAGAAAAAACAAGATAGAAAGGAGAAAGGATTAAAATGAAAGTAGTTTATGGGCATACAGATTCAATTTACGTTCAAATTCCAATGAATAGAACAGGAGAAGTTCTTGATTTGTTGAACACCAAAGTTAGAGAGAAGTTTCCTAATGTTATGGGATTAAAAGAACACCCTGTAGTATTAGAGTTTGAAAAATATTATGAATCTTTAGGTGTAGGTATAACAAAGAATAGAAACGCAGGTCTTATTTCTTGGAAAGATGGTGAGTATTTAGATGAACCAAAATTTGTTATGACAGGATTTTCTGCTAAAAGAGTAGCAATTACTAAATTAGCAAAAACAGTTCAATTAGAAGTTTTAAACAGATGGGTAGGACAACAATCGGAAAAAGAGATTACCGACTATTTAAGAAAAGAATATAATAGGGTTTTGAAAGGTAATATGCAATTAGATGAAATTGTAAATAGAAGTAGATTTAGACCAGAAAGATTCCAATATAAATGTAAGAGTTGTGAAAAAGCATATAATGTTGATTCTATATTATCTGAAAGAAATAAATTTAAGAAACTACAAACCGAACCTTTTTGTTCTAAGTGTGGTAATGGATTTGAGTTTATTACTATAGCAGGTAAAAGACCATCAATAGGTTCAGGTGTTGAAGGAGTTTTATGGTATAACCAATTGTCTTCTATACCAATTAATGATTCATATATTTATATGAAGGTGTCAGATGACTTACAAAGACCTACATATGTTAATCCTGTAACTGGTATTAGAAAAAGACCTTCCTATGTATCTGCTCCAACATTTGAAGAACTCGCAACTGAGAATCCTGATTATAAACATTATGCAGATTCTATAGTAAAGAAGGCAGAACCTATATACAGAGCAATGGGTTGGGATTTAAAGAAGATTACGATTGATGAAAATCAATCAACATTAGATGAGTGGTGGTAATATGGAAAAAGAAAAAAAATTAGAATTAGCAAGAGAAAAAATGCATGATGAAAGAATGAAATTAACATTCAGATATAATAATGATATTGATGCAAAACAATTTAGAAAACAAATGGATGAAATAGTTAAAGCATTAGATATAGATTATTATAATAAACACAAAGGAGAGGAAGAAGAATGAGAGAATATACATACCAATGGTATCCAGAAAAATACGATGATGAAAACGAACCCATATTAAAGATTACTAAATCTTCGTTTGGTTCTTTTCAATGGTGTCCTAAGAAATATGAGTTTTCATATCCACTTAGAATGCCTCAAGGAACAAGCGAAGCAATGATTAAAGGAACAGTTGTTCACAATAGCAGAGAAGAGTTTTTTAATGATTTTGATATTAAGAAAGCAGAAGATTTAAGTTTTACTGAATTAGTTGAATATAACATGGGACTTCATCCTATTGATGATTATACTGAAATGTATAGGACTCTTTCTGTATTTGAAGCAGAAAGATTCATTCAAGCAAAGGAGAATGATAGTATAGATGAGTATTTGCCTGTTATAAATGAAATACTGTTGAATGCAGTAATACATATACCTCATGATATAAACCCAAAATGTATTTTAGAAAGGGATTATAATGTACATTTACAGGGCATTATAGATAGAATGTTTGTTCAAGATGGAAACTATATACCTATTGAATTAAAAACAGGCCCGTGGAAAGATTATAAACTCACTAGCATGAGAAAAGAATTAGCGTTTTATAAGATACTTATTGATGCTATGACTAATGAAGAAAAAATAGATGCGGGATTAGATATTAATGCAGAAGTTACAAATTGGGGATGGTATTATCCAGCATCTAATTATATTCAAGTAGAAAAAGTTAAACCTGCAAGTATGAAAGCAGTTTATAGAGGAATAACACAATTAATTAAAGCATATGAAGAAAAGCAATTTAATGCAAAGTATTATTATAAGACTTGTAGTTTTTGTAGTTTTTATTCAATATGTCCCGCAGCACAGGAACAGGAATGGTTATGATAGAAGATAAAGTAATGAAAAGATTAAAAGAAGGAAGTTGGACATTTCAACAAATTAGTAATATATCAACATTAATTGAAGAAATAGCAACAAGCGTTTATGATGAGTTAGACGCAAAAGCCAAATTAGATTTAGTTTGGAATGTAGAAATATATGATGGTGATTATAAAATACCATTTGGTCAGATATTTGCTGAACAAGTATCAGAAGAATTAAAGGCCAGAATAGCAGAAATAATAAAAATAGAATTAGAATCTGCAAACGTTAATTTTAATAAGGAGAATGATAAAAATGAAATACCCAAGAGAAGTATGGGCAGGAAGCCACATAAAGAACGCACCCCAGATGAAAAGGGCGATAGTAAGAAACAGCCATGAGTATCAAGTATGGGTTAATGCGTTTAATGGTAAAATGAACTGCTACACTACTGTTTATGACTTTGAGCATTTTGCAGTGGATAAGGCCGTAGAGAATACTTGCATTAAAGACAGAATGTTTTTAGACTTTGATGCACACGGTCAGCCCTTACAGACAGCGTTTGATGATTTGAAAATGGTTTTGAATCATTTAATAAAAGAAGATATTTATTTTGTTCCTTATTTTAGTGGTAATGGGTTTCATGTAATAGTTTATGGGGAAGTTGCTGATGATATTAGAAGCATTCAGCAAACTTTTACCGATTTGGCTAAAATTGCTCCTACGCTTGATAACACGGGTATTCAAATAAATAGATTAAAAAGGATACCCAATACTGTTAATCTTAGTAGTAAAGGCCCTCACTTTTGTATTCCTATTACTAAAGAAGATATTAAAATAGGATTAGAACATATCTTAAATAAAGCCACTGTAGGAAACTATCCATCAGTTAGATATGGAAGCAAACTTCAAACTTGGAAGAAGGTTAAACCAATAGAAGAAAGTGATATTGAAGTAGTTGCACCAAAACCACCAGGGGAATTACCTATTTTACCTTGTTTATATAATTCAATAATGGTGGAAAATCCTGGTCATTTTGCTAGAGTTTATCTAGTTCAATGGTATAGAGATATATTAGCAATAGGCGAAAGAAATTTAGACGAAACAAAACAAGAAGAGATTGTATCTATTATTATGAATGAACTTGAAACTATCTCTAGTAATCCAAATATTTGGTTAGATTGGGATAAGTCTGTAACAGAAAAGCATGTTAGGTTTGTTGTAAGAGGGGGCTATCATGCACCTAGTTGTAAAGACAAGTTAATTCCTCAAGGTTATTGTATTGGTAAATGTTGGAGGTATCCTGAATGAATAAATTAATTGTTGATAGCAGAGAAAACTCAGAACTGTATACTCAGATAAAGGAAGAAAGTTCTAAACTGAATATCCCTACAGAAAAACAATGGCTAGAAATAGGGGATTATGTATTTAGTGATATTTGTTTTGAGGCTAAATCATCTGTTGATTTTTTACAGTCTGTAATCAATAAAAGATTATGGAATCAATTGGATAATATGGATAGACACTATGAACATTGTATTTTGATTATACATGGTTCTATACATGAAGCATTACAATATAAAAAGTATGTTAATTTACAGATACCAAATAGATTATTGCAAAATAAATTTTTTGGTGCAATAGGTAGAATAACATTAGATACAGATGTGAAAGTCTTTTGGACAGAAGGGCCAAAGAAAGCGGCAAAACTTATAACTACCCTGTGTAAGATGCGCCCAATAGAGCGAGATGTAATTAAACCACATCTTCTTAAAAGAATTACTACAGATGATTTAAGAGTAAATATGTTATGTAGTATAAAGGGGATTAGTGAAAGTAAAGCCAAACTTTTAATAAAAGAGTTTGGTAGTATAATGGAAATAGGTGAAGCAACTATCACAGAAATGGTTAAATTAGATGGGATAGGAACTACACTAGCACAAAGAGTAATTAATACTCTAAATAGTGAGGATAAAGTGATAATATGAATAATGAATATGATGAAGATGAAATGTATTATAGTATGATTGATGGTGGGGAGTATGCTCTTTCAGAAGAGGTTGAAAACCCATTACCAGCAGTTGTATCTAGTTATACAGATGATGCACTATTAGCATCTAATTTTAATAGAACCCCTGCAATAATGTCTTTCTTTGTTGTTATAGGCCAGTTGTGTAAAGGGATGGTAGCAATTCCTAGCAATCTAAATACAGATGATACTAGGATGCAATTTTTATGGCTACAAACATCAGGAACAGGAAAATCAACTTTGACTAATTGGTTTTTGCCTATAGTTAAAGAATGTTTCAAACTTGTAAATGATAAACATGGAACTGAATTTGATTTGTTTGATATTACAGATTATACAGATGCAGCATTAATAGGAAGCATGGAAAAGAAAAATGAATTAATTCAAGATGAAGATGGTAATACTACTGAAATTGAAGTTGATGTTCAAATAGATGGTCAATTAGAAGGAGATGGTTTAGCAGTTTGGGATGAGTTTGAGTATTCTGGTATTTTTAAACAATCTCAACATAAAGAAAATGCTGTAGTATATTTGAATACTTTTATGAATACTTTGTGGGGAGAAACGTGGGTAATAAAAAAGAAACTAAAAAGTGGTGCAGTTATTGAATGCAGATGCCAAAGGTCATCCTATGCTACATCATACATACCAAAGACTCTTACTACTGTAATTACAGAAAAAGGTGTCCTACAGAGAATGCTTATGTTTGTATGGGAAGTCCCTCAAGAAATCCAAAAAGGAATGAGAAGAAGATTGATTGCAGATTTTGGTAAGATAGGAATGAAAGATGAACCTAAACTAAAATACTCTCAAAGTTTTTTAACTATTTATGATACCGTTAAAGAAAGGTATGAAGAAGTAGGAGAAGACCCTTATAAAGTGATGAGATTTACTCCAAAGGCAAACGATGTTCTTTTAAGAGAATGTATATTGATGGAGGAATATATTGCACACAGCAGGCCAGAAGTGTTTAGTGCAGTTGAAACTTTTATTAATAGAATATTAAAACATATCCAGAAACTTGCTATATTATGTTCTATAGCGGAAGCACCTAGTATTAAGGATAAGAGTAAAAGATTTGTTGTAACGGGTAAAAACGTGGAACAGGCATCCTATGTTGTGCGAAACTGCTATAAGAGTCTTGTAACTTGGCTAGATGAAGCCCTGCGTGTCGAGAGAAGGGCTATCGTAGAAAACGCTAATTATGGTGTATTTAAGACAGTATATTTAGAATTAAGTAAAGACGATGAATGGGTGCATAAAGCGAAATTAATTAAAGAAGTTCAAATTAAAACTCAAAGAGGACAGCAAACTATCTATAATTGGTGGAATAAAGTAGAAGAAAAGTTTGCAGCAAAGAAAATAAACAAAAGTGTTTATGTAAAATTAAAAGGTGAAAACGAATGAATTATGAAAGAGCAAAGTATGAGTATAAATTTCTTGTATTCAGCATTTTAAATGGCCCAAAAAATATGATTGATAATTTAAATGCTGAAGGCGATGATGGTTGGGAAGCATTTGATAACTTAACTATTGGAGAAGATAGAATTGTTACTTTTTTGAAGAGAGAAAAATCTCCTCCTAAAGTGATTGAACCAAAGGCTGAAAGAGAAAAGACTTTAACAAGTCTATGGGGCGGAACAGGAGATGAAGATTAATGGGATTATTTAAATTTATATGGGAAATAATTAAAATACAAAATGATGGCCCAACGGATGATGATTAGAATGAGTAATGTATTAGCGTTAGATATTGAAACTAAAAACTATTCTCATGAGATAGGAGGATGGAGAAACACACATATGTTTATTCCATCTGTAATATGCACATGGAATGGTGATGTAGGAACAATATATATTGATAAATCAGTTGATGACTTGGCTAAGTCTAATGTTATAATTAAATCAATTAGAGAATTAAAATTTGATTTAGATAAGCATATTCAAAAAGGCGGTGTTGTTTTAGGACATAACATT
>MDSV01101073.1_pt1 | contig 11395 bp, 9 predicted proteins | sample 810851 | NCBI WGS metagenome assembly MDSV01 (sample SAMN05326640, study PRJNA326480) | marine metagenome | isolation source: seawater | place: Atlantic Ocean: North East | collected 2012 | reverse complement strand
CAGCATCAGTAGCTTCTTTAACAGTTAACATTCTTGTACCAGCTTTAAGTGCATTTTCGATAGATTTACCACCGAACAAACAAGCCATAGCAACATCTCCGTTGACTAAAGCAGCTGAACCATCTTCAGGTACCATATCAACAACTGTTACTTTACCAGCGTCAGCTCCTATAACTTTCATTGTTTCTTTAAAAACGTAATCAGCCATAGTTCCAACCGGAACTGCAACTTTTTTACCTTCTAACTGAGCAGCATTCGCTTTTGTAATACCAGAAGCTTTAGAAACAACACAAGTTGTTCCACCCATTCCGTATGTAACCGCGATATCTACAAGTTTGATTGGTGCTTTAGCATTAACAGCATTAACAAATGGTGTTAAACCTTGAGAATAAGAAATATCAATATCTCCAGATAACATAGCTTCAGTCATTTCACCACCTGTTGCAAAGTTCGTCCATTTAACTGGCACTCCTAAAGCGTCATCAAAAACTTTTTTAACTTTAGCTTCTTGGTTTGGAGTAGCCCATTCTAAAAAGAAAGCTATTCTTACTTCGTTAGCAGCCGAAAAAGCAGCCGACATACTTAAAGTAAAAGCAACTATACTTCCTAGTATTATTGTTATTATTTTTTTCATTTTTTCCTCTTAATAATTATTAAGTTAAGTTGTACATTTAATTAGATAATCAAAGAGAAGTAAAACAAAAATATCTACTACCTCAGGTTGTATCAAGTAATTTTTTATTGGTAGTTTTAGATTAAATGATAGTCTACAAATATTTTAAGAGAGGAAAATATGAGTTCAGGAGATATTTCAAAAATACCAAATTCTTTACAAGAACACTGGATGCCATTTACATCCAATAAAGATTTCAAAGAAAACCCAAGATTAATTACTGGAGCTAAGGGAGTTTACTTAACAAATCATAAAGGAAAAACTATGATTGATGCTAGCTCTGGATTATTTTGTAATCCATTTGGCCATGGAAGAAAAGAAATTACAGAAGCAGTAGCAAAGCAATTAGAACAACTCGATTACTGCCAACCCTTCCAACAAGGATTTGGAGGATCGTTTGAATTAGCGACAAAAATATCAAGACATACTCCAGGTAATTTAAATAGAATTTTTTATACAATTTGTGGATCTACAGCTGTTGAAACTGCAATTAAAATTGCAATAGCTTATCATAGAGCAAAAGGTGACAGCAAAAGATTCAGGTTTGTTGGAAGAGAAAGAGCATATCATGGGATGAATATAGGAGCTACTTCCGTTGGAGGAATGATTAATAATGTAAAAACATTTGCAAGTATACTAATGCCAGGTGTACTTCATATGAGACACACTCATTTGCCTGAACATAAATTTATTAGTGGTCAACCAGATACTGGAGCAGAACTTGCAAATGATTTGGAAAGAATTTGTGCAAATTTTGGTGGAGAAAATATTGCAGCTTGTATAGTTGAGCCTATTGCTGGTTCTACAGGAACGCTAGTTCCACCAAAAGGTTATTTAAATAAATTGAGAGAAATTTGTGACAAACATGAAATACTTTTGATCTTTGATGAAGTAATTACTGGATGGGGAAGAACTGGTTCTGCATTTGCATCACAAGAATATGGTGTAACTCCAGATATGATGACTATGGCTAAAGCAACAACTAATGGTGTTGTTCCTATGGGTGTGGTTGCGTGTAAGGAAGAAATTTATGATGCTGTTATGGATGCATCACCAAAAGGTGCAGTAGAACTATTCCATGGTTATACATATTCAGGAATACCAGTTTCTGTAGCTGCAGCACTAGCTGTTCAAGATATTATTGAAAAAGATGATATATTTAATAGAGCAAAAGAAATGGCTCCATATTTTCAAAAGGGATTATTTACATTAAAAGATATAGATGTGGTGGAAAATATTAGGGGATATGGAATGATGGGAGGTGTTGATATAAAAATGAACATCAAACCTGGAAAAGCTGGCTTTGAGTGCTTCAAGGCTTGTTATGAAGTTGGTGTAAATTTTAAAGCTACAGGTGATTGCTTAATCATAGCTCCTCAATTTATTTGTGAAAAAAAACATATTGATGAAATAATTGATAAACTGAGAACAGGAATATTAAATTATTCTAAAAATTTAAAAAATTAACCTCCATGAAAATAGGTGTTCCTAAAGAAATTAAACCTCAGGAAAACAGAATAGGTTTAACCCCAGACAGTATTAAAATTCTTACAGCGAATGGGCACGAAGTTTTAATTGAAAATAATGGTGGTTTTGAAGCTGGCTTCGAAAATGATCACTATGTAAAAGCTGGAGCAAAAATAGTAAATAAAGCTGAAGATATTTTTAATGATTCTGAAATTATTGTTAAAGTAAAAGAACCATTAAGCAATGAAATTAAAATGATCAGAGAAAATCAAATTGTCTTTACTTATTTACATTTAGCAGCAGCAAAAGAATTAACAGAAGGCTTGGTAAAATCAAAATCAGTTTGTATAGCATATGAAACAGTAACAGATAATAATGGTCGTTTACCCTTACTAGCACCAATGAGTGCAGTAGCTGGGCGCATGTCTATTCAAGCTGGAGCCCACTCATTAGAAAAACATCAAAAAGGTAGAGGTTTATTGTTAGGTGGAGCTCCAGGAATTGACCCAGCAACAGTAGTAATACTTGGTGGTGGCGTAGTTGGTGAAAATGCAGCTTTAATTGCCACTGGTATGAAATCTAAAGTCCATATTGTAGATAAATCTCAAAAACGCTTGAATGAATTACAAAAAATATTTGGTGATTCAATTATTCCAGAGTTAAGTGGTAAAACAGACTTAAAAAAACTAATTTCTGATTGTGATTTGTTGATTGGTGGAGTTTTAATACCTGGTGCAGAAGCACCAAAATTAGTTACGAAACACATGTTAAAATTAATGAAAAGAGGATCAGTTATTGTAGATGTTGCTATTGACCAAGGTGGTTGTGTAGAAACAAGCAAACCTACCACACATGCCAATCCAACATATATAGTTGATGATGTGGTTCATTATTGTGTTGCTAATATGCCTGGTGGAGTTCCCAGAACATCTACACTTGCATTAAATAAGGCTACTCTACCTTTTTTATCTAAGTTAGCCGACAAAGGTTATGAAAGAGCTTTAAAAGAAGATAAAAATTTCTTAGCAGGATTAAACGTTTTTAAAGGACAGGTAACATATAAAGCTGTAGCAGATGTTTTTGGGCATAAATATATGTCTCCAGCTGATGTTTTAGGAGCTTAACAAAGCTTCTTTCTTAGAGGAGAAAGAGAATGTATAGACCATTGCCAGATAGTTTAACAATTAAAAAGTCACCCATCGAAGGCCTAGGACTTTACGCAACAAAAGATATTAAAGCTGATGTATTTGTTGGATTAACTCATATTCTAGATGAAAGGTTTGAAAATAACTATTTAAGAACACCTCTTGGTGGTTTTTATAATCATTCAGACAATCCTAACGTACAAAGAATGGTAACCAACGTTTTACCTAAATTGAAATTTGGAGATCCAGCACCAAACCCCGATGAACAAAGCGAAGTAAAAAATATAGAAGGATCTAGAGAACATTTATATCCAAATGTGTATGCAAGATTTATGTACCTTGTAACAATTAAATATATTAAAGCAGGCGAAGAGTTGGCTGCAAATTACAATTTGTATACTTATCCTAAAACTGGAGTTGGCGTTCAATCGTTTTAAATGAAAGAGTTACCATCAAGCTCAAAAGTAGTGGTAATAGGTGGTGGTGTAGTAGGCTGCTCTGTTGCATATCACTTAGCAAAATTAGGCTGGAGAGATACAATCCTCCTTGAAAGAGATCAGCTTACATCAGGGACAACATGGCATGCTGCAGGTTTAGTCAGTCAGCTTGGACCTTCTGCTGCAATAACTAAAATAAGAAAGTATAGTTTAGAGCTTTATAAAAAATTGGAAAAAGAAATTGATTTTTCTAGTGGATTAAAATTAAACGGAGCGCTTTCCATAGCAACTACCAAAGGTCGTTGGCAAGAACTTTTAAGACAAGCAACAACAGCACAATTGTTTGATGTGAATGTTGAGATTTTAAATGTTGAACAAATTAAAAAAATTTACCCAATTATAAATGATAAAGATATCTTAGGTGGTATATTTATGCCAGGAGATGGTCAAGCAGATCCAGTTGGAGTGACAAATTTATTGGCAAAGGCTGCTAGAAATGAAGGAGCTAAAATATTTCAGAATTCTCCAGTTCAAAAAATCCTTATAAAAAATGGAAAGATTCATGGAGTTAAATTAAAAGATCATACAATTAGCTGTGAATACGTTGTGCTAGCAACTGGTATGTGGTCGAGACAGATAGGAGAAGATATAGGAATTAGTATCCCATTATACCCCACAGAACATTTTTATGTCATTACCGAACCAATAAAAGATTTACCAAAAAATATTCCAGTACTAAGAGATTTTGATAACAGTTTATATTTGAAAGAAGATGCAGGAAAAATGTTAATTGGAATTTTTGAAGGCAAATCAATTCCAGCTTTTAAAAAAACTAATAGAGTTCCAGAAGATTTTTCTTTTGGAGAGTTTCCAGAAAATTTTGAACATTTTGAACCGTATTTAGAAGCATCTTTAAAAAGAGTTCCAATTTTACAAAAAGCTGGAATAAGAAAGTTTTTTTCAGGACCTGAGTCATTTACTCCTGACACTAATACTCTCTTAGGTGAAGTTCCAGAAGTTAGAAATTTATTTTCATGTTGTGGACTAAATAGTATTGGCATAGGTAGTGGAGGTGGTGTTGGAAAAGTAACAGCAGAATGGATGATGAAAGGGCATATAAATGAAGATTTATTTATTTATGATATAAAGAGATTTGAAAAATTTAATTCAAAAATAAGCTTTATTAAAGAAAGAGTAACAGAATCACTTGGTGATTTATATGGAATGCATTGGCCATATAAACAATATAAAACTTCAAGAAACCAAAAAATATTACCTTATCATGAAGAATTAAAAAAAGCTGGTGCTTGTTTTGGGGTTGTTTCTGGTTATGAAAGAGCGATGTGGTTTGCAAGAAATAGAATGGAGTCTAAATATAATTATAGTTATGATTATCAAAATTGGTACCCGTCAGTAGAGTATGAGACTATAAATACAAGAAAAAATGTTGGTTTATTTGACCTAACGCCTTTTGCAAAATTTGAGTTAAAAGGAACGAAGGCACATGCAGAATTACAAAAAATATGTACAGCAAATATTAAAAATGAAGAGGGAAAAGCTACCTATACTCAAATGCTAAATAAGGATGGTGGAATAGAAGCAGATTTAACAGTTGTGTGTTTAGGTAAAGAATATTTTAGAATTATTAGCTCAGCAGCAGTGCGTGAACATGACAAACACCATATATTAAAACATTTGGATACAAGAGTTGAATTTAAAGATGTAACAGATAATTATGCTTGCCTTGGGGTGTTTGGACCAAAAAGTAGAAATCTTATGAGTGATATTGCAGGAAAAAATTTTGAAACCAAAAATTTCCCTTTTGGACATTGTAAAAAAATTAAAATTTTAGGAATTAATCTTTGGGCTCAAAGATTGTCTTATGTTGGAGAACTAGGGTGGGAAATTTATATACCAACTATACACGCAAAAATAATTTATAATAAAATTATCTCAGCAGGAAGTAAGTATAAAATTTGTAATGCAGGAGTTCATGCTATGGACACATTGAGAATGGAGAAAGGTTATTTACATTGGGGACACGATATATCACCCGAAGAAAATCAATATGAGGCCGGATTAAGTTTTGCCGTAAGTTTTAAAAAAAAAATAGATTTCATCGGAAAAGAATCATTACTTAAAATTTACAAAAACAAGCCTAAGAAAAAACTTGTAACTTTAAGTTTAAAAAAAAATAAACCTGGTTATCCACTATTACTTCATGATGAGCCTGTTTTTCTAGACAAAAAAATTATCGGAAGAACCACATCAGCTAATTATTCTTTCAATTATAAGAAGAATATTGCTTTTGCTTATATAAATAACCAAGAAAATGTTGAAGGAAAAAAAATAGAAATTGAAGTAGAGAAAATTAAATACGAAGCTGTTATCGAAAGTAAACCATTGCATGATGCTAATAATAAAATTATAAGAAATTAAATTTATGAAAAAATACTTTTTATTTTCTATTGTTTGGATTTTATCTATTTTTTTTGCTATTTTATATTCTTTTGAAAATCCAGAGTTAGTAGAAAAAATAAAAACTAACTTCGAAAAAAACAAAAAACCCAAAATTGAGACGCAAACAAGTAATATTTTAAAAACCCCTGGTAATTCTTTTATTCTAGAGTTTTCTAACTTACTTTCTACTGATAAAAAAACGTCTTTTCTTTATTATGATGGGGATAATTTAAATTTTGATAAAAATAATATTTACATATATTACCAAAATGGATTTTTTTTTAAAAATGGTGTGTTAAAAAAACTTAATTTACCAAAGAACTTTACAACAAAGAAAAATGGAGGATTAAAATCAGTTTTTATTTATAAGAAAAATAAATTTGGTTTAATTTCATCTAATAACGATGATTGTTTCTATGCATCAATTATTTTCCTTAAAACAGGAAAAGAAATATTTAAAACAAAATGCTTGCCCGATAAAAACATAGATTTTAATGGGTTGGGTAGTAGTCATGTTCATCTCAATGATAAAATTATTCTAAGTGTAGGTACACCCGAACAGTCTTCAAGTAAAATTAGAGAATTAGCTCAGGATAAAAATTCTATCTTTGGTAAAATGATCGAAATAAATAAAAATAATTTAGATGAAATTATTGATGGAAAAAAGAATATGCTTGCTGTTAATATGTTTACTTTAGGACATAGAAATCCCCAAGGTCTCACAAAAATGAATAATCTTTTATTTAATGTAGAGCACGGACCAAAAGGAGGAGATGAATTAAATAGGATTATTGCAAATAAAAATTATGGCTGGCCTAGAGTTTCTTATGGAACGCAATATGTTTATGAAAATGGCGGGAAAGCTTACGAAATTAACCATGAAAAAAATAATTTTGAGGAGCCTTTGTTTGCGCTCGTTCCCTCAGTAGGAATTTCAGCTGTAAATACGTGCCCAAAGGTTTTAAAAGAATATTACCAAAAACCTTGTTTATTAGCATTATCTTTATATGGTAACAGCCTTAGACCAGGAAGATCAGTAATTATTTATTTACTAAATGAAAAAAGAGATAAAGTGCATTCAATAGAAAAAATTCAATTAAGGAAAGATCTTAAACTCAGACACTTTTTAACTAATGAAAAAAATGAACTTTATGAAGATTATGATGGAAATATTTATATTTCAGCTGACAAAAAAGGTATATACAAATTAAGCTTTACAAACTTTAGAGATTAAAATTATCTTTTGTATTAAAATCTTTATTAATACTAATACTATCAATTTCAATTTCTTTTATTCTACTTTTATTTAAACTTAAAATTTTTTTAGCACCTACATCACCATGAATTGACATAATTTCTTTTTTCACTGAATTATCAAATAACACTGGGTGACCTTGTGCGCCATTATAAATAGGAACCACAATATCTTTATTATTCATTGAATTAATTAAAAGATTATAGATTTCACTTTTAATATAAGGCATATCTCCAAGAGATATGAAAAAGGCTTTATTTTTTTTTGGTAATTTTTTTAGTCCAGTAATAATAGAGGAGGCCATACCAGTTTTAAAATTTTTATTAAAAGCAAATCTAATTTTATCATTTTTTTTAATAATTTTCTTAATAGCATCTTTTTCATAGCCAAGAACTATAATTAATTCATTTATAGAACTAGATAAAATATTTTTAACAGCATGATTGATTAATGGAATTCCATCAATTTTTTTTGTAAGTTTATTTTCACCGTTCATTCTTTTAGATTCTCCTCCTGCTAATAAAATTACCGATATCATTATTTTTTATATATTTCTGAAACCAGTTGAGCGATTATCGACAAAGCAATCTCAGGTGCAGATTTTCCTCCAAGTTTTATTCCAATTGGGCCAAAAATTCTTTTAATTTGATTTTCCGTATAATTTGATTCTTTAAGTCTTGAACATCTGTTAGCGTGTGTTTTTTTACTCCCCAGAGCTCCTATATAAAAAAAATTATTTTTTAAAGCATGTTGAAGGGCAGGATCATCAATTTTTGGATCGTGCGTCAAAGCTATTAGAGCAGTATTTTTATCTGTTTTTATTTCAGCAAAAGCTTCATTGGGCCACTTATTAATTATTTTAATATTTGGAAATCTTTGTTCTGATGCAAAATAACCTCTTGGATCGATTATGGTAATTTCCAAGTTTAAGTTTTTTGCATAATTGACTAAATATTGAGCTATATGAACTGCACCTACAACAATAACTTTAATTGGACGAATATAGCTTTCTATGAATATATCAGTATCTTCAATTGTTCCATTTTTCTTTAATTGAAAAAAAGTATTTATTTGACTTGTAAACTTTTTAAAATTTTTACTTAAAGACTTACCTTCTTCATATATAGCACTTTCACCTGTAGTTAAATTTGTAACAATAGCAAATTCTGATTTTTTTTCTTTTTTTTTTATTATTTCTTTTAAGATTTCTAGTTTCATTATTTAATAAAAAATTGACTTCATTAATTTATTTGTTCTAAATAAACTTCTATTTCTCCACCACAAGCAAGTCCAACTTCCCATGCGCTTTCATTAGAAACTTTAAATTCAATTTTTTTGAAAAGCTTGTTGTTTTTTAGAATCTCAAAGCACTCTTTAACAACAGCTGACTCAACACATCCTCCAGAAACTGAACCTGAAAAATCTCCATTTTCATTTACAATCATTCTACTACCAGCTGGTCTTGGTGAAGATCCCCAGGTTTGAACAACAGTTGCTAAAACAACCTTTTTATTAGCTTTTATCCAATCATTAGCCTCTTCTAAAACTTTTTCATCAAATGAATTTTTCATTACAACAGTCTAAATTAAAATTTAATAAGTTTGAACTAGCAGTTTGAAACAGCCTTTTGTGCCATTACTTTAATTAAATGAGCCCTATAATCTTCAGAAGCATGTATATCAGAATTAAGATCCGCGCTTGAAATATTGATATTATTAATTGCGGAAACTGAAAAATTGTTAGTTAAGGCAGCTTCTAATTCTTTAGACCTGTACACTGAACTACTTGCCCCTGTTATAGCAACCCTTACTTCCTTTTTAAGTTTAGCAATATACACTCCTACAATAGCATATCTGGAAGCAGGATTTGGAAATTTTGCATATGAAGATTTTTCAGGAATCTCAAATTCAATTGCTTCTATTAGCTCTCCTTTTTTTAAATCTGTTTCAAACATCCCTTTAAAAAATTTATCAGCTGGTATCTTTCTTTTGCTTGTATGAATAATTGCATTTAGGGCCAAACAAGCAGAAGGATAATCAGCAGCTGGATCATTGTTTGCAATAGATCCTCCTATGGTTCCTCTATTTCTAACTTGGGGATCTCCAATTCCATCTGCTAAAAAAGAGAGAGATGGTATAGATTTAATGACTTCTTTAGACGAGGCTACAGTAACATGTGTAGAAGCCGAGCCAATCTTTAAAGATTTGCTTGATGCTTTAATACCGGACAATGTTTTAATTTTTTTTATATTTATGAGATCAGAATAAGCAGCTAATCTAAGTTTGATTGCAGGAAGCAATGTCATTCCTCCAGCTAAGAAAGCTGCCCTTCCAGAAAATAACTTTGTAGCTTCTTTTGTACTTGTTGCTGTTTTAAAATTAAAATTTTTCATATTTTAAGCTGCAGCCTTTTTATATCCATTTTTTTTAATAGCGCTCCAAACTTTTTCAGCAGTAGCAGGCATAGAAACATCTGTACCTATTGCATCTATAACAGCATTCATGACTGCTGGTGGAGCAGCAATAGCACCTGCTTCTCCACAACCTTTTGATCCTAATGGATTCGAAGTAGCTGGAGTTGTTGTATAATCAATTTTAATTTGAGGAAAATTATCTGCTCTAGGCATTGTGTAATCCATGTATGATGCTGTTGTAAGTTGTCCGGAATCATCATAATGACTATTTTCATATAATGCTTGCCCTATACCCTGGACTATACCCCCATGAACTTGACCTTCTACGATCATAGGATTAATTATTGTTCCAAAATCATCTACAGCAGTATATTTAACAACTTTTGTCTCTCCGGTATTTTGGTCAACTTCCACCTCACATATATGTGAACCAGCTGGGAAAGAAAAGTTAACAGGATCATAGAAAGAAGTTTCTTTTAAACCTGGCTCTACCCCTGGAGGCAGAGGTGATTTAGCGTCTCCAAATTGACCAGGCAGGTAACAAGCAAAAGCTATTTCACTAATAGTTTTTTTCTTATTTGAACTTCTTAATATAAAGTCACCATCTTTAAAATCTATATCTTCAGGTTTACCTTCCAACATATGGGCAGCAACTTTTTTTCCTTTTTCGATTATTTTATCACAAGCTTTAGCAATAGCTGAACCACCAACGGCAAGGGATCTAGATCCATATGTTCCCATACCAAAAGGTCCTTTATCCGTGTCTCCATGAATTACTTCTATATTTTCTATAGCAACACCTAATCTATCACCTACAATTTGCGCAAATGTTGTGTCATGACCTTGGCCATGACTATGAGCGCCTGAAAATACAGAAACATTTCCTGTAGCGTTAAATCTTACTTCCGCAGACTCCCAAAGACCCACCCCACATCCAATAGACATTACGACTGCTGATGGAGCAATTCCACAAGCTTCTATGTATGTAGAAAAACCAATACCTCTTAATTTACCATTTTTTGCAGACTCGGATTTTCTATTTTTAAAGTTTTTATAGTCAGAAATTTCTAAAGCTTTGTCTAAATGAGCTTTATAGTCTCCAGAATCTATATTATGCACTAAGCATTGTTGATGAGGAAATTTATCTACAAAATTTTTTCTTCTAAATTCTGCTTGATCCATACCAATTTCATTTGCAGCTTTATGAACTATTCTTTCAATAAGATAAGTAGCTTCAGGTCTACCGGCTCCTCTATAGGCATCAACTGGAGCTGTGTTTGTAAAAACAGCTTTTACATTAATAAAAGCTGATGGAATGTCATACAAGCCTAATATTAATGGGGCATACAAATATGTTGGCGTAACAGTGGCAAATAGGGAAGCATATGCTCCAATGTTTGCAATCGTATCAACTTTTAATCCAGTTATTTTACCATCATTTTTTATAGCCAATTCAACATGTGTAATATGATCACGACCATGGCAATCTGATAAAAAAGACTCACTTCTTTCAGCAACCCATTTAACTGGTCTTTCTATTTTTTT
>MDSV01048521.1_pt1 | contig 11395 bp, 20 predicted proteins | sample 810851 | NCBI WGS metagenome assembly MDSV01 (sample SAMN05326640, study PRJNA326480) | marine metagenome | isolation source: seawater | place: Atlantic Ocean: North East | collected 2012 | reverse complement strand
TTGACATCTTTGGACAACCCACATACCCAAGGGAGAGTGGTGACTTCAAAGTACAAGTCGAATGGGCGATTGAAGTGTATGATGGCGAGAAGTTTTATATCCTACGCATCTATGATTGGAAAACCTACGACAGAGATTACACTATGTCTGAGCTTAGAACTTGGAGTATAGGTGGTAACGATGAGGGTAATCCTTATATGCTGAAGTCGTTTGTCCATGCACATCAATCAATATTAGTTAATTAAATATATATATATGACAGATAGAAAACAATTCAAGGAAGAAGCAATTAAACTTTTAGAAGAATTAGGTTATGGAGTTACTTGCTTATGGCACATAAATGATGTGAAGCATAGTCATCCTTACCTAAGTGATGACGAATGTTTAAAAGTATTAGAAGAAGTTCTTTCTCACGATGGTTTAACCGAAGAACATTACAGAGTAATGGATGAAGTGGTCAACGACTTGTTCAGCGTTGAGAAAACTGACGAAGGTCTTGATATACCTTATCAGATGTATGAGGATGAGATAGTAAGAATGAAACTAGAAGGAGCAAGTAAAGAGGAGATACAAAAAAAACAACAGGATGATGAAGAGTAGATTGTATACCACGAAAGATAAGTTTAGTTGGTGGATAGTTACTGACAAAGCTGATAAGATATTTAAGTCAGATAGTATTCCTCTATATGTTATATATGAAGACGAGTCTGAAAGTTTAATCGAAAGCATCGAAGAACTGCACGAAGCTATTAACCTTAACCTTCCTATTGCTATGGAGTTAGGTTATATAAAAGAAGAAAGACCATCGCTATGGGATAAATGCGAAAGACTATTAAGTAATGGTCATTGGTATGTAAAGTTATCCGATGCTGTAAAACAATTTAATCATGGCTAAAAAATTTATAACACATTGGACTATCAAAGTTATGTGGAACGATGGAAGCGAAGAGTTTCTTGACGAGATACCTAACTATATAGCTAGTCCTGTGGATGACCATCTAACTAAAATAGAACAGATATATGATTAGTACGGAAGAATTAATTAAAGAAGTTTCAAGAGAGATTGTTCTCTTGTTGCTTGAAAAGAACAAAGCTTATGGTGACACAGCTAATAATCCACCTATGATATTTAGTAAGCTGTCAGCACAAGAAGGAATACTAGCTAGACTTGATGACAAGTTAAGCAGAGTAAAGAACAAAGGATTGAACGACAAGACCGAGGATACCATTAGCGATATTATTGGTTACCTCATCTTGTATAAAGTTCAACTTAGAAAAGAGGAGTTAAACAAAAAGAAAAACAAATGAAGTTAAATATTTTTAATGACTATGTTACAGGGGTTGCTAACCTCTACAACTTAGAGGAAGAACAGATATTTGAGAAGACAAAAGAGAGAGGAATAGTAGATGCTAGACATTTACTTTACTATCTTTGCTACTTTCGTCCTATGAAGCTGAAGTATATTCAGGACTACATGGAAGACAGAGGTTATAGTATTGGACATTCAAGTATCATTCACGGAATTCAAAGTGTTCAGAAAGCAATTGATGAAGACGATGATTATCAAAAGGTTATTAATCAATTCAATGATAGATAAATATATAACATTGAAAGATGTATGGATGGAAGCTAAGGATGATGCTTATGCATCAGGTCTTAATGGAAATTCATACGAAGCACGAATGGTCTTTGGAGTCAAGATAGTTTATGACCATGACACAGATAGTGTAACTATATGGAACACATCAAGAGGAGGAGATTTCTACACAGAAGTTACTATTCTTGAGCCGTTCTTAGAACGAGGATGGAGGTATGGGGTTTATCAAACAGCGTTAACCAACTATAGATTCAAACTAGATAAAGTTGAAGAGTCCATGAGGAACGAAATGAATAATAAGAGAAACCCTAAACAAATCAAATCGTTAAAGAATGCTAGAGTTAGATTACTCGGTAAGTATAATTATATAAGTGAAAAATTAAATCAAATAAAATAGATATGGCAAAATTAAAATCAGTAAACATTAAAGGTAAAGAGTATGTTGAAGTCAACGAGAGACTGCGTTACTTTAGAAGTACATACCCTAACTATTCTTTAACATCAGAAGTGTTAGAGAAAACAGACAAGTCAATCCTTGTCCTCGCAACTATTATAAATGAAGATGGTAGGGTCATTGCTACAGGAATGGCAGAGGAAGAAAAAGGTAGTACCTTCATAAACAAAACATCTTATGTAGAGAACTGCGAAACATCAGCATGGGGTAGAGCTTTAGCTAACTTTGGTATCGGACTAGATACTTCAGTTGCTTCTGCTGATGAGGTGCAGAACGCTATAAAGAATCAAGATAAGGAACCAATAGAAGTATTGATGGACTTGAATGATGAGAAGATGGTAGATGTTCTTAAATATGTAGTAGCCAACAAGAGCAAAGGTCTTGAGTGGATAGTAAAAAACATAGGAAAGAAATATAAAGTAACTACCAAAGTAAAAAACACTATTAAAAAGACACTACAAGATGGAGAAAAAGGTAACTAAGAAAGTAATAAACCTTCTTAAATCTGACACCGAGTATTACACAGGCATTGGAAAACAATTCTTATCCAATTCAGACATCGGAATTTTACTCAAGAATCCACAGCAATATGGGATACCTCGACCTGATAATAAAAACTTTATCATGGGAAGATACTTTCATTGCAAGATGTTAGAACCACAAAAACTAGATGAGTATTTGATTGCGAATGTGAGTAGTAGAAACTCTAAAGCATACAAGGAATTTTGTGCAGAACATTTGATTCCTTATGCTATGCTAAAACCTGAACAGGAAATGGCAGATGAATGGTGTGAAACTATGTTGAGTAACATGGACTTCTATGATTTGATTCAGGATAGTTCTAATCAATACGAAGTACCTAATGTAAAAAACATAGGTGACTATCAGGGAGGAGCTTTATGGAAAGGTAAAGCAGACATCGTACATAAAGATTATGTCATAGACTTGAAGACAAGTGGTGACATATTAAAATTTAAGAACAGCGTTTATAATTACAATTATGATTCACAAGGTTATATATATCGTGAACTCTTTGGTAAACCAATATTATTCCTTGTTATTGACAAGTCAACAAAAGTATTGGGCATGTATGAATTATCTGAAGAGAGTTACGAAAGAGGTAAGTACAAAGTGGAACAAGCTCTTGAAGTTTATAAGACTTTCTTTGGAGAGGATAGAACAAAAGATATTGAGCTACACTATCTTAAGGGTACCATATAGATGGGTGTCCTCTAAGATAAAAAAGAAACAGACACATTGGATTATTCAAGTTCCGTTAGAATTCAATGATGTCGATGACTATAACAAGTTTATAGCATCAACAAATAAATTAATGGAACATAATATTAATATTAAAAACAATAGATTATGGCACAGACTGAAGAAAAAATCTTTGCTGATGGGTTCTCTTTCAAGAAGAGAGAGAATGCACCTGACTTCGTAGTCGGAAGAATTAGTGTAAAAGTAGATGATGCTATTTCATTTTTGAAAAAGAATCAGAAAGGTGGTTGGGTTAACCTAAACTGCAATCAAGCTAAGAGTGGTAACTACTACTTGGAGTTAGATACTTTTGTACCTAAATCTAAAGAGGTAAAAGAAGAGAAGGCTGACCTTCCATTCTAAAAAAAATAGGGAGGGGTTTTTTCCTCTCCCTTTTTTTATTTACTTTTATTTTATTCTTGTATACGAGGGCTAAAAACTTAACAAAGTATGCAAGTGACTGATAATCAAGACTAAACTTAACAGAATGTTGACAGAAAGTCAACAGGACAACCACTAAAATATGACATCAGAACAGAAGATTACTATATTTAAAAACATAAAAGAGACTGACACACCATTTCATCGACCTGTCAAACACATCCTAAAAAGAATTAAAGAAGGCTCAACTAAAGAGCTAGTCAAACAAATAAGAGCAGAGAAAAGAAAGGCAGAGAGGAACGAGTTGAAAAAGAAACTACCTGCTATATGTTTCTCAGGCATCTTTAACAAGCGTAACGATTCATCTATCCAAGAACATACAGGAATTATATGTCTTGACTTTGATGGATACGAAAAGAATAAAGACTTACTACAAGACAAAGAAAAACTTACAAAGAATAACTTTGTATACTCGGTCTTCATCTCACCATCAGGACTTGGATTAAAAGTATTGGTAAAGATACCAAAGGATGCAGAGAATCACATCAGTTATTTCAATGCTCTTTCAAAACATTTTGACAACCCTCGTTTCGATGAGACCTGTAAGAATGTATCAAGAGTTTGCTATGAAAGTTATGATGCTCTTATATATATAAATGAGAACTCAAGTGAGTGGGATAAGATTGAAGAAAAAGAATACAATGAGAAACATTCTTTGCGTGACTTACCTACTATACCAATCACCGATGAGAATAAGATAGTAGAAATACTAACTAAGTGGTGGGTTAAAAAGTTTCCCATGAATGAAGGTGAAAGAAATAATAACACATTTGTTTTAGCTTCTGCCTTCAATGACTTTGGTATTAATAAATCATTAGCTAGTTATGTATTAAATAATTATCAGACGAAAGACTTTGGTATATCTGAGATACAAAGAACTATTGATTCAGCTTATGCTCAAACTCAAAACTTTGGGACGAAGTACTATGAGGATGACGAAAGAATTAATACCATTAAACTTAAACTCAGGCGAGGGGTTTCGAAAAAAGAAATCAAGAGTCAGTTATTAGATACCGAAGTAGAAGCAAGTGTAATTGATTCTGTATTGCAAAGAGTAGATGAGGAGAACAAAGAACAAAAGTTTTGGTCAAAGAGTGATAAGGGAGTAATTAAAATCATACACATCTTGTTCAAACAATTCTTAGAAGACAATGGTTTTTATAAGTATTGTCCTGAAGGTAGTAAGAACTATGTGTTTGTTAAAGTAACTAATAACCTTATAGACCACACGGATGAGAAACAAATTAAAGATTTTGTACTGAACCATTTGTTTCAGCTTGATGATGCTAATATATATAATTACTTCGCAGACAACACTAGGTTCTTTAAAGATGAGTTCTTATCAATGTTAGCTACTATAGATATATACTTTATCGAAGACACTAAGAACACTTCTTATTTGTACTTTAAAAACTGCGCTGTAAAGATTACCAAAACCTCCTTAGATGTATTAGATTATCTCGACCTAGGAGGATATGTTTGGAAAGACCATGTGATAAATAGAAACTTTAATGTGTGTGACGACAAAGCTGATTACAAACAATTTGTATTTAATATATGTAAAGGAGAAGATGATAGGGTGAAATCAATGGAATCTACAATAGGTTTCCTAATGCATGGACACAAGAACCTCAGCTATTGTCCTGCTGTTATTTTAAATGATGAGGTGATATCGGATAACCCTGAAGGTGGAACAGGTAAAGGAATCTTTATGAACGCCTTAGCTCAAATGAAAAAGGTAGTAACTATAGATGGTAAATCTTTTTTCTTTGAAAGAAGTTTTGCTTATCAATTAGTTTCAGCAGACACACAGATACTTGTGTTTGATGATGTTAAAAAAGCATTTGATTTCGAAAGGTTGTTCTCCGTAGTAACTGAAGGACTAACCTTGGAAAAGAAAAACAAAGATGCAATTAAAATTCCATTTAGTAAGTCACCTAAGATAGCTATCACTACTAACTACGCTATTAAAGGAGCAGGTAATTCTTTTGCAAGAAGAAAGTGGGAGCTTGAATTACATCAGCATTATAATAAAAGTTTTACTCCCATAGATGAATTTAAAAAATTAATGTTTGGTGATTGGGATGACGATGAGTGGTGTAGATTTGATAACTATATGATTGGCTGTTTACAATTATATTTAGGGGAAGGATTAGTTAAAAGTAAATTTGTAAATTTAAAGATAAGACAACTATCGGCTGAGACCTGCCATGATTTTATAGAATGGTGTGGTGTTATTAATGGTACAATAGCTAATGAAAAACTAAGAGTGGATACTAAGATTAACTTACAGGATTGCTACTATGATTTCATAGAACAATATCCTGACTATGCTCCGAAGGCAAAGTTAACTATCTCTCGAATTAGATTTAATAAGTGGATGGTATCATATGCAAACTATCAAACAGGGGGTGCGCCTGATGAAGGTAGGGATGAACATGGTAGATGGATAAGATTAAAAAGACCTGAAGAACTTAACACACAAACCAAACTGCTATGAACCTAGAAGAATATGTTGATGTTGCACATAGAAATTCTTATGAAGTTATAATTAATAATATGGAAGCTAAAGATTTGGTAGTAAGTGATGATGGATATTTTATTCATCACCCTGCTGAACCTATTACTAAAGATATTCTCGAGGGATTAAAAGAATATTTTACTGAGGTTGAAGAGTATGAGAAGTGTATTAAGATAATGAAGTATATAAATGAGCACCATATTTAATTATCATACAAAAGGTTTTAACAATTACGAAAGCTTACAACAAGCTAGGTTGTTGAAGAAGGTAATGTTTAAAACTATGGATGTAAAAAACGGAAGAGGAAAGAAAGCAGTCATAACAAAAGAATATGTTTACAATACAGAAGAAGACGAAGAGGTAAGAACTAAAATAATAAACACTATAAAACACTATGAAGCTAAGTTGGAGACCATACCAAAAGAGAATAATAAATAAAGCAAGAGAAGTACTTTACAAATTTAGGTTTGTATATCTTGCTATGGAAGTAAGAACAGGGAAAACTTTAACTGCATTAGGTACAGCACAAGCCTGTGCTTTTAGAAATGTAGTATTCTTAACTAAGAAGAAAGCTATATCATCCATAGTTAATGACTACGAATTACTCAATCCTAATTTTAAGTTTGATGTAATCAACTATGAATCTATGCATAAGTTGTTAATTAATCGTTGTGACTTTTTAATTCTAGATGAAGCTCATGGTTTGGGAGCATTCCCCAAACCTAGTAAGAGAGCTAAAGCTGTGAGAGATTTTATTAGAAAGTATAATTGTGCAGTATGTTTGATGTCAGGAACTCCAACACCTGAAAGTTATAGTCAAATGTATCACCAAGTATATGGAATCCCTGCTAATCCTTTCAATCATTTTAAAAACTTCTACGCTTTTGCTTCTGACTATGTAAAAATTACGAGAAAGAAAATAAACTCTTTATATATAAATGATTACAGCAATGCCAAGACAAGTGTGTTACGAACAATGGAACCATACACGATTAAGTATACACAGAAAGAAGCAGGGTTTAAGGTTCAAACAACTGAACAAGTGTTGAAGGTAAAGATGAATGACTCTACTTATCAGGTAGCTAAAAAACTAAAACGACACCACATCGTTGAGGGTAAAGAAGAAGTTATATTAGGAGACACTCCTGTCAAGCTGATGAATAAATTACATCAACTATATTCAGGAACTATTATATTTGAATCTAATAATGCTACTACTTTAGATTTAAGTAAAGCAAGTTTTATTAAAGAACATTTTAAAGGAAAGAAGATAGCAATATTCTATAAGTTCCGTCAAGAATTAAAGGCTCTGAAAAAAGTTTTTAGTGGTTTTTTAACGACAGAGCTAGATGAATTTAATTCTACAGACAAGTGTATTGCGCTTCAGATTGTTAGTGGGAGGGAAGGGATAAGTTTATCTCAAGCTGAATGTCTTGTTTATTATAACATAGATTTTTCAGCCACCTCCTATTGGCAATCAAGAGATAGGATGACAACAAAGGAGAGATTAAAAAACAATGTGTATTGGGTGTTTGCTGAAGATGGTATAGAGAATGATATATATAAAGCAGTAATTAAGAAGAAAGACTACACAGTAAATCATTTCAAGAAGGATTTGTTATCTTTGTAATATGAGGTTTATTAAGTTTCTCTTGGTGTGGGTAAGCCAAAACTTAGCAATTCCATTTTGGGTTGTAGGTCACATTCATTTATCCATCCATGATTTTCACGACCTCTACGAGCTACTATCATCATTAGGTATGAACATCATAGTAGCCGTTGGATTTTTAATTGACTACAATAATGACCGAGCAACAAATACAAAAGAAAAGAATTAAGGAACTAGAAAGCGAAGGGTATTATGTAATTAAATTAACAGTTACAAACAAGAACGGAATACCTGACTTGATTGCTATACCAAAAGAGTCTCAAGTTTTATTTGTTGAGTGTAAAAGGAAGAGTGGGAAGTTATCAGAACTTCAGAAATATAGATTAAAAGAATTAAAAGATTATGCTAAGACAGAAATATATAGGGGAGATTAAACAATACGAAGTTGATGATTACTTTATTGAAAAAATAAGAGACCTTCCAAGCAAGGTGGGATTTGATATAGCCAAACAAATTGACCGAGCAGCTTCGGACTTACCTCAACTAGATTTTTGGGAGCAACAGGTAGCTGTGGTTACAAGTGCGTTAAACCATCCTATGTATTTTTTAGTGGAGTATGTTCACTCAGAAGATATAGCTCCTGTTTTTTTAGACTTACATCAAATAGAAGTAGATGAGTACTTAGATTTTTATAACGAAGACAAAGCAATTAAATTAAATCAATACACATATGATTACAGATGCACAGATACGATACCTGAAGCAAATAGTTGATACCGAATTTGATGTTGACATACTAAATAAAAAACGCACAATGAATTTAGTAAATGCTCGACTAGTATATAGTTATATATTAAGAAAGAGAGGGGCAGGGTTAGTAAGGATAGGAGAATCAATAAACAAAAACCATGCTACCATACTATACTTAGTGAGGAATGCTCCTAGTTATTTCAAACAAGATGATGACTTAAACCTTAAGTATGAAGCTTGTAAGGATAGGTTTGAAAACCACCACTCACCTATTATTAATTACACTCGAAGAGAAATAATGAAAGCATATTTAACCTTAGATTCTCAATATGATATGCTAATTAAACATAATGAAGAGGTAATAAAAGAGAACGAGGAATTAAAAAAAACAATACAAAGGCTAGATTTATTAAAAAATTATTAATAAATTAGACATTATGATATCAGCGTTAGAGCAAGAGAGAATAATCTACATCAACACCTTGATGAACGACCTCCACTCTGACAATGTAATTATATATGAATCATTATGTGACCGAGAATACGCAGACACTAAGTTAGCAATTGAAAGAATGCAAGAAAGACTTAAGGGTCTTAGCGAATCCATTCAGGATGAAATATAAAAAATGCTTGAAGTGTTTTAAAAAAAAACCTACAACAGATTTTTATGGTTCAGCTAAGTATAATAAAAAAGGAGAAGAATATCTTTCTAGGATATGTAAGAAGTGTAAATATTCATACAGAGTTAACCGAAGGAAAGAACGAGTTGCTTGGATAAATAAAATTAAATTAGAATTAGAATGCACAAAATGTGGATACTCAAAAAAGACTCACCCAAATTTTACAACTAAAGCTTTAGAGTTTCATCATGCTCAAAACAACAAGTTGTTTGCTATTGGAGATGCAGTACATAAGGGATATGCTAAAGATACAATAATGAAAGAAATGAAAAAATGTGTAGTTCTATGTAATCGCTGTCATACAGAAGTACATCATAGTTAAATGAGATTTGAAAATAACAAAGATTTAGTAAGAGAAAAAAAAGCAATTGAATACTTTGTAAAAAGATTTGAAGGCTCTTATAAAAAGCTTGGACCAAATGATGTCGATTACAAAGTCTTTGATAAGGATAGCAACCTTATTGCTTATGCTGAAGTTAAAGGAAGATACAGGAGTTTAGCTAACTGCTATCCCCTACCTATTGCTTGTCGTAAAGTGGTGAAGCTTTGTGATAAAAGATTAAATCCGGTTATGATTTGGGCGTGTGACGATGGTATTATATATGGACAACCTTCAGAGCTTGACGGTTATGTAAAGTGGGGTGGAAGAAAACCAAGGGATGGTGCTGTCAACGACCAAGAACTTATGATATATTATGATAAGCAAAAAACACTACGATACTTTAGGTATTACTAATTACCATTTCGTTTGCCGGGTCTTAAACCTCTAGGTTTCTTTGGTGATTTTTTAAATCCATCCGTAGCATAATATAATCTAACTTGTGCGTCACTAAACACTCTACCACTTGGACTTTGATTTTTATTTTTCCCTATCTTTTTAAATGGCATAATTATTTTATTGGTCGGAACAACGGACTCTTACTTATATTATTGCTTCGTCTCTTAATTCTTTTTTGCTCTTTATAATATTCTTCGTTAAGTTCTGTCAGAGTTTTTCTTTTTGAAGAACTGCTTTTAGTCTTAGGTCCTTCAATTACATAGTCAGAAAAATTAAACAACCTAAGTATTTGTTCTCCAACATCTCCTCCGTCACCCATTTTCTCTAAGTTATTTATAAACCTAGTTACTTGAGTGGCAGGTAAACCTGTAGTGTTTACTATCTCAGTATATAACTTAGCAAAGTTTGCTGCTCTTTTCTCAGGGTCTTTAGTATTTATAGCTCTTGTTGCAAGTTGAGAAATCCTAGCGACTGACATCAATGGAGCAATACTTTTACCTTGCTTACCTGCATAAGGTTTCTGCTGAATTACATCAGCTAATTGATTTATGGCATCACCTACAATAAATAAAGCATTCAGGTTACCAACAAGCATCGCTCTTATCATATCCTCTTCGTCATCAGGTCTAACAGGTCTTAATAATCCCGGTAATCCTAATGCCACATATTGAAATAGACTAGGAGCTAACAAATGATAGGTAATAAATGTTCTAATGTTTTCGCCTAATGTACCTTTACCTGCGTTTCTATCCCATGCTTTTAACTTTCTATAAAGGTTACGAGTAGATTGAATTTCTTTTCTTAAGTATTGTTTAGGAGTAGTTAAGAACATATTCAAACCTCTTTGTAATGCACCTGCTGTTTGGTAGTAGTCTCTATCCTGTAAGTCCATCGATTGCTGAGTTCTCTTTGTATCTTTTTCAAACTTAAGTATAGCTTCTTTCTGAGCTTGTTCCTCATTAAGACCACGCTTCTTTGCTTGGTCTTTGTAATATAAATAGTTAGGCATACCTCCAAGATAGATTGCTGCTTTATCACCAAACTTAGTAGAGTACATAATAAAGTTAACATAGAAATCCCAATATTGATTAGGAACAAACTCTGTCATACCATCCTCGGTGTAAGATTCAATAACTCTAGTAATGGATTGTCTGTTTCTGTCTTGCATATAAACAGAGTTCTCAGATATTTCATTAAAAGTTTTTTTAATCTGAGGAATATTTTTTAAAGAATACTTTAACCAATTAACATATCCAATATCATTAGCATAAGTTATCATAGAAGTTAACTGCTTTAACATAACT
>MDSV01064973.1_pt1 | contig 11396 bp, 5 predicted proteins | sample 810851 | NCBI WGS metagenome assembly MDSV01 (sample SAMN05326640, study PRJNA326480) | marine metagenome | isolation source: seawater | place: Atlantic Ocean: North East | collected 2012 | reverse complement strand
TGCAGGCGCTTGATGCCCGCCAGCGGGTGGAACGGGTCGATCGCCTCCGTGCCCGCGGGCGTCGGCTGCGTCCAGACGCACGCCTTGCGCCGCACGACGGCGCGAAGCCACGCGCGGACGCCCGGCTCGGCGGAGATTTCGGCGGCGGCGACGTGCGTCAACGCCTTGAGCACGTGCTCCGTCGTCTCGTACCCCGTCTCCGGACCGACGTACACCGACGCCGCCTCCTCCGGGGACATATCGGGCACAGCGCTCTCCGCCTCGCCGCCGCGGTACGTCACCAGCCGCTCGGCGAGCGACTCGGGCGACGCGCCGTACAGGGGAAGCAGGTCGCGGAGGCCCTTCTTGACGTGGTGCGCGTACTGCGTGCGGTTGAGCGGGCGCAGCGTGCGCTCCGCCGCTTTGGCGTCGCCCCGCGCAGCCGCCGCCGCCGCCTCGCGCTCAGAAAGCGCCACCAGCTGCTCGTCGAAGCGCAGCGCGAGCTTGGCGTCGACGTCATCCAGCGCCTCGTCCGTCTCGGCGTCCGCCGCCGCGTTCGCCAGCGCCGCCGTCACGGGCAAGTCGGGGTGGTCTGCGCGCTCGCGCGCGAGCAGCGCCGAGACGGCGTCAATCTTCGCCTCAAGGCTCTTACGGCGGCGCGTCATGCGCGCGTGCCTCTCGTCCCACTCCATCACCTCGTGCAGCACGTCGCGGCGGTGCACGCGGCGCTCGAGCACGGCGCCGCTGGCGTCGCGCGGCGGAGGGCGCGAGTCGTCCCTGCGCCCGCGCAGCAGCGGCGCGACGCGGTCCTTGAGGTGCTGCGCCACGTAAGGCATCTCCAAGCCCTCGACGTGCACCATGTGCAGCAGGTCGGCGATGGCGAGGACGACGGCGTCCGCTTCCTTCTTCGGGAGCGAGCCTCCGCTGGTTTGCTCGCGGTAGCGCACGCGCGCCTCGTGGTCCTCGTTGCTCTCGTCGTCGTTCCAGCCGCTCAGGAGCAAATCGCCTCCGAACGTAGGCAGGTCGCGCACGCTGCCGACGCCCATCATGCGGTCGAAGATCCACGTCGCCACCGCCTGCGCATCCTCGGGAGCGCCCCCCGGCCGCGGCGAGAGCTGCAGGCGCTCGGGCCAGTCCTCGCGGCGCACGGCGTCGTCCGCCGCCGTGAGCATCTGCTCGCGCACGATGGAGGGCTCGAACACGCTCTGCCACTTCCCGGGGAGGCCGACTCCGACCTTCTTGCCCTTCCGCCGCCGCCGGGGCTGCGCCGCGCCAGGAGCCTCGTCGCCGTCCTCGGGGGCGATGAACGCGTCCTCCTCCTCCCCCTCCTCCTCCTCCTCACCCTCGTCCGCGACTTCGACGTTGCGCCTCGCGAACAACTCCTGCAGCTCGCCGAGGTCGCCGAAGATGTCCACGGCGTCCTGCAGCTGCTCGCTGCGCACGCCAGTCATGGAAGATTTGAGCTTGCGTCTCGGCTTCTCGCCCTCCTCGCGCTCGATGAAGTCGGCGAACTCATCCTCCGAGTCGGAGGCTTCCAGGTCGGCGTCGCCCTCGTCCACCGGCGCGGCCTCGGGCTTGGGCTTCTCGGACGCGCCCGGACCGGGCTCGTCGTCTTCGTCGTCCCCGAACAAGTCGCGCTCGACGTCCCGCACCGTCTTGGGTTTCTGTTTCTCCTTCCCAGAAGCGCCCTTCTCGCGATCGGCGGCTTTCTGAAGGCGCTTCTTCTTCTCCTTGGGGCGCCTGAACCCCGTGACTTGGTTGTCCTCGAGGAGGTCGTAATCGTCCTCGTCCAGCTCCAGCTCCTGCGCCTTGCGCTTCTTCTTCTTCGCCGCGGAGTCGTCGTCGTCGTCATCGTCGTCGCTCTCGTCGTCCAGGACCGCGCCGCGCCGCTCGCGACGGCGGGCGACCACCGGGCCGTCGTCGTCGTCGTCGTCGTCGTCGCCGAGGCCCGCCTCCTCGGGTGCCCCCGCGGGCGCCACCTCGGGCTTATCCTCGTCGTCGACCAGAGGGGCATCCTCGGGTTTCAGCTCGGGCGCGGCGTCCTCGTGGTCCGACATCGCTCCGGCGCGCGGGTGGCTTCCAGGCTCGACCGATCAAGAGGCGGCGATTCCCGCGTCCCCCGACTCACAAGATCGCTCCTCCGATCCGCCGACGATCCGGACGGAGCCGATCCGCTCGTCCACGCACGTGTCACGCTCGAACAGACGAGACGTACGACGTGGTCGATGGAGACGATCGGTGAGAGGCGTTCCCTTCCGGTCGCGCGCGCGCTGCCGGGAGGTATGAGACTCGCCGACGCTCCAGCGCTTCGTTTCATTCCCGCCGAGATTCGTCTCTCGCGGCGAGCTACGAGTTGCGGCTGCCGAATGCTCGAGAAAAAGGTGATATGCTTCATAACACCTTAATCAGTCATAAACTTTTGTAAAACGTTTTTTTGGAAACTGCGTAAGCATACGAGAGAATCGGCGATTGGCACGTCATTTCAGACACCCGCGGGAAAATTCTCTGTGCTTCACTTCCAATGTCTGTCTAAGTCCTTGGCGAGCACCATCCCTTGCGTGGAGAGGGCCCCGAACGCCAGCGCGGCGAGCGTCACGATCAGCAGCAGGTACGAGAACTCCTCGTCGAGCATATCGTACGACCGGCTCGGGTGCAGGCGCGTGAAGAAGACGTCAAGTCCGTGCGCGACGCACAGCACCGTGCTCTCCAGGTTCGCCGGCGCGGTGACGATCCCCCGCAGGCGCGCCACTTGGTGCTTGGTCGTGACCCAGCTCTTGGGCGCGATCGGGAGCACCTCGGCGTACGGCACCAGGCCCTCCTCACGATCCTCACGGCTCGGCTTAGTCGGCCTCCGCGGGTCCAGGAAGCGCTTGTCCAGCGCCACCACCTGGTCCGTCCCCGTGCCCATCAGCACCTGGTGCGCCGTCACGCCGAGGCGCGAGTACGTCGCCTTCAAGAGCGTCGCGCTCGGTCGGACGTAGTAGCTCTGCCCCATGACGCGCAGCGGCGGCGGCGCGAACGAGCTCACGCTCTCGCCGGTGTCCCTCGCGCCCGTCAGCGCCGCCATCATAAGCTCGCCCGCGGCGACGCCCTTGCGGTGCTCGCTGTCGTCGAACAGCTCCAGGACGCTCATCGAGTGCCGCCCGGCGCGCGCGTTGAAGTAGTGGTACACCACCCAGTTCTCGCACACCACAGCGCGCACTGGACCGCGCGCCTCGGGGTGCCGCACGCGGTACAGCACGCGACCGGTGGCGGCGTCCAGCAGGTGCGCGCTCACCGCGGACTCGTCGTCGTGCGAGTGCACCGTCGCCGTCGGCGCGACGGCGACAAAGATGACGTTGGGGGAGAGGTACTTGAACAGAGTCGAGCGGTCGCCGAGCACGCGCGTCCAGGCGTGCGTGGGCTCGTTCGGCGGCTTGGCCGCGAACCCCACGATGGACCCGAGCTCGTCCGGAAACCGCGTCGCCCACGTCTGCGCGGTGCGATAGACGCGCGGGTCCGCCGCCGCGTCGTCCGTCTCGGGCGCCACGAGCGCGTACCCGCGCACCTCGTTGCGTTCCTGGTCCACGGTGAAGAACGAGACGTGCCGCGCGTCGCGCGCCGCGGCGCGCGCGGCGTCCGCCGTGTCCGGAAAGACGCGCGCCTCGTTCGCGCGCGCGTCCACCAGGAGCATTGCCGAGGGCGCGTGCGGGTTTTCGTGCGGCTCGTGCTCGTGATCGCGCTCGTCGTCCGCGAACGGCAGAAGGGGTAGCGCGTGCGCCGCCTCGAAAGGCAAAACCACGTCCGAGGTGATGCGGCCCGTGTACACGTCGACAACCGTCGCGCGCGTCTTACGCGCGACGCCGTTCTCGCCCGACGACCTCGTCTCCGCCGTTCCCAAGACGAGCGCGTGCTCGTCGTCGTCGTCGTCGCCGTCGCGCCACGGCAGGAGCACGGCGTACCGGTACGCGTCCGCGGGGTCGCCCGCGGCGTCCACGCCGCCGCCCAGGAACGTGCGCCACAGCTGCCTGCCTTCGCCGTTGTGCAGGCTGGTCAGCGCGCCGTCCGGAGACAGAAACAAAATCTGCCGGCGGAACCCGTTGGCGTCGCGCGTCGGCAGAAGCTTGTCGCCGCGCCCGCGGCGCGACGCGGCGAGTTCGGCGAGCTCCGCCTTCGTGGCGCGCTGGAACCGCGCCTTCGCGGCGAGGATCTGCGTCTCGAGGCTCTGCCGGAAGCTTGGGCGGACGCGCGAGTCGTCCGCCGCCGCCGCCGCCGCGCTCTTCGGCGGGGGCAGCCGCGCGAACAGGACCTCGCCGGCGAGCGCCACCGACTCCTCGCGCGTCCACGCGACGATGGACGACGCCCCGTCTCCGGGATCCGCGCCGCTCAGCGAGAGGGATGCGTCCGCCGTCGCCGCCAGCAGCGAGAGCGCGCCGCCCTTGGGGTCCACGGCCAGCCAGCACGCGGCCGCGCCGCCGCGTTCCGAAGGGCGCAGCTCTTTGTCCCCGAGAAGCGGCAGAGGCGCGCTCGTCTCGGCGCCGGGCTCGAGCGAAAACGTCGACGCGCGAAAGACGTCTTCGGCGACGTTCGCCGCCAAGCAGGCGACGCGGAGCGCCGCGCGCTTTCCCGCGGGCGCCGTCTTCGACGCCCGCTTGGTGTCCGCGCGCTCCAGGAGCGCCGCGGGCGAGAGCGCCGCGGGGCACGCGCCGGAGGCGTCCAGCGGCCACGACGCGAGCGCGCGCACGAGTTCAGCCGCGGGCTTCTTGGACGCCGCGCCGTCCGCGACGGGGTCCAGCGCCACGAGCGCGCACCTTCCGGATCCCGACGCGAGCGCCGCGCCGCCGCGCGCCGCCGCGACGTCGCTCGCGCCGTCCGCGCCGCGGACGGGCTCGAGCGCGATGGGCCCGCCGGGTGCGCCCATCTCGAGCGCGGCGGGCGGCACGAACACGCTCGCGACGTCTTTTCCCGCGCCGCGCGACCCGGCGAGCGCCAGGAGCTTCCCGAGGTCCAGGACGAACAGCTTGGTGGGCGCCTCGTCGGCGCCGGCGCCGGCGTCGCGCGCCGCGCCGAGGACGGCGACGCCCCGGTCGGCGTCCGTCGCGGAGACGGTCATCTTCGCGCCCGCGTCAAGACCCTGCACGCCCGTCGCGAGCGCGATCCGCCGGATCACCCCCGAGCTCGCGTCGATCTCCGCCGCGACCGGGTGGCCGCGCTCGGCGGTGGCGCCGACGGCGACGACGGCGTCGTTCGAATCGCCGGCGCCGAAAACGGCCAGCCGGTTGAAGCGCGCGACGTCGTCGCCGGCGTCGCCGCGCTCGTCGTCGGTCCTCGTCGCCGCCTCGGCGATCCAAGCGATGACCCCGTCCGACAGCGAGCGCATCTGCACCTCCCCCCGCGCGAGCACCAGCACGTCTTCGGATCCGTCGCCGTCGGCGTCGCGGCCGAGGGGGAGAAGGTCAACGCCGCGGTCGGCGCCGCGCTCCTTCGCCGCCTCGGCGGAGGGCGCCGCCGCCGTGTAGGTCACCGCCTCCCACAGCAGCGTGCCGTCCTTCAGGGACCACCCGCGCAGGTACTTCCCGCCGCTGGAGAGGGACAGGAGCACGCGGCCGGCCACCACGAGGCGGTCCACAGCATCGCCGGGCTCGAGCACGTGGCGCCACGCTGCGTGCGGAGGAGCGAAAGAGGGTGGGGAAGGGAGGGCGCGACGGGAGAGACTGAGCGGTCAGCCGACGCGCGATCGAGACGCGTCTCACACGGGGGGACCGATCGTCGCGCGCGTCTCGCGGTCGTCTCTTCCGTCGGCCGTTTCGATTTGGCCGGGTTCGCTCGCTCGACGCACCTATGTCCCCGGTGTTGAAGTCCAGAGAGCCGATGGCGCCCTGTTCCGTGGCGACGAACGCGCGCTTGTTTGCCTTCGAGCCCGCGAACGTGGCGTGCGTGACGCGCCCGAGGTGTTCCTTGTGCCAGTCGAAGGATCCCACTTGGTCCTCGTAGATCGCGGTCGCGGTCGTGGCGAGCGTCCCGAGGACGAGCAGCGCCAGCGCCGCTGCGACGGCGCGCCGCACGCGATTTCCGTGGCGAATCATGTTCGCGCGCGGGAGCGTGAGAGTGCGTGTGACGGTCGTCTTCGAGCGCCGATCGCTCGAAGGCAACACGCGGGAACCGAAAAGCGACCTTAGAAAACAAGTCTCGGCGCAGTTGCGCACAACCGCGCTTTTCGGCCGCCGCCGACAGTCGACGCCTCGCACGCGACCATGAGCGGTCCCGGCGCGTTTGAGCCGTCTCCGGCGGAGGATTACATCCCCGCCACCATCAAGGGAACGGGATGGACGCAAGGTGACGCGTTGCCTTCGAAATCCAAGCCCGGGGAGGACGAGCTGTGGTTCATCCAGGCGCCCGGCGACGTCTCCGTGGAGGACTTGCGAGGGTTGCGATTCAAGCTCGCTGGGGAGGGCGCGGAGATGGCAACCTTCAAGGCTGGCGGGAAGAAGTACAGGATGGTGGAAGAGGATGCAGAGACTGTGTCTCGCATGTTCGTGCTCCCCCCGGCGTCGGGGAAGCCCGAGTTCGCGCCCGCCGCGCGCGTGACGCGTCGCGTGACGCTGATGCGGAAAGCCAAAGGCGCCGGCGAGCTCGACGGCGGCGAGGAACCGGGGAAGACGCCGGGCAGCGAGAAAAAGGCGAAGAAGAAAAAACGTGACAAGAGCGACAAGGTGAGCCACAAGAGCGCCAAGAAAGCTAAACGGTAGCGATAGTACATCTTATATTCACGTCGTATCGCGGTGTACCCCGCGCACGTCTCGTCACGCCGCGATGGTGGCCTTCTTGAAAGCGTCTTTGAGTTCGTCGTTGCTGTGCACGAAGACGGACGCCGCGTCGAACATCTCCTTGTTCTCCTTGAACGCGGCGGCGCCGGCGGCGGCGAGCGCCTGCGCGCCGCCCTCGCCCCACACCTTCTGGTAGATGTCGTAGTCGTACTCGCCCTCCTCGAACGCCCATGGGTCGCAAGTTCGAGGCGAGATGGGGGAGACACCGTACTTCATGGACTCGTAGAACTTCGTCGCGTGCGCGTTCGCGGTCTGCACAGTGAGCACGACGCCGGAGACGAGCGCTTTGCGCGCGAGCGACTCGCACAGCATCATGAGAAACTTCCCGAGGCCCCGCCGGCGCGCGCCGGGCGCGATCTGGAGCTCGTACACGTACAGCACCGCGGCGCCCTCTTCGACGACGAAGCGGTAGTGAACGAAACCAAGGGGCTCGTTCGGGTTGACGTTCTCTGTGTTTTCGCAACCCTCGGACGGCGTTTCGGCGTTTCGCGCGACGAGGAACCGCGCTTCGTCGCTCAGCATCTCCTCTTTTTTCTCCTTACCCTCCTTCTTCCACGCCTGCGAGCCGTACACGGGCTTCATGTTCTTCTCGAGCAGGTTCCACATCCACTTCCGGTCCGCCGCGGATAGCGCGCTCGCGTGCGTTACCGCCTCCACCGAAGTGCTCAGCCCATTGCGCACGAACGGCTTGGCCAAGAAAGGCGCGAGGGCCTCGGACGGGTCGAGCTCATCCGCTTCTTTCACCGCATCCGCAAGCTTTTGCAAGGCGGCGCGCTTCGCCGCTTTCGCCGCCTTCTTGGCGTCTGGGAGCTGTATCTTCACGCCGGTCTTTCCCATGGTCGATAATCAGCCTGCGCCGATGAGCGATGGCAGTGGCGGGGTCTCGGCGCGCCGAGCGATATTCAAGTTTTTGAAAATCAGATTTGCTTGGATGAAAACGGCCGACGGGCGGCCGTGTCGTCAAAGAGGTCGGCACACCCGTCGCGATTTTCTGGGTCCCGATAACGTCCGGTGTCGTTCAACACAACGACACGCGCTCGAGATGGTTGGCATCGCCGCTGCGCCCTGCGCCACACGGCATGCGTTTATACCCACGTCATCGATGAGGGCGCGGTGTTCTCTCGTGAGGAGCGAAGGGGCGGGCATCAGCTCGAACCCTCGCGGGGCGGCGTCGCGATCGACGTCATCGAAAAAAACGCGGTGTTCTTACGTGCGGAGCGACGTCTCGGGTTCGGTGTTGGGCACGATCGCCAGCGTCGCCGTGTTCTTGGCTTCGCCTTGCCCGTCCCTCTCGGAGTCGGGGCAGCGGCCCCCTCCCGTGGCGGAGATGCCGGGGGGGTGCACGTTAGACGCGCTGGACCTGTTCAAGGACACGCGCGCGAAGTTCTCTCTCGAGGTTGGGACGGGGGCGCTGCCTGAGGCGGTGCTGGACCTCGCGACGTGCGACTACTCCGGCGCGGACATGGACGGGAAGGTTTTGAGCGGAGCGATCGCGTCCGACGCGACATTCGACAACGCCAGCTTCGTGGGCGGGGAGATGAGCCGCGCGAAGGCGGTGGACAGCTCGTGGAAGGGCGCCAACTTGAGTTCCACGAACTTCTACGAGGTGAACTTCGCGGGGTCCGACCTCCGCGGCGCAAACTTCGACAACGCCATCCTCACTAACGCGCGGTTCGGAAAGAACAAAGAGGGCAAGTGGGCGGACCTGGACGGCGTGAACTGGGACGGGGCGTTGCTCAGCTCGTCGGACGCGCAGCGCGTGTGCGAGAACCCGACAGTGGACGAATACGGACGAGCCATCTTGGGGTGCAGATGACGACGACGACGATAGACCATGCGTGAATACGCGTCGCGATACTCTTGTAAAAACGCGCGTCGCGTAAGTAGCTGCAGACGCCTCGTTCAGTACTCCCACTCCGTTCCCTTCTTTTCCAGCAACGCCTCTCGCAGTCGCTCACGCATGCTCTCGACCTTGCCGCTCGTGGGCAAACCCAGCGCCGCGAGCGCCGTGCGGATTCCCGTCTTCGAGAACCCGTCCACGTCCGCGGGACCGATAGCGTCCGCGCGAACCGCCGCGTTGATCTCCGCCGTGGACGCGATGCTCCAATCCATCGCCGTCCCGCCGTCCGCGCTCGCCGCTGCAGCCGCCGCCGAGGACTCCAGCCGCGTCTCCAGGCTGGGCCCCGCCCCGGCGCCGTTCCGGCGGCGCAGAAGCGAGTACTCCTCCTTGATAAACACCTCCTTCTCCAGGAACTCGTACGAAGGCTCGCTCGGGACGACGCACACGCACTCGGACGAGCCGTCTTGCCCCATGGCGAAGATCTGAAACGCCGTCGTCCGCGTTTTCAGAAGCCTCGCCACTCCGCCGACGCCCATAAAGTCGCCGCCTCTCGCCGGGTCGCGCGTCGCGGCGGCGCCGACGCGCGACTCCGTCAGCGCGTACGTGCTCTCAAAGGTCTCGAGGAAGTCCATCGCGCGTTTCTTCCACGGGCCGATCCCGAAGTCGCTGATGATCTGGCCGGACTCGACCCACTGCGGGTTCACCAGCAAAGTGATCTGCGTGCCGTTTGCGTCGCCAAGCGCGGCGAGCGCGCGGAGCTCGTCCAGGTCCTGCGCGTTCGGAATCACCAGCGCGCGCACCGTCCCCGCCGCGTTCTGCAGCACGCCCACAGGGTCGTTGTCTTTGTCGACACGCTTCGCGGACATCTCACCCCCCTCCGGATCCACCAGGCGAATCATCGCGCTCGCGGTCTCCATCGCCGCCTTGTACACGTCGGCGTCGTTCATGCCGTAGTCATCCGACTCGACGGACGTGAACTCGCTTTTCCTCTGATTGATCGGCAGGAGGAGCTGAACACGCTGCCTGCGGTGCGAACCCCCCTCAGGGGAAGCCGCCAGTCGCACCGCGGCGGCACACTGCGCCACCTGCTCCGCGCACGTCTGCGGGAGAGGCTCGAGCGCGGGGGCGCTCGCCGCGACGGCCGCGAAGGACCGGCGCGCGCCAGCGTGGCAAAGTTTCGTTCTTCGCAGGCTGACTTGGCACAGCGGATCCCTAGGCCCAGTGGAGACGCCCCGCGTGGGTGCGCGGAGGGAGGGGCTGGCACACGTGATGGAGGACGATGCGAGCATGACGCGGTCGGTAAACGACGAAAGCTTAGCACCCGACCGACGTGCCCGCGAGCGCGCGCGGCAGTGGAGATCGCGGCGAGCGTCGGCAGATCCGAAACCGTTTCACGCCGAGAATCGCGGCAAGTCAGCTCAGAGGACAGAGGTGTTTTCTGCGCGCAAAAAATGAATTACTTGTATACCCGCGCGGTAGCTCCGCGACACACACCTCGCCGAGATCACATGACGGAGGTGACCTTGAATTCCAGCTCGGGCGCCTCTTTCTGCGCCGCGGCGGCCGCCTCGGGCGAGCACACCGCCACCACCTTGGCGTCCGGCCCGCGCGCGGCTTCGAGCGTCTCGCCGAAGGCGCGGAAGTCCTTCTGCGTGGTGCCCAGCACCTCCTCGCGGCGCTGCTGACGCTCGTCGTCCTTCACCTTGAGCAGATGGCGCATGAGCGCGGTGTAGCCCTTGGCGTCGGGGAGCTGATACGCGTCCAGGTCGCCCATGGTGCCGATGATGGACTTCGTGAGCTCCTCGCCCTCGATCTCCAGGCCCTTCAGGAAATCAACCGTGCCGTCGTAGTTGGCCACCGTCTTCATCAGGTTGGGGTCGCGGTAGGACAGGTACGAGAACATGCCGCTGTGCGAGTCAAAGTCGGAGAACCCGCCGTACGCGCCACCGGAGACGCGCACGCGGTCCCACAGCCAGGTGGTTCCGAGCAGCTTGTTGATCACGTACGCGGAGCCGTGCAGGTCGTACCCCGAGTCGTACAGGTTTGCGCCCTTGCCCACGTAGTTCACCTGCGTGGGAACGGTGATGAGCTCGTTCGCCGCCGGAAGCACGAGCGAGGGCGCCCAGGGCTCGGTGGCCGCGCCCGAGCCGGTGGCGGGCAGCGCGTTCAGGAAGGACTCAACCGCGGACGCGGTGGTTTCCAGCGTTTTGGCGTCCGCGGTGAGGTTGGTCACCGAGCCGGCGCGAGCGACGACGGCGGCGCGAATCGCCTCCAGGTCCGCCACGACGGCGTCCCAGTCGTTCTCGACGCGCTCCGCCAGAGCCTTGAGGTACTCCAGCTGCGCGAGGCCGCCCAGCTGCTCGTTGACGTAGCCGGCGACGGAGTCCATGGCATCGAGGCGCCCGGCGGCGACGGAGTGCCCGCCGGACTGCACGCGCGACTCGGCGCCGGCGCGCGACTCGAGGACGAGCTGCTTGAAAATCTCGCGGTCATCCAGCTTCGCCTCGAGAAGCATCTCCGCCATGAGGTCGTGCAGCACGCCTGCGTTGGCGGCGGTGGACTTGCCGCGGAGCACCAAGTACGCGGCGACGTCATCCGTGCCGCGGATGCTCGACGCGAACGGCGAGAGCGAGAACCCGCCGGTGGTCGCGCCGATGGTCTGGTCGAACTCCACGAAGTCGCGCTTGGATGTGCCCATGCGCTGCATGGCGCGGCACCACAGCGGCACCAGCGGCATCAGCTCCATGGGGACCGCGTGCAGGTCCTGTCGG